>Ga0308156_1001740_pt1 | contig 22915 bp, 14 predicted proteins | sample PhyAR2_FD_201041 | JGI IMG/M metagenome (GOLD analysis project Ga0308156, IMG submission 201041) | Phyllosphere microbial communities from UC Gill Tract Community Farm, Albany, California, United States - DLSL A.R2 | ecosystem: Host-associated > Plants > Phyllosphere > Unclassified | place: USA... | reverse complement strand
CCGGATACCGAGATCACCGTCACCAGCGGCGCCACCGAGGCGATCTTCAACGCCATCCACGCCGTGGTCCGCCCCGGCGAGGAGGTGATCGTGCTCGACCCGGCCTACGACTGCTACGAGCCGGCGATCGACCTGGCCGGCGCGCGTGCCGTGCACGTGCCGCTGGACCCGCAGACCTTCGCGGTCGACTGGGACCGCGTGCGTGCCGCGATCACCCCGCGCACCCGCCTGCTGATGGTCAACACCCCGCACAACCCGTCCGGCGCGATGCTGACCGCCGAGGACATGCAGGCGCTGGCCGATGTGTTGCGCGGCACCGACATCTACCTGATCTCCGATGAGGTGTACGAGCACATCATCTACGACGGTCGTCGCCACGAATCTTCGCTGCGCCATCCGGAACTGCGCGAGCGCGCGTTCGTGATTTCCAGCTTCGGCAAGACCTACCACTGCACCGGCTGGAAGATCGGTTATGCCATTGCGCCGCCGGCGATGACCGCCGAGTTCCGCAAGGTGCATCAGTACAACACCTTCACCAGCTTCGGCCCGGCCCAGTACGGCTTCGCCGCGATGATCCGCGATGAGCCCGAGCACCATCTGGAACTCGGTGCGTTCTACCAGGCCAAGCGTGACCGCTTCCGCGAGCAGCTGCTGACCACGCGCCTGACACCGCTGCCGGTGCCGGGTGGCTACTTCCAGCTGGTGGATTACGCGGCCGTCAGCGATCTGCCGGACCACGAATTCGTGAAATGGCTGACGATCGAGAAGGGCGTGGCGGCGATCCCGCTGTCGCCGTTCTATGAGACCGCCCCGGCCGGCCAGCGTCTGGTCCGCCTGTGCTTTGCCAAGAACGACGCCACGATGGACGCGGCGATCGACCGCCTGCGGGCACTGTGATGGGTGCCGTGACCGAGCTGCAGGATCTGCGCATTTCCCTGATCCAGGGCGACACCCGCTGGCACGACCCGGCGGGTAACCGCGCGCATTACGGTGCGCTGTTGGCGCCGCTGGCCGGGCAGACCGATCTGGTGATCCTGCCGGAGACCTTCACCAGCGGCTTCTCCAACGATGCCATCGACAAGGCAGAGGGCATGGACGGCCCCACCGTCGCCTGGATCCGCGAGCAGGCCGTGCGGCTGGGCGCGGCGGTCACCGGCAGCGTGCAGCTGCGGGTGGGCGAGGGCGTCTACAACCGCCTGCTGTGGGCCACGCCGGAGGGCGAGCTGCAGTACTACGACAAGCGCCACCTGTTCCGTTACGGCGGCGAGCACGAGCGCTACGCCGCCGGCCGCGAGCGCCTGTGCGTGGAGTGGAAAGGCTGGCGGATCAATCCGCAGGTCTGCTACGACCTGCGTTTCCCGGTGTTCTGCCGCAACCGCTACAACGTCGAGCGCGCCGATCAGCTGGATTTCGATCTGCAGATTTTCGTGGCGAACTGGCCATCGGCCCGCGCCTATGCGTGGAAGACGCTGCTGCGTGCGCGTGCGATCGAGAACCTCTGCTTTGTGGCGGCGGTGAACCGGATCGGTGTGGACGGCAACGATCTGCATTACGCCGGCGACAGTGCGGTGATCGATTTCCTCGGCCAGCCGCAGGTGGAAGTGCGCGAAACCGAGCAGGTGGTCACCACCACGATCTCGGCCGCGGCACTCGCCGCCCACCGCGCGCGCTTCCCGGCGATGCTCGATGCCGACAGTTTCAGCCTGCAGGAACGCAGCTGAAACGGTAGTGCCGGCCGCTGGCCGGCTCTGCACGTTGCTGGCGGTGCGCATCGCCGGCCAGCGGCCGGCACTCATGGGCGTTGCAGGATTGCCTGGAGCCGGCCAGCGGCCGGCACTACTACCCGGGCCGCTCGTGCTGAACGGATGCCGGATGCGCGCGATGCGCATCATCCGCGCCACACGCGCGCGCTGCTAGATTCGGCTTGTTACCCCTTCAGTACGAGCGGACCCGCATGAAGAAGTTCTCCCTGGCATTGATCGCACTGGCCGGCATCTCGGCCGTCCCGGCCGCGCAGGCCGCCGGCAACATTGACTGCGAGCTGCACTACAACCTGGCCGGCTGGTCGGTGCTGTACAAGACCGCCTCGGGTACCGGCACCATCCAGTGCGACAACGGCACCCGCATCCCGGTCAAGATCACCGCCAAGGGCGGCGGGCTCACCGTGGGCAAGTCGAAGATCGTCGACGGCAAGGGCAAGTTCTCCGGCGCCTACTCGGTCAACGACCTGATCGGTTCCTACGCGGCTGTTGAAGCGCACGCCGGCGCCGACAAATCCAGCAATGCGCAGGTGATGACCAAGGGCGATGTATCGCTGGCCCTGGCCGGAACCGGCAAGGGCTGGGATCTGGGCGTGGGCGTGGGGCGGTTCACCATCGAACGCCGTTGAGGGGGTAGGGCCACGCCTTGCGTGGCTGCACCGCTCAGCCCCAACAAAAAACCCCGGCCGAAGCCGGGGTTTTTTTATCTCACTGATCAGCCGCCGCGCGGGCCGCCACCACGGTGACCGCCGCCACCCGGGCCGCGGTTGCCACCCGGGCGACCGCCCGGACCGCCGGGACCACGACCGCCGGGGCCACCCGGGCCACGGTTGCCGCCCGGGCCACCGGGACCGCGGTTGCCACCGGGGCCGCCGGGGCCGCGCGCATTGGCGCCCGGGCCACGCGCACCGGGACCACCCGGACCACGATTGCCACCCGGACCACCCGGACCACCCGGACCGCGGTTACCCGCCGGACGCGCGCTGCCGTACGGGCTGCTGCCCGGATTGGCGTGGTCGGACGGGAAGCTCGGGGCATTGCCCGGATGGCCGTACGGATGACGCGACGGACCCTGGCCGCTCTGGCCACCGCGGTTGCCACCGGCACCGGCGCCGGCCGGACGGCCCTGGCCGCCGTAGCCGCCACGGCTTTCGCCACCGCGGTTCTCGCCGCCGTAACCACCGCCACCGCCGGCGTAACCGCCACGCCCTTCAGCACCGCCGCCGTAGCTGCCGCGCCCCGAGCCGCCTGCGCCACCCGGACCCTTCGGCTTGCCGTACGGACGGCCCTGGCCACCGGCGCCTGCGCCAGCGCCCGGACCACGCGCGCCCGGGCCGCGGGCTGCGCCCGGGCCGGCATTGCGGTGGCCGCTCGGGCCGGTGCTGACACCGTCCGGCACGTACCAGCTGCGGAACGCGGCCGGGTTGCCTTCCGGAAGCGCGCGGTTGCCCTTGTCCGGGCGCGCCTTGAACGGGCGCTGCGACTGCTTGGCCGCCGCTTCACCGCTGACCGTCAGGCCACCCTTGAAGCCGCCGCCCTTGCCACCGCGGCCACGGCCACGCTCTTCGCGCACATTGTCGAAACGACGCAGTTCGCGGCCTTCATCGGCCGAGTTGTGGCCGTTGACGTAGGCGTTGCCACGGCCGCCGTCGCGCGACACGCGCACGGTGGTCTTGGCGGCACGACGCTGGCCGATCACCGGCTGCAGGGTCAGTGCCGACGGGGCACCTTCTTCCAGCTTCAGTTCGGCGCGCAGCGCTTCAACCTGCTTGGCCGGCAGTTCGACCGACTGGCCACGCAGCAGTTCGCGCGGCAGGCTGACCTTGCCGTAGCGGGTGCGCTTCAGTCGGCTGACCTGGCAGCCCTGGGATTCCCACAGGCGGCGCACTTCGCGGTTGCGGCCTTCCTTGACCACCACGCGGAACCAGTCGTGCGAATCGGTGCCGCCGATGCGTTCGATCTCGTCGAACTTGGCCGGGCCGTCTTCCAGCGCCACGCCACGGGCGAGGCGGTCAACGATGTTGTCGGGCACCTTCTCTTCGCCTTCCGGGGCGCGCACGCGCACCACGTACTCGCGCTCGACCTCGTAGGAGGGGTGCATCATCGCGTTGGCCAGCTCACCATCGGTGGTCGCCAGCAGCAGGCCGGTGGTGTTGATGTCCAGGCGGCCGATCGCGATCCAGCGCGCGCCCTTGAGGGCAGGCAGCGCTTCGAACACGGTCGGGCGACCTTCGGGATCTTCGCGCGTGGTCACTTCGCCTTCCGGCTTGTTGTAGGCCAGCACGCGGGAGGTTTCGGTCAGCGCGGTGGCGACGAAGCCACGGCCGTCCAGTTCGACTTTGTCGCCGCTCTTGATCGACTGGCCGGTCTGCGCGACTTCACCGTTGACCTTGACCAGGCCATCGGCGATGCGCTGTTCCAGCGCGCGGCGCGAACCCAGGCCGGCCTGCGCCAGCACTTTGTGCAGGCGCTCTTCGAGCTTGGGCTGTTCGGAGGCGGTTTCGCGCTTGAGCGAAAGCTTGTTCAACGATGGCTTGCGGGGGGTGTCACTCATTTACTTGGCTCCGGCCGGCAACGGATGCGTCGGCCTCTGGTTCGGGATCGGCTTCGTCAACAGCCACGGTCGTCTTCGCGACGGCGTTGTTTTCGGTTTCGTTCTGGGGCGCCGCGCGCTCTCCCGGCGCGGTATCGGGTTCGCCATCGCTGGCGGTCGTATCCGCGTCGTCGTCGGCAAGCGGCAACGGCGCATGGGATGGGGTGTCGGAGGCGTCCGAAGCATCGGCCGCCTCGCTATTGTCCGGTTCTGCCGGTTGCTCCGCCAGTCTCGCCGAGGCCAGCGCCACGCGGGCGGCCAGCCGGGCGGCAACAGGGTCCATCGGGCCTGGCGGGTCTGCCGGGTCTGACGGACCTGACGGCGCCGGAGTGGCGTCGTCATTGGCCGCGTCCGTATCCCGCTCGGCCTCCGGGGTCGCCGCGCCGGCGGGCAGGCGACCAGCCGGCTGGCCTTCGCTGTCCAGCGGCAGCTGCGGTTCCAGCTCACCCAGGTCGCGCAGCTCGGACAGCGGCGGCAGTTCGTCCAGGCGCTTGAGACCGAAATAATCCAGGAAGCCCTTGGTGGTCCCGAACAGCGCCGGCTTGCCGGGCACGTCGCGGTGGCCGATCACGCGGATCCATTCGCGCTCTTCCAGGGCCTGGATGATGTTGCTGCTGACCGCCACGCCGCGGACCTGTTCGATCTCGCCGCGGGTGATCGGCTGGCGGTAGGCGATCAATGCCAGCGTTTCCAGCGTGGCACGGGTGTAGCGGGTCTTGCGCTCCGTCCACAGCCGGGTGATGTAACCATGCACTTCGCTGGTGACCTGGAAGCGGAAGCCGGAGGCCACCTCGACCAGTTCCACGCCACGGTCCTGACAGCCCTCGCGCAGCAGTTCCAGCGCGCGTTCGATGCTGCCCGGCGGTGCCGGCTCCTCTTCCGGGAACAGGCCCTGCAGCTGCGCCAGCGTCAACGGCTCACTGGCCGCCAGCAGGGCGCCTTCGACAATACGGTTGATCAGCGGTTGATCCATACGTGGGTCGGGTGCTCAGTCGGATGCGTTGGCGGCGTCGTTGTCGTCGAACTCGCTGTTGAACTGCAGCGGTTCGTTGGTGTTGCCGGCGGCCAGGGACTTGACATAGATCGGCGCCAGCGGAGCTTCCTGGACGATGTCCAGCAGCTGTTCCTTGGCCAGTTCCAGCAGGGCGAGGAAGGTGACCAGCACCCCCAGCTTGCCTTCTTCGGCGGTGAACAGCGTTTCAAACCGGTAGAACCTGCCGTCTTCCAGACGACCCAGCACGTCGCCCATCCGCTGGCGCACGCTCAGTGCCTCGCGTTTGATCGCGTGGCCGGTGAACAGCTCGGCGCGCTTGAGCACGTCGTGCAGCGCCATCAGCATTTCCTTCAGATCCACCGGCGGCGGCAGCTTGACGGCCGCGCGGTCGGGGACGAAGGCGTGGACCACGGTGGTGTCGCGGTCCTGGCGGGGCAGGCTGTCGATGTCCTCGGCGGCCTGCTTGAAACGTTCGTACTCCTGCAGCCGGCGCACCAGCTCGGCGCGCGGATCGGCTTCCTCGCCCTCGATGCTGGGCGGCCGCGGCAACAGCATCCGCGACTTCACTTCGGCCAGGATCGCCGCCATCACCAGGTACTCGGCCGCCAGTTCGAAGCGCAGCTCCTGCATGACGTTGATGTATTCGACGTACTGGCGGGTGATCTCGGCGACCGGGATATCCAGGATGTCCAGGTTCTGCCGGCGGATCAGGTACAGCAGCAGGTCCAGCGGACCCTCGAACGCATCCAGGATGACTTCCAGCGCGTCCGGCGGGATGTACAGGTCCTGCGGAATCTGCAGGACCGGCTGTCCATGCACCACGGCCAGCGGCATTTCCTGCTGCTGTGGGGCGGGCACTCGGATTGGCGGGTTCGCGTCGGGCGCGAGTTCGGCAGTCATCAAATAGACGTCAGTATTGCAACGGACCGGTCGCCGCACCATGCCAGCGTCCGGAACGGTCCCGGGCGGCAGGATGGCAAGCCATGACACGCCTGGGTCGGCGCGATTCCACACTTCAAACAGCAAGGCGCGCCGCGATGGGCAGCGACAGAACTACGGGGAGGTCGTCTACGTGTGCTGGTGTGGGGCAGTGGATCGGTCGTCGGCTGGCGGTGGAGCCGGTTGCCGACGGGGCGCTGCATCCAGCCACGTGCAATGGACATAAGACTACGGGGTTGCCGCGCCAGTGTCCAGCCAGCCCGCTAGAATGCCCGGGATTGATTCAACAAGACCTCGGAGTTGCCCGTGTGGTATGTGATTGAAGGCTATGACGGCACGGATGTGCTGGCGGCCCGTCTGGCGTCGCGCCCGGCTCACCTGGCCCGGCTGCAGGCCCTGCAGGACGAGGGGCGGCTGCTGCTGGCCGGCCCGTGCCCGGCCATCGACAGCGAAGATCCCGGCCCGGCCGGCTTCAGTGGCAGCGTGGTGATCGCCGCGTTCGATTCGCTGACCCACGCCCAGGACTGGGCCGCCGCCGATCCTTATGTAGAGGCGGGCGTCTATGTTCGCGTCCAGGTGCGTCCGTTCCGCAAGGTCCTGCCGTGAACCGGGTCGAGCGCATCCGCGAGGCGCTGCAGCAGGCACTGGATCCGGAGCTGCTGGAGGTCAAGGACGACAGCCACCGCCACGCCGGCCATGAGGGCGCGCGTGACGGCCGGGGGCACTTCAAGGTGCACGTGGTCAGCGCCGCCTTCGAAGGAAAGCTCCCGCTGGCGCGCCACCGGGCCGTCTATGCGGCCCTGGGGACGATGATGGAGACCGATATCCATGCGTTGTCCATCCGAGCCGAGACACCGGTCAAAAACCGCTGAAACCCTTGTCCCGCCTTGTCCTGGTCAGTCCCGAAAGGGGCCGCCATGGACAGCTTTTGGTTACCGCCGTACGACATGAGGCTAACGTAGTGTTTACATCCGGGTTTGAAAACGCTTACATTCCGCGCCAAGCCCAGATCTCTAAGCCGTGGAGGGCGGCGAAGTGAACAAGGCAGCGATCACTATCAAAGATGTCGCCCGTGAGGCCCGTGTCTCTGTTGCCACGGTCTCGCGCGCACTCAATGGCCATGAAAATGTTGCCGAGCCCGTGCGCAAGCTGGTGCTGGAGGTGGCAGCGCGACTGCGCTACACCCCGCATGCAGCGGCCCGGAGCCTGAGCAGCCGGCGGACCAACACCATTGGCGTGGTGTTGCCCGATCTCTATGGCGAATTCTTTTCCGAACTGATGCGTGGCATCGACGGGGTGGCCCGCGAGCGTCGCCAGCATCTGCTCGTGTCCAGTTACCACGGTGACCAGGAGCAGCAGGGCGCGGCCCTGCGGGCCATGCGCGGCCGTGTCGATGGGTTGCTGGTGCTTTCGCCGTATGCCGAGAGCCCGGGCTTCCTGACCGACAACCTGCCGCAGTCGTTGCCCACGGTGCTGATCAACACGTACCTGCCCGAGCAGGATCATCCGGTGCTGAGCATCGATGACCATGCCGGCGCGATGGCCATGACCCGTCACCTGCTGGACGTCGGGCATCGGCGCATCGCCTTCATTTCCGGTCCGGATCTCAACTACGACGCCCGTGAGCGCCTGCGCGGTTTCCGCGATGCGCTGGCGGCCTTCGGCGATGCTGCCGAAGGGATCGAGTTGCCCGGTGACTTTGACGAAGCTTCCGGCCATCGCGCCGGACAGGAGTTGCTGGCAGCCGGCACGCTGCCCGATGCGGTGTTCGCCGCCAACGACATGATGGCGCTGGGGTGTCTGTATGCGTTCGCGCAGGCAGGTGTCCGTGTGCCGACCGATGTCGCCTTGGCGGGTTTCGATGACATTCCGCTGGCACGTTTCGTTCACCCATCGTTGACAACGATGCAGGTGAGTATCGCCGACCTCGGCGATAAGGCCGCGACGCGCCTGTTGCAGTTGATGGATGGCAACAACACAGAAGGGGCCGGCGACAAGCAGACGCTCGTGCCGACCCTGATCGTGCGTGATTCGAGCAAAGCCAGAACCGAGCAGTAGGTCACGACCGTTGGTCGTGACGCCCTAAAACAACGCACCACATAAAACGACAGGGGCCGCAAAGACGGCCACCACCACCCGGAGAGTTACATGACGTATTCCAATCACCGCAACCGCGCGCCCGCCCGCAGTCTGTTGTCCAGCGCGCTGGTCACCTGCCTGATGCTGGGCGCCGCCCCGAGCGTGATGGCGCAGTCGGCCACCTCGTCGCTGCGCGGCCAGGTCGCCGAGGCTGCCGCCGGCACCGAAGTCACCGCCACCAACGTGGCCAGCGGCACCGTGCGCCGCGCCACCACCCGTGCCGATGGCAGCTACTCGCTGATGGGCCTGGACCCGGGCACCTACAACGTCGTGGCCAATGGCCAGACGCAGAAGGTGACCGTCACCGTGGCCTCGACCGCGACCCTGAACTTCAGCGGCGCGCCGGCCAACGGCAGCACCGCCAACGCCACCAACCTGGACACGGTCAACGTCATTGCACCGACCCTGCTGCAGGAAGTGCGTACCTCCGAAGTGGGCAAGACCGTCAGCCTGCAGCAGATCCAGACCACCCCGCAGGTGTCGCGCAACTTCCTGGAATTCGCCGATGCGGTGCCGGGCCTGATCTTCACCCGTGATGCCAAGGGCAACACCTCCCTGCGTGGCGGTGCCACCAACTCCGACGGCACCAACGTCTACATCGACGGCGTGGGCCAGAAGAGCTACGTCAAGGGCGGCGGCGTGGCCGGCCAGTCCGGCAGCGCCGGCAACCCGTTCCCGCAGCTGGCGATCGGCGAATACAAGGTCATCAGCGGCAACTACAAGGCCGAATACGGCCAGGTGTCGAGCGCGGCCGTGACCGCGGCCACCAAGTCCGGCACCAACGAGTTCAAGGGTGAAACCTTCTACCGTTACACCAACGAAGACATGCGCGCCAAGACCCCGGCCGAGCGTCAGGCTGGCCAGACGAAGGAGGCATCGGCCGAGAAGGAATACGGGTTTGCATTGGGAGGTCCGATCATCCAGGACAAGGCCCACTTCTTCGTGACCTATGAAGCCAAGCGCTTCGACCTGCCGGTCACCATCGCGCCTGACGGCGCGGTCGGCCGTGCTGCCGCCCTGCTGCCGCCGGAAGGCGCCGCCGGTCTCGGCCCGGCCAGCCAGCCGTTCCAGCAGGATCTGATCTTCGCCAAGGTCGACTTCGAGCCGACCGACAACGATCGCATCGAGCTGACCTTCCAGGATCGCGATGAAACCCAGTCGCAGTTCAGCGGCCAGACCGCGCCGGAAGCCGGCCGTGAAGTGGTCAACACCGACCGTCGTTACGCCCTGCGCTGGAACCACAGCGGCGAGCGTTACTACAACGAACTGATGGTCACCCATGAAGATTCGTTCAACAACCCGACCCCGCTGACCCTGGCCAACGGCATCACCTACACCGCACCGGACGGCACCGAAGACCGCACCGTGGTGAAGATCGGTGGCGCATCGGCGCTGGATTCGCAGGTGAAGGGCCAGAAGGGCTGGTCGATCGAAGACAACCTGACCCTGGATGGCATCCAGTGGGCCGGCGATCACACCATCAAGATGGGCGCCAAGTACAAGCAGATCGACCTGTACGCATCTGACGCGGCGCAGATCAACCCGACCTTCACCTACACCCTGGGCGATCCGGACTTCCCGGATTCCATCCCCTACAAGGCGCAGTTCGTCAAGCCGGTGACCGGCGTGTCGGGCGTGTCGGGCGAAGTGCGTTCGAAGTCCAAGCAGATCGGCTTGTTCATCCAGGACGACTGGCAGGTCAACGATCACCTGCAGCTCAACCTCGGCCTGCGCTGGGACTACGAGAAGACCCCGTCGTACCTGGACTTCGTCACCCCGCAGCAGGTGGTCGACGCGATCTACTCGCAGGATCCGCGTGCGGCCGCTGGCCAGACCTACGCCGATTCGCTGGCGCTGGGTGGCCTGAACATCGGCGATTACATCAGCACCGGCAAGAACCGCAAGGCGTTCAAGGATGCCTGGCAGCCGCGCCTGGGCTTCTCGTATGACCTCAACGCCGACGAGCAGCACGTGTTCCACGGTGGTGCCGGTCGTTCGTACGATCGCGACCTGTTCGACAACCTGCAGCTGGAAACCACCAAGCTGGCCCTGCCGCAGCCGACCATCTACTTCCGCAATCCGTCGACCGGCACCTGCATCAACGGTCAGGCCGCCTGCTACGACTGGAACCCGAACCTGCTCAACGGGATCGGCAACCTGCAGACCCTGGTCGGCTCGACCAGCAATGCCGGTCTGGAAGTCGATCTGCTGAACAACAACCTCAAGGTGCCGTACTCGGATCAGTTCAGCTTCGGCATGAGCAACCAGGTGGGTGAGTGGCTGACCGATGCCACCATCTCCCGCACCCTGAGCTACGACGGCTTCGCCTTCACCCTGGGCAACCGTTACCCGACCGGCCAGTTCTTCGATGACCCGCGCCTGTGCGGCGGCACCGACCCGGGCCTGAGCCAGGCCTGGAGCTGCAACGTGCCGGGCTTCGGCAGCCTGATCATCGGTCAGCAGGGCATCAAGACCCGTGCGACCCAGGTCCTGCTGTCGGCGCAGAAGCCGTTCACCCAGGAAAGCGGCTGGGGTACCTCGGTGGCCTACACCTGGACCACCGCGCGCCACAACCGCGACATCAACGAGAAGTACGCGTTCGACCGCGGCCTGATCGAGGATTACCCGACCATCCGTTCCAACGGCGCGCCGCGCCACCGCCTGGTGGTCACCGGTTCGTACGCGGGCTTCTGGGGCATCACCTTCGGTGGCAAGGTCACCCTGGCCACCCCGACTGCCGTCAATGACTGGTACGGCGTGCCGCAGGCCAGTGGCTACAACCTGCCGACCCCGCAGGCCGCGGTGCCCAACGCCAATGGCAAGTTCCTGCTGGGTGGCAAGATCTTCGGCTACCGTTCGGTCGATCTGCAGGCGACGAAGACGTTCAAGATGCCGGGCGAGACCGAGCTGTACGCGCGCATCGACATCATCAACGTGTTCAACTTCGACAACTTCTCCACCTACAACTACGTCAAGACCAACGGCAAGCTGCAGGCCAGCTACAACGAGACCGGCGACATCATCGGTACGCCGCGTCAGGTGAAGGCAGAAGTCGGCTTCCGCTTCTGATGCAACAACGGCCCCGTCTTCGGACGGGGCCGGTTTCATGGCAATGGCTGGCCTTCGGGCCAGTCCATTGTCCAGGCCGGTGCCACGGAGGGTGGCAGCGGCCTGGGCAATGACCCGCGGCTCTGGACCACGCCTGCGTGGTTTTTTAAGGACGCGTTCTGTAAACGATTTCAGGTCATTGGACGTTATGCTTCCCAGTCACGAACAACGCACAAGGAGTTGGCCCATGCAGGCACGCCACCTGTTGACCGCTGCGACGATCAGTCTCGCCGTCGCTGCCTGCCAGCCGCAGGCCCAGCAGGAGCCGGCCAAGCCCAAGCCGCCCGTGATCCTGGTCGAGGCGGATGTGCCGCCGCGGCCGATGAAGCCGGAGCTGCCGCCGCTGTTCGACGATATCGAGCGCCGCACCTTCCAGTTCTTCTGGGATACCACCAACGAGGTCAACGGGCTCAGCCCGGACCGTTACCCGTCGCGCCCGTTCGCCAGCATCGCCTCGGTGGGCTATGCGCTGACCGCCTATCCGATCGGCATCGAGAACGGCTGGGTCAGCCGCAACCAGGCGATCGACCGCACCCTGCTGACGTTGAAATTCTTCCGCGACCTGCCGATGGGCCCGCAGCGCACCGGCAAGGGCGGCTACAAAGGCTTCTACTACCACTTCCTGGACATGCAGGAAGGCCGCCGCTACGACAGCTGGGTGGAACTGTCCAGCGTGGATACCGCGCTGCTGATGATGGGCGTGCTGTTCGCGCAGTCCTATTACGATGGTGACGACGCACGCGAAAAAGAGATCCGCGAGATCGCCGATACGCTGTACAAGCGCGTGGACTGGCCGTGGCTGCAGCAGCGCGCGCCGCTGATCTCGATGGGCTGGTTCCCGGAGAGCGGCTTCATCGACCACGACTGGATGGGCTACAACGAGGCGATGATGGTCTACATCCTCGCGCTCGGCTCGCCGACCCACCCGGTCAGCCCGGACGCCTGGACGGTCTGGACGCGTACCTACGACAACGACTGGGGCGTCTACCAGGGCCAGGAATACCTGTCCTTCGGCCCGCTGTTCGGGCACCAGTACACGCATGTTTGGGTGGACTTCCGCGACATCCAGGATGCCTACATGCGCGAGCGGGGCAGCACCTACTTCCTCAACAGCCGTTCGGCTGCCCTGGCGCAGCGCGAGTACGCGATCGCCAACCCGATGAACTGGAAGGATTACGGCCAGAACGTGTGGGGCCTGACCGCCAGCGATGGCCCGCAGAACACCACCCAGGAATACCGCGGCGAGCAGCGCCAGTTCCGCCATTACTCCTCGCGCGGCGCGGGCCTGCGCGAGAACTTCGATGACGGCACCATCGCGCCGACCGCGGCGATCGCCTCGATCGTGTTCGCGCCGGAAGAAGTCATCCCGGCCGCGGTGGAGATGCACAAGCGCTATGGCGATTACATCTATTCCAGCTACGGCTTCCTGGATTCGTTCAACCCGAGTTTCAACTACGACATTCCGATCAAGACCGGTCGCCTGGTGCCGGATCGCGGCTGGGTGGCCAGCGATTACATCGGTATCGACCAGGGCCCGATCCTGACCATGATCGCCAACTACCGGAACGATTTCGTCTGGGATGTGATGAAGAAGAACGCCCATATCCGCAAGGGTCTGGAGCGTGCCGGCTTCAGCGGTGGCTGGTTGACCCCGGAAGGCGAGGATCAGCCGATGGAACTGCAGAAAGATGAAAAGGCGGCCTCGGCCCGCTCGGTCGGCATCGCCGAATCGCGCGCGGCGGCCGCCCAGGAACAGAAAAACAATTCCAATTCGAACCGCAACCAGCAGCAGGGGAAGTAAGCAGTGCCATTGTCGTCGCGCCCGAAGCTGGGGTTGAGTCTGTTGCTGCTGATTGCCGGCAGTCTGTTGTTGAGTGCCTGCCGGAAAGAACCGGAAGGGGTCACCGTGCGTTTCTGGGCGATGGGCCGCGAGGCCGAAGTCGTCACCGGCCTGGTCCGTGAGTTCGAAGCGGAAAATCCCGGCATCCATGTCGATGTGCAGAACATCCCGTGGACGGCCGCGCATGAAAAGCTGCTGACCGCGTTCGCCGCCGAAGGGCTGCCGGACGTGTGCCAGCTGGGCAATACCTGGATCCCCGAGTTCGCCGAACTCAATACCCTGACCCCGCTGCAGCCCTACGTGGCGCAGTCCAAGGTGGTGGACCCGGCCGACTACTTCCAGGGCATCTGGGATACCAATGTCATCCACGACGAACTGGTCGGGGTGCCGTGGTACGTGGATACGCGCCTGCTGTATTACCGCAAGGACATGCTCGCCAAGGCCGGCTACGACCACCCGCCGCGCAGCTGGGCCGAGTGGAACGAGATGATGGCGGCGATCAAGGCCATGCAGGGCCCGAACCGCTACGCGGTACTGATGCCGATCAACGAGTTCGAGCAGCAGCTCTCCTTCGCGCTGCAGCAGCCCGATCCGTTGCTGCGCGATGAAGACACCCGTGGCAATTTCAGCAGCCCGGGCTTCCGCAGGACGCTGGGCTTCTACGAGAACATGTTCGCGCAGGGCTGGGCCCCGCGCATGTCCGAGACGCAGATCTCCAACGTCTGGGACGAGTTCTTCCGCGGCTTCAATGTGTTCTACGTGTCCGGCCCCTGGAACATCCGCGAGTTCAAGAAGCTGCAGCCCAAGGAACTGGAAGGGCAGTGGGGCACCGCCGCACTGCCGGGTCCGGATGGCCCGGGCGCGGGCATCGCCGGCGGGACCAGCCTGGTGATCTTCCGCGATTCGAAGCAGAAAGAAGCCTCGTGGAAACTGATCGAGTTCCTGTCGCGCCCGGCGATCCAGGAGCGCTTCCATTCGATCATCGGCGACCTGCCGCCGCGGCGCAGCACCTGGGAATACCCCTCGCTGGCCAACGACCCATTGGCGCAGCCGTTCCGCGACCAGCTCGAGCGGGTCAAGCCGACCCCGAAGGTGCTGGAGTGGGAGCGGATCGCCCAGGAAATGCGGATCACCACCGAACAGGTGGTGCGTGGTGGCCTAGACCAGGATCAAGCAGTGAAAGAGCTGGACGAACGCGTGGACAAGGTCCTCGCCAAACGCCGCTGGATGCATGAGCAGCACCGGCAGGAATCCTCCGGGGCGAGCGACACGGCGCACTCCAGTGCGGTGGCCACGGAGGCGGCACCATGAAGCAGCGTTCGCTTGCCGGCTGGATGTTCGCCGGTCCGGCCATTCTGGTCATCGCGGTGTTCTTCGGCCTGCCGGTGTTCTCGGCGCTGGCGCTGAGCATCACCGATTTCGATCTGTACGCACTGGCCGACGGTGACAACCTGCGCTTCGTCGGCCTGGGCAACTACATCGATCTGCTGCAGACCCCGATGTTCTGGAAGTCGCTGTGGAATACCACGTACTTCGTGATCGTCGGTGTGCCGCTGTCGATCGCGGTGTCGTTGGGTGCGGCGATCCTGCTCAATGCACCGGCCGCCCGTTTCAAAGCGTTGTTCCGTACCGCGCTGTTCGCTCCGGTGGTGACCACCCTGGTCGCGGTGGCGGTGATCTGGCGTTACCTGTTCCATACCAGCTACGGCCTGGTGAACTACGGCCTGGGCCATCTGGGCATCAGCCCGATCGACTGGCTGGGCGACCCGAACTGGGCGATGCCGACCATCATGCTGTTCGCGGTGTGGAAGAACTTCGGCTACAACATGGTGATCTTCCTGGCCGGCCTGCAGGCGATTCCGCATGACCTGTACGAGGCCGCGCGTATCGATGGTGCCTCGCGCTGGAAGCAGTTCCTGCACATCACCCTGCCGATGCTCGGCCCGGTGCTGCTGGTGGTCGGCGTGATCACGGTGTCCGGCTACTTCCAGCTGTTTGCAGAGCCCTACGTGATGACGCGTGGCGACCCACTGCAGAGCACTGTCAGCGTGCTGTATTTCATGTTTGAAGAAGGCTTCAAGTGGTGGAACCTGGGGCGCGCCTCCGCGGTGGCGTTCCTGCTGTTCCTGATCATCCTGGGCGTGACCAGCATCATGCTGCGTTTCGGCCGCAAGAGGCAGTTGGTATGAGTCGTGAAATCGGTCAATCGCGCTGGCATGCCTGGTGGGTCAATGGTGGCCTGGTGGTGCTGGCGGTCCTGAGCCTGGCGCCGCTGTTGTGGATGCTGTCGGTGTCGTTCATGCCGACCGGCGAAGCGGCGCATTTTCCGCCGCCGCTGCTGCCGTCCTCGCTGACCACCGCGAACTACCATGAGTTGTTCGCGCGCACCGGCATGGCCAACAACTTCGTCAACAGCCTGATGGTGTCGCTGGCCATCACCTTCGGCTCGCTGCTGCTCAACACCATGGCCGGCTATGCGTTCGCCAAGCTGCGCTTTGCCGGCCGCGAGCGCATCTTCCAGCTGCTGCTGGCCGCGCTGGTGATCCCGGCGCAGGTGGCGATGCTGCCGCTGTTCCTGCTGATGAAGCAGCTGGGCCTGGTCAACAACTTCGGTGGCGTGATCGTGCCGGCGCTGGCGACGGTGTTCGGCATCTTCCTGGTCCGCCAGTACGCCCGTTCGATCCCGGACGAGCTGCTCGAAGCGGCCCGCATCGACGGGGCAGGGGAGCTGCGGATCTTCTTCCAGATCGTGCTGCCGATGCTCAAGCCGGTTTTGGTGACCCTGTCGATCTTCACCTTCATGGCTGCCTGGAACGATTTCATGTGGCCCTTGATCGTGTTGACCGACCAGGAGCACTACACTCTCCCGGTGGCCCTGGCCACGCTCTCGCGCGAGCACATCATGGACGTTGAAATGATGATGGCCGGCGCGGTGGTCACGGTGGTTCCGGTGCTGCTGCTGTTCCTGGCATTGCAGCGTTATTACATCCAAGGTCTGTTGCTGGGGAGTGTCAAAGGGTGAAGCATGCCGTCGTCGCGGTGGGTCTGGGTCTGGTCTGGTCACTGGCGGCCTCAGCCGCACCGCCGGCGACGCCGGTGTTGCCCGCACCCAAGGTGCTGGACAGCTTCGATGACATGTCGCCGTGGAAGCTGGTCGTCTCCGACCAGGTCAGCGGCTCGCTGCGCAGCGTGGCCGGCAGTGGCGGAGGCCGCGCGCTGTGCGTGGATTACGACTTCCACAACGTGTCCGGCTATGTCGGCATCCGCCGCGAGCTGGGCATCCAGTACCCGGAGAATTACCAGTTCGGCTTCCAGCTGCGCGGCGATTCCCCTGCCAACGATCTGCAGTTCAAGCTGATCGACGCCAGCGGCGACAACGTGTGGTGGGTCAACCGCCCCGGCTATGCGTTCCCCAAAACCTGGACGCCGGTGCAGTACCGCAAGCGCCAGATCGACAAGGCCTGGGGCCCGGAGACCGACAAGACGCTCAAGCGCAGCGCGGCCGTGGAATTCACGATCTACAGCAAGGTCGGCGGCAAGGGCACGGTCTGTTTCGACCGGCTCACGCTGCAGGGACTGCCGCCGGCCGATACGTCTTCACTGAGCCCGTCGGTGATCGCCGATACCGCCACCGCGCTGCAGAACCGCATCGTCGATGGCAAGCCGGACACGGTCTGGATCAGCGGCGGCGTGGCCGAACAGACCATCAGCCTGGACCTGCACAAGGTGCGCGAGTTTGGCGGGGCGGTGATCGAATGGCTGCCCGGACTGGAGGCCACCCGCTACGTGGTGCGTTCCTCGGCCGATGGGCGCAGCTGGAATACGCTGCGTGAGGTGACCGCCGGCGGCGGTGGCCGCGACTGGCTGGCGCTGCCGGATACGGACGCGCGCTATCTGCGCTTCGACCTCAAGGGCGGCCCGAGCTGGCGCTATGGTATCCGCGATATCACGCTCAAGCCGCTCGAGTTCGCCGATACCCCGAATGATTTCGTCCGTTCGGTCGGTGCCGACCTGCCGCGCGGTTCGGTGCCGCGCGGCTTCACCGGCGAGCAGCCGTACTGGACGCTGCTGGGTCTGGATGGCGGCCGCGAGCAGGCCCTGATCGGCGAAGACGGTGCGCTGGAAGTGGCCAAGGCCAGCTTCAGCGTCGAACCGTTCGTGCTGGTGGACAACAAACTGCTGAGCTGGGCCGACGTCAAGACCGACCAGTCGCTGCAGGACGATTACCTGCCGATCGCCAACGTCGGCTGGACCCACGACAAGGCTGGCCTGCAGGTGACCGGCTTCGTGCAGGGCACGCCGGACAACGCGCAGCTGGTCGGTCGTTACACCCTGCGCAACCCCGACAAGGTCGCCCACGAGTACACCCTGGCCCTGGCCGTGCGCCCGTGGCAGGTGAACCCGCCGACCCAGTTCCTCAACACCGTCGGCGGCGTCAGCCCGATCAACAACCTGTCCTTCGACCCGACCCATGTCGACGTCAACGGCACGCCGCGCCTGTACCCGGCACAGGCACCGGACGCGGCCTTCGCCACCGCGTTCGACAGCAAGTTCGACGTGGTCCACCTGGCCAGCGGCAAGCTGCCGGGCACCACCGAAGTGAAGGACAGCACCGGCCTGGCCTCGGGCGCGCTGCTGTACCGCTGGAAGCTGGAGCCTGGCCAGAGCCGCGAGGTCGCCATCGTGCTGCCGCAGACCGGCAACTGGGTGATGCCCAAGGCCTTCGATGCGGCCAAGGCGCAGCAGCAGGTCGCCTCGATGTGGCGGACCAAGCTGGACCAGGTGACGCTGCAGGTCCCGGCGGCCGGCAAGCCGCTGGCCGATACGCTGCGCACCGCGCTGGCGCACATGCTGATCTCGCGCATCGGCCCCAGCCTGCAGCCGGGCACGCGTTCCTATTCGCGCAGCTGGATCCGCGATGGCGCAATGATCTCCGAAGGGCTTCTGCGCATGGGCCGCAGCGATGCGGTGCGGCAGTACGTGAACTGGTATGCGCCGTATCAGTTCGACAATGGCAAGGTGCCGTGCTGCGTCGATTCGCGCGGCAGCGATCCGGTGCCGGAGAACGACAGCCATGGCGAGCTCATTTTCAACATCGCCGAGTACTGGCGCTACACCGGTGACACCACCTTCCTGGAGGTGATGTGGCCGCACGTGCAGGGCGCCTACCAGTACATGGAGCAGTTGCGCCTGAGCGAACGCACCGAAGAAAATCGGGCGCGCAACCCCGCCTTCTACGGGATGATGCCGGTCTCGATCAGCCACGAAGGCTATTCGGCCAAGCCGATGCATTCGTACTGGGACAACTTCTGGGCGCTGCGCGGCTACAAGGACGCGGCGATCATCGCCAGCACGCTCGGCAAGGCCGAAGCGATGCAGATCAGTGAGTCGCGCGATCAGTTCCGTGACGACCTGCAGGCTTCGCTGCTGGCGGCGACCGCGCAGCACAAGATCGACTACCTGCCCGGCTCGGCCGAGCTGGGTGATTTCGATGCCACATCGACCACCATCGCACTGGCGCCGGCCGGTGAGCAGGGGCGCCTGCCGCAGCCCTACCTGAACAACACGTTCGAGCGCTACTGGAGCGAGTTCGAAGCGCGCCGCGATGGCAAGCGCGAGTGGAAGGACTACACCCCGTACGAGTGGCGCAACGTGGCCGCCTTCGTGCGCCTGGGCTGGCGCGACCGCGCCTGGCAGGCGACCGAGTTCTTCTTCAAGGACCGTGCACCGCAGCCGTGGAACCAGTGGGCCGAAGTGGTCTCGCGCACGCCGCGCAAACCGTTCTTCCTGGGGGACCTGCCCCATGCGTGGGTGGCCTCGGACTTCGTGCGTTCGGCATTGGACATGTTCGCCTACAGCCGCGATATCGACGACAGCCTGGTGCTGGCCGCGGGCGTGCCGTCGCGCTGGCTGGAAGGCAAGGGGGTCGGCGTGCAGGGCCTGCGCACCCCGAACGGGCAGCTCAACTACGCGCTGATCCGCAACGACAAGCAGCTCACCCTGACCGTGTCGGCCGGCCTGGTGCCGCCGGTCGGTGGCGTGGTGCTGCCGTGGCCGTACAGCGGCGAGCCGGGCGCCACCACCGTCAATGGTGAGCCGGCGGAATGGGTGGGCGGCGAACTGCGCGTGATGCAGGTGCCGGCCAAGGTCGAGATCGAGATTCCGGCGTCGGTACGCCGGGCGGAACGCAAGGCACCGTAATGAGGAAGATGATGATGCGCGGCCTGCTGGCCGCGGTGCTGGCGTCCGCGCCCCTGGTTGCACTGGCGCAGAGCGCCGTGGCGGCACCCGCGCAGGAGATGACCATGGTCACCTTCAATCTTCACCACGATCGCGAGAACTGGCCGGCCCGCCGCCAGGTGATCCTGCGTGAACTGCAGGCACTGCAGCCCGATGCGATCGCGCTGCAGGAAGTGATCCAGAAACCCCATGTGCGTAACCAGGCCGCATGGTTGGCGCGCAAGCTGGGCTATGAGTATCAGTTCGTCTCGACCGATCCGCCGGGGCGTTTCAAGCGCTACGGCAATGCCCTGCTGACCCGGCGGCCGGTGCTGTCGCGCAACGACCATCTGCTGGCGCCGCTGGGCGATTACCGCACCGTGGCGCATCTGCGCATCGATGTGGAGGGTCGCCCGGTCAACGTCTACGCAACGCACTTGAATGAGCGTTCGGACGAGGTGGGCAGCCGCATCCGTGGAGAGCAGGTGGCGGATCTGCTGGCCTTCATCGCGCAGAGCGCAGGCGACGCGCCGGTGGTCGTGGCGGGGGACTTCAATGCACTGGTGGATGCCGGTGACCTGAGCGAGCTGCGCAACCACTACGGGGACAGCTACGGCAGCGTGCACGTCAACAACGAACTGGCCCAGGTCAGTACGCTCAACCGGCACTACTACGAAGCACCCTCGCGCATCGACCACATTTTCTTCCAGCAGGATCGACTGCTCGCCCGTGAGGCGAAGATCCTGTTCGACCAGCCGTACGCAGACGGCCGCTGGGCGTCGGATCATTACGGCGTGTGGACCCGGCTGCAGTTCGCGCCGGGCACCGGAAACGCCGGCGCGACGACGCCCTGAGGTGCGCGCCGCGTCGTCGGTGACGGCGTAGCACGCAAACGGCCGCATCCACGCATGGCGTGGATCTGCATTTGATGTATCCCGTGCAGGATCCACGCGTGGCGTGGGTCTACCCTTGTTGCGTCCGATGGCGTGTGTAGATCCACGCCATGCGTGGATTGCTCTCAGTGCCGCCCTCATGACCGCGTGACGCACGCCGCTTGCTGCGCCATCCAACACCCCAAACGCAGACAGCGGCCCGAAGGCCGCTGTCTGTTTGTTGCGTCAGTCACTCAGGATCAGAGCGTGTCTTTCTTTTCCTGGTCGGCCTTGTCGCCTTCCTCGGCCTGCGGGGCATCGGTCGGGATGTCCTCGCGGGCTTCGGCCTGCGCGGCCTGTTCGGCAGCGTTGGTCGCCGCCGGGGTTTCGCTGGCGGCCGAACCGAACAGCTGACCGTTGTGCACGACCGGGCCGGCCGGGACCGATTCGGTGCGGGCCTGCGGGGCCGCCGGCTGTGCCGGGGCCTGGGTCGCATCCACGGCATCCAGCATGCTGGTCTGCACCGGTGCGACGGTCGGCTCTTTCACTTCCTGCGGGGTGGTCTCAACGACCGGGGCCGCCGGAGCAGCAACCGGAGCCTGAGCCGCCGGAGCAGCAACCGGAGCCGGGGCCGCCGGAGCAGCAACCGGGGCCGGCGCCACCGGAGCAGCGACCGGCGCCGGGGCTGCCGGAGCAGCAACCGGAGCCGGAGCCGCCGGAGCAGCAACCGGGGCCGGCGCCGCCGGAGCAGCGACCGGCGCCGGGGCTGCCGGAGCAGCGACCGGTTCAACCGGACGCGCGGCTTCCACCGGCGCAGCCGGCCGGGCAGCGGCGGGGGTCGGCTTCGGGCTTTCCACGAACGGCACCGGGTCGTTGTAGGAGGCCGGGGCCTTCTCGGCGACCGGCTCGACGGCCGGGGAAGCAGCCTTCTCGACGACCGGGGTCGGGGCCTTGTCGGCCACCGGTGCCGGGGTCGGCTCGGCATGACCCGCGGTCACGACCGGGCTGCTGACCACGGCGACCGGAGCGGCGGCAGCCACTGCCGCCACCGGGGCCGGGCGCGGGGCCTGGACCGGCGCAGGCGCGGCGGCCGGCGCGTTGCCGGATTCGTCGTCGAACTCGAACTCCGGCTGCGGCTGACCGTTGTTGGCGACCTGGCGCTCGGCCGGGGCGGCGGTATCGCCGTCCTGATCGCCGTCCTGGTCGTCGCCCTCGTCATCCAGACCGTTGTCGTCACCGTTCAGGCCATCGCTGCCGGCAGCCTGCTCACCATTGCCACGACGACGACGACGGCCACCGCGACGGCCGCGACGACGACGCGAAGCGCCTTCACCGGTACCGTCTTCGGCATTGGCCGGCGCGTCACCCTGTTCGGTGGCGTCGGTGTCGCCCAGCTGTGCGTCCTCGGCCGGAGCGGCCTTGGCCGTTTCCTGGACGTGGGCGGCCGGCGCGGCGGCATCGGTGGCGACCACGGCAGCCGCAGCGATCACGGCGGCGTCGGCAGCGATCGGCGCAGCGGTGGTCGGCTTCGGTGCATCGGCTTGGGGCTGACGCGCGGGCTTCTCGCTCACGGCCGGCTTGTCGCCGTCGTTCTGCTGCGGCTTGGCCTGGCCGTTCTGGCCCTGCTTCTGCTTCAGCTTCGGCTGCTGCTGGTCATTGCGCGCTTCATTGCGCGGCTTGGACGGCTGCTGCTCGTTGCGCGGCTTGCCCTGGGCGGGTGCCTGCACCTGTGCCGCATTGCCGTTGGCCGGTGCGGCGGTGTCCTGGCGGCGCTCGTCGCGACGCTCGCCCTTCGGGCCGCGTTCGCCGCGCTCACCACGGTCCTTGCCACGGCCCTGCGCCTGCGCATTGCCGTTGCCACCACGCTCGCCACGCTCATCGCGGCGACCGTTGCGGTCCTTGCCGTTGCGGTCCTTGTTGCGACCGTTGCGGTTGCCGTCCTGGCCTGGGCGGTTGCCCGGCTGTGGTGCGGCGGCCGGGGCCGGTTCGCCACCGAAGATGCGCTTGAGCCAACCCACCACGCCGGTTGCCGCCGGGGCGGCCACGGGGGCGGCGACCGGGGCCGGTGCGGCTTCCGGTTCCGGCGCTTCACGCACCGGGGCCGGCTGGCTGTGCTTGACCTGGGTCACCACCGGGGCGACCGGGATGTTCAGCTGGGCCTTGGTCAGTGCGTGCACCGGCAGCTTGCGCGGGGTGCCGCGCTGGTAGCTCGGCTTGCCGCTTTCTTCGCCCAGCTCGTTCTCACGCAGGCGGGTCACTTCGTAATGCGGGGTGTGCAGCTGCTCGTCGGCGACGATCACGATCGGCGCGTCATGGCGCTGTTCGATCTCGCGCAGCGCGCTGCGCTTTTCGTTGAGCAGGTAGTTGGCGATCTCGACCGGGGCCTGGACCAGCACCTGCCCGGTGTTCTCCTTCATCGCATGCTCTTCAGCCACGCGGATGATCGACAGC
>Ga0308156_1001739_pt1 | contig 22939 bp, 20 predicted proteins | sample PhyAR2_FD_201041 | JGI IMG/M metagenome (GOLD analysis project Ga0308156, IMG submission 201041) | Phyllosphere microbial communities from UC Gill Tract Community Farm, Albany, California, United States - DLSL A.R2 | ecosystem: Host-associated > Plants > Phyllosphere > Unclassified | place: USA... | reverse complement strand
AGCTATCATCATCGTAAACTTTCTTCATCTCACTGTGCCATCCTTTATTTTTTCTAGAATTTTAACTTCAATTATAACAAAAAAACATTTTTTTTAACTAAAATCTGCTTTTAAGGTGATTTTTTCTTAAAAATGAAAAACTTGCTGAAAAAGTAGTTCAATACGACGACTGCTACTTGGGTCACCATTTTTGCCCAAAATTCTGAGATATGCAGGACTTCGATCATCAAAATCATCAATGCCATATCCACCACAAAAGACAATATGCGGTACCAATAAAACAGTAGCATTTCTCTCACAAAAGAACCAAAATCTTCATGATTACTGGCAAAAACAAAATATTTGTTTGTGAAAAATGCAAATAATACAGATAAAAACCAGCCAATCGTATTACTAATTTTATAGTCAATCCCTAAAACATCTTTGCAAAGAAAGAAGACAAGGATATTCACAATAGTTGTCGCTACTCCAAACACTAAATACGAGATTACTTCTTTATATTTATGAAACAATTCTTTCAACAGCTACGCATCCTTTCACTCTATTTAACATTTTATCAAAGTTAACATAGAAATCATACTGCTTTACTACATTTTTCATCTTTTCTCAAATTTAAGTGAGTGCGAAACACTTTATAAAATCAGCTCGCTATACTGACGAAATCTGATCATTTTAACTTGCAAATAAGAAAAAAACCCCAGAAAAAGTGCTATTTCCACTTTCTCAAGAGTTTTACCTTTTTTATGATGGCTCCACATTTTTCTGAATCACAATAATATCTTTTCTCGGAGCACTAAAAGAATAACCATTTTTCTGCATTTCATTTTTAATCCCAATATGCACAGTGACTTCTTCTCTCGTCGTATTTAACAGTTTCTTGATCACATAATCAACCTCTTTTTTGTTGATCTTCTTCTTGGTATTAATCATGATGATATCGATTTTATCAAAGGCATCAGCATACACGATTTGTGTTCGATCCAATGCGTATAATTTAAAAAATTTGATCGCCTTTGTCCCAAAAACGAATTTAGTGATATTTGGATAAAAATACTCTAAATCTAAATTTCTATTAATCGGGGTTTCAATTAGTTTCATTTACTCAGCTCCTTTTTCCATAATAACTTTACATAAAAATTTTACTCTTTCAGTCCCTTTTTGTAAATCAAAAATTTATAGTTATGTTATGCTATGAAAAACTTGACATTCACGTTAAGTAAAGGTTTATGCTAGATTCATACAGGAGGGAAAAAGATGGAATACACGATCAAAAAAATTGCCGAATTATCTGGAATCAGCACGCGAACGTTGCGTTATTATGATGAAATCAACTTATTAAAACCGGCACGTATTAATTCTTCTGGTTACCGTATCTATGGAACAAAAGAAATCGATAAGCTGCAGCAAATCCTTTTTTATCGTTCGTTGGATATGAAATTAGAAGACATCCAAACGTTACTTGGCACACCAAACTATGATCCCCAACACGCGTTACAGGACCATTATCAAAAATTATTGGAAAAGCGGCGACAAATGGATCATCTAATCCTGACTGTAGAAAAAACATTACGCTATCAAAAAGGAGAGCTAATCATGACCGACAAAGAAAAATTTATTGGCTTTAAACAAGAAAAACTACAGAAAAATGAAGCAACCTACGGACAAGAAATTCGAGAAAAGTATGGTGAGGAAACAGTGGCAGCCTCTAATCAAAAGTGGCTAAATCTAAGTGAAGCAGATTTTAATCAAATGGAAACTGCAGAAAAGGAACTGATCGACGCATTAAAAGTTGTGATGGAAACCAAAGACTATCACTCGCAAGAAGCAGAAACAGTCTTTTTAAAACACAAAGAATGGTTAAGCTATACTTCACCTGCCTATTCAGTTGAAATGCACCGAGGCCTTGGCCAAATGTATGTAGCCGATGAACGATTTGCTGCTTACTATAATAATCGGGCCGGCGCCAATGCTGCACAAACCTTAAATGAAATCATTCAACAGTTTGCTAACTAGATAGTCATTAACATTACTGAATACTATCTACTAAAAAGAACCTTCTACCTAAGTGTACGAACCTTTTGAAGTTAGAATTTATCATCTAACTTCGAGGATTACGACATCCTTGATAGAAGGTTCTTTTTTAAATAACTGTCCCTTTTGTATCAAGTTCGATTGAACGCAGGATTTCTTGTACTTGTTGCTCTAAATCAAGGTCATCCGTTTGAGAAGTAGCTGTTATTTCACACATGATCCAGCCATAATTATGACCTGTTTCAAAAAAATAAGTCGTATAATTGCTAGAATCTGGCTGACCATTTTTACTAGTTTTGGTGGTGATGATATATTCGTTTTTGAACAAATCAGGATGTAACGTTTCGCTCGTTTTTTTATCGTTTATTTTACCATCATCTTCTAGCACTTGACCTACAAATTCTGATAAACTAGTTGCATTTGATACTTGACTCATGAGGATTGAAACATAGAGCGTGGGACTACTGAAGGCTTTACTTGCCAGTCCTTTTACTTCATCCGCTGATGACAATTCACCTTTTTCTTCATGAAAATGCTTTGGCAACTGAATTTTCAACGTTTCATTTTCATTGGTGACAGCAAGCTCACTAATCCTTACCTGCGTCTCTTGACCAATATTATCCTCATATTCCCCCTCAACCCTTTTTTCATATAAGGTTCGACCGTCGTCTTGTAAGTATGTTTTTGCACCAAAATAAACTAACGTACCTAGTACGGCTAGTAAAATAAGCGTTAAAACAGTGGTCTTGATTCTTCTTCTTTTACGCTTTGCAATAAAATTAGTATTTTTTAGTATTTCTTTTTTATAATTCGCCGAATGTTTGATTTGAGTGATATCATAGTAAAAAAATTGTAGTGGCTGTTCTAGTCCATTTTTATTTATTTCGTCTGTAAAACCGACCAACAAGGTATATTGTCTGATCTTTGACGGAAAATTTCGAGTGTTTTTCTTTTTCAATTTAACAAATAACGCTTGATCATCTGAAAAATAATACGCTTGGTCATCTTCTTGGATTTCAATCGAAGCCATTTTCTGAAACTCATTTGGTAACTGTGCTTTTATTTGCTGGAAATACGCTTCAAATGTTTCAGCTCGCAAATAACGGAACAAATAGACTACAATCCCTGCTTCAATTAAAAAGACAGCAATCAGCAACCATCTAACGATTGATTCAGTGGCTCCAATTCCAATAGCGGTTCCCAACATGACCGCCAGCAGAATCAATAGATATTTTTGATAGGTCTTTAGATACAATTGTCGGATACCTGATTGATAATACTCTAAATCGTGTTCGATGTTTTCTTTATTTTCTTTCATTCATACTCCCCCAAAAATAAAAAATCTGTTACTTGATTCCATTCTCAATTAAAATAACTACTCAATAATTTCTTCAAATATAAATTGTCCAACACCGCCGTCTAAACAGTCTCCAATAATTTTTTGACACTTTTCTTTGACGATTGGTTTTGCATTGCCCACTGCAACTGGAACATCGACAACGTCTAACATAGCCAAATCATTTTCACCATCGCCAATACCATAACTACGAGCTCCTGGATATTTTTTCATAAACTCATTGATCGCATTGCCCTTGCTACTTTTTGGATCAACGATTTCCAGACACTGAATAAATGAAGAGAAAACTTCTGCGCTATCACTACTTAACACGTCACGTAAAAGTTCGTGTTCTTGATCACTGGCTTCCATCAATTCAATTTTCATCACTTTTAATTCAGGATGTTCAGTCAGATAACGGTATGGATCGTCAACGTGCTGACACTGCTCTTTGAAAAAACTTTCTTTGAAGTCCATGATTTGTTTTCCCATAGCGCCCATTGGTTCAAGTTTTTTTCTTAAATCCAAAATATTTGTCTCGTATTTTTCAACTGCTTTTAAAATGATTCCTTCATTCGTATGAATGTGATAAAAAATATTGCGCTCCTCTAAAATAGCCATCGTTCTTTCACACTCAGCCATTGATAAACAGTGATTATACTGCACTGGTTCGCCAACTAATTTATAACCGCCACCATTGCTAAAAATAACATCACATTCACTATCTAACTGATCCATCAATTCAGTCAACTGTGCATACCCTCGTCCACTGATAAACACAAAATGATCTCCTTGCTTTTGCAGGGCATAAATTGCATCGTAATTGACTTGAGGTACCTCGCCACCAAGGTCTTGAAATGTTCCATCTATATCACAAAATACTACATTCATTGGTTGTTAAACTCCTTTTTAGCTTTAATGTCGTTCTATTATTATGTTGAACCTTTCACTTCCCCTATTAAACAATTGGTGTCATCGGAAAAATTCAATTCGTACATTTGAGTATAGCATAATAAACTTCCCGATGTTACTGCTCCTATTCAATTTTTCTAGCAAATATAAACAAAAAATGATTGGAGTATAACTCTTAGAGTTATAACCCAATCAGCTGATGCAACTTTTCTCCAATTTTATCTGTTAGATTTGAAACTCGTAATAATTGAAATAACAGTGATCGAATAAAATCAATCAAAAGACAACTCAAATAGATCAAGCTTGCGGATATCAACACTTGAATCAACGCCACAATGATCGGCTCATTTGCTAAAAAAATAAAACGATCTTTTAAGACAAAATAAAAAATGATTGGATGCGTATGAATAAGATAAACAGCAAAAGAATAAGGTACGACTTTTTCAATCACAAAAGAACTCTGTTTATTTTTGATTGGCGCTTTTAAAAATAAAATAAACAATAAAATCGAACTTGCTAAAATAAGCGGCGACACATAATGGATAAACCAAATAGTATCTCTGGATTCTTCCAAACTTCCTACCATTGTTTTAATCGCAATCAGTCCTAGCGACACACTATTTACGCCTAAATAATAGTAAACGATTTTCTTCTTATCAATAGCGTCAATATCCACATGCAAACGAATAAATGCACCAATAAAATACATAAAAATCAACCAAATCATACTATAGCCTTCAGCCAAATTAAACGGATCTGCTTTAAATAAAATAGATGCTGAACCTAATAACACGATGACGGATACACCGTAAAGCATTTCTTTTTTTGTAAGTTTGCTTATGGCTTTATTTAGTAACGGCATGAACAAAAATAAACCAGCATATGCCGAGAAAAACCAATAACTTTTTTTAAATAAAGGAAATAATGAATCAGTATACATCGATAGTGGAACAATCTTGCCTAAAATACAATAAGCAACGAGACTTAACGTAACCGAATAAAAAAGCACTTCAACACACAACTGAATAAATCGTCCAATTCGCCACTTACCTTTACTCATAAAGTAACCCGTTACTAAAGCAAAACAGTTTACAGCGACAAAGCATATAATCTCTACTGCCCAAAAAAGATAATAGTTGAAACTACCAATCTGTACATTATTCAAAATCCCGCCATTGCCTAAAATATGTAGGAGCAAAATCATAAACATAGATACCATTCGTAATAATTCAATGCCCAAATGCCTTTTCACTAATGACGATGCTCCTTTCTGATTCTCTTCTCTTCTTCTATCAATGAAAAAATAGGGTTTCCCATTAGATTTTGTTCACTTAGTTTCGTTGTTTCTGAGCTTTTGGTATCATAATACGTGTCGATAAAGTACAATGGTCGTTTTTTCGTTTCATTAAACACTCGACCTAAATATTCTCCAATAATGCCAAGCGAAATCAATTGAAGGCCTCCTAGAAATAAAATACCGATCATTAATGAAGGATATCCTGAAACATCCGCTCCTAAAAGAAGTGTTTGAACTAAAACGATCAACATATATATAAATGCAGCGAATGAAACGATACCCCCAATAACCGTTGTGATTTTCAATGGCAATGTTGTGTAAGAGGTGACTCCATTCATCGCAAGATTAAACAAAGATGAAAAACGCCATTTTGTCGTTCCTCCGGCTCGTTCATCAGCATCATAATAGAGTTCCTTTTTCTTAAATCCGATCCAGCCATATAACCCTTTAGTATAGCGTTCATGTTCCCGAATCGTTTTTAGCGCCTCTACAGCTTTTCGATCTAGCAAACGAAAATCCCCTGCATTCGGATAAATGTTTGTCTTACTCGCTTTTTGTAAAATTTTATAGTAACAAGCAGACGTCCATTTTTTAAAAAAATGTTCCCCTTTTCGTTCTTTTCTGACCGCATATACATCTTCGTAGCCTTTTTCCCACCAGATAATCATTTCTTTAATTAATTCTGGTGGCTGCTGTAAATCAGAATCGATCACAACCACTGCGTCTCCTTTAGCGTGATCAAAACCTGCTAACATCGCAATTTCTTTCCCATAGTTTCTTGAAAGTTCAAGTAGGGTAACTCTATCATCCTTTTTTCTTAACCCCAATACAATTGCTAAACTTTGATCATTACTGCCATCATTTACAAAGAGGAAATCAAAACGATACGTAGAACAATCATCCGCTAATAAAATGAGTCGTTCGTACAGTTTTTCTAAAACAGATTCTTCATTCAAAAATGGAATGATCACAGTAATTCGCTTCATTTAGATTTCCTCCTAACTTGTTAACTATTCTTTATAAAAAAGGATGAAATCAGCATTTTCATTCACTGAAAAATCCTTTAAAAATGTTTTTTTCGATAAATCAGTTCCTTTGTGATACAGATAACCAACGCTTGTTTCATCCTTTTTTGTAGCCTCATTTTCATCTAAAAAAATATACTTTCCATAATAACGATAGGTCAGATTACTATTTTTATCATATGGCGTATCACGGCTAGCCTGATAACTCTCTGGTGAGATAGGATCATAAAAACGGATGAAGATAAAGGTTAAGTCTTGCAACTGTTTCAAGCTAGTTCGCTCAACATATATTTTTTCTAATTTTTTTTCATTTCCAACCCTAAGTATCTCTGCTAATGTGATTGGTGCCATATATTTGCTGTCTTGCTGTTCTTCTTTATAGACAACATTATAGGTGTAAACATAGGAAACAAATAATACTGAGAAAAAGACAAATGTACTTCTGAAAACTGCTTTATTTCCCAATGCCCCTAAACTAGCAAGTCCATAACCCATCATAATAATTAAAGGAAACATAATGACATTCCAATGATGGACAACAGGAACGATAATCAGCAATAAAGGAATGCTACATACAAACCAGCCCATCGTTAATTGACTCAACGGACTTTTCTCCTGCCGCATGTGAATCCAACCTAAACTAGCCAACAGTAACCCAGCCAAGTTGTACATAAAACCAAACCCATGTATTGAACTAAAAATCAAGCCATCTCTACCACTTAAAAGAAAACCAAAAATTCGTTGAAGATTGCCTAAAAATGCGCTCCAGATATCTTTTTGAAATAAAATGGTTTGCCCTTCACTCTGACTACCGATCATTTTTGCAAATGTTATACCGAAAATAGTAAGGGTTTCATGCCGCACATACTGGACATATGCAAAAATCATGACAGGGATGATTGTAACAATTAAAACGGCTATTAATAGCACCACTTGTCGTCTATTTAATAGATTATTTTTCAAGAAATAACCTAAAAGAAAAAGTAAAAATAAAGGTAAGAAAAACCACGTTGCTAAATAGGCATATGAAGTTAATCCAATCAACCAAATCCCTACACTATAAAAAATCATCTGCTTGTTTTCTACTTCATTCATACCAACTAAAACTAGACAAACAGCAATTAATAATAAATGCGGCGCTACATTTGCATCTAAACCAAACCGACTGATCAACATATGCCATGGACTAATGATCAGCATAAAGAAAATCGATCCAGTTAACGTTTCTGGTAGCTTCAGTTTTAATAGGGTCCATAATACTGTCAAAATCGTAAAGGAAGAAAGGCAAGCCATTGCTAAACGAGTACTAACAAGAGATAATCCTAATAGCTTTACAAATGGTAAAGATAAATAAGTATAAAATGCTGATGGTCCTGTCCCGTACCCCATCAAGTAAATTGGCCACGAATTCAAGGCGCTATCTGTCCCATAATTTGCTAAAGCCCAAGTGTCATATCCTGACATCGCTTCATCGATTTGGAGACCAGGCAATTGATTGATATTAACAAAACGGGTAATGACTCCTATAACGAATAAAAAGAAAAGAATTTGTAAAAACTGCTTGTTCTTTTTATACTGTTCCCCTTGTATCCATACGCGCCGAAGAAAATCAGCTCCAACTCCAATAAAGCCTATCATAACTGAATATAATACAATGACCGCCATTTAGTTTCTCCCTTTTATTCGTTTATTCCGTACGATCCACAATCGCAACTTGAAGGCCTTTCAATTCTTTCTTTTGACTGAATTCAGCCACTATAGACTGTGTGATTCGTTTTTTTTCTGTCATTTCCTCATCATTACTATAAACTTTTACTCGTTGTGCTGCTGGGCGACTATCCAATTCTTGATATGTTTTGCCAAAATTTTCAATTGAACGATCTGATATCGTTTTAGGCAAATCAATTATTTTAGCCGTTTCTTCTAAAAGAGTATGAAATTTTTCTTTGGTAAATGCTTCTTTTTCTCCAACATTCACAATAGAAAAACTCTGAGTTCTTAGTCGAACATCTTTTTCTTCCCGTCTAAACAAATACGTAAATTCTACTGCAGCAACTGTTTCTAGCTGACTCTCTTTAGAAAATGGATAATAGCCTTGAATTCTTAATTCATCCCCTTCAGCATAAAGAGTATATTCAGAATCACCAGGTTTCACTCCATCTGTTGCCACTTCTTTTTCCATCAACGCCTCTGCTTGGGCTATCATATCTGGTACTTTTACTTTAAACTTGTCTTTCAACAAAGAGAGTCCTTCTTCTTTGCTGATTTTGGGATAATCAAATCGACCAAAAGGCTTTTCTCTAGTATCGTGCCAAAGAAGTTGTTCATGTTCGATCGAAGTTGTCTTTTTATTTGCTGAGCAGGCACTTATTATAAGGATTAAAATCGTTGTTGCACACAAAAATAAAGTACGCTTTTTTTGCATTATTTTCCATCTTCCTTTCCACTATCTTTTGCAAGCGTTAAATGGACAGGTTCAGCATCTTTAAAGACCTCTTTAGAAGGTGTAAGTACTATATCCTTTGTCTTGTCTTTCAACGTATATATGACAACTGCCTCAAGACTTTCCCCACTGGGAATCGTTTGATTTTGTTGTTCTAATAGCTTCGTGATATCCACTACTTGATCGTCTTTTTTAACGGTTCCTTCTTGTAGCCCTTGATCATTTTGAGTTACTTTAATCAACTCTTGCCATTTCTTTGGTGTGATATCGTCTTGTTTCCCATTGTTCGTAACCATATAACGAATCGCATAAACTGAGGTATCATTCTCTCCAGCTAAATCCATTACACCTGTCACTTTTACCTCTAGTGTACTTGAATCAAACACAATTTCATCTTCATCTTCAACAGGTCCTTGATCTTCTTTTTCTTTGATGGAGTATGCGGAAGAATCAATGATATCAACACGTTTTTCATGTTGACCATCATCAGCAGAATAAAAATCAAATTGAACCAAACCATGTTCTGTCTCAATATAATAGAGATGTAACCAGGTAGAACGTTTGTCAAACGTAGTATTCAGTGTATATTTATAGGCCTTATACTTGCCAACTTTGGTTTCTTTCATATATATATCTTTTGCTTTATAGTTATATAGCTTTGCCAGTTCTTTACGCGTTCGTTCACCAAAATCAGCTAAATCAACATTCTCTTTACGAGAAGCTAAAACAAATAAAGATGAATTACTCTTTTTGTCCTTCGCTCCAAAAACTGCTGACTTATTATAAGTTGCTTTATAATCTTTGGTCACTTCCCAAGTACTCGGTAATTGAAATTGATATTGAATTCCCTCTGCTTCAAAGGATTGTTTTTTATCCGATAATGTTGCCGAACAACCACTGATGATGAATAAACTAAAAACGAAAATCGGGAAATACCTTATTATTTTTTTCATGCCTCTTACTCCTTCTATATATGGGTCTGTTGTTCCATTTCTTTCCTTAACCACCAGTTGTACACTATAAAAAGTAGAATACAACTAACGAATAATGAAAGACCGATTCTAAAGCCTTCAGGTAAAAATACTAATTTTACGGAATGTTTTCCTTTAGGAACAGGCAACGCTAAGAAAGCATCTTTAAATGTGGGAATTTCAACTTTTTTGCCATCAATATAAGCTCTCCAGCCTTTGTCAAAGGGGATGGTTGTCAAAATCACCTGATCTTTAGACAACTCGACTTCTGCTTCTGAAGTTCGCCCGCTGGTTTCGAACGAAACGCCATTTTTATTGATTGTTTTCATCATCTTCTCGAAACGATCACTACTTAAAAACATTGCTTTGGGTTTTACCAGTTGTACAACATTTTCACCAGTGAATACAACCTGGACTTCAATCGTTTTGGCCTCTTTATAATAGCCTAAGTCATAATACTGACCACTGGAATCCAGACTCCCATGACGCTGTATCCCATTCACTTTCGTAATAATATCCACTTCTGTTCCTTTACCATATAGACTTAAATAGGCTTGGGAATGCGCAGGAACATCAATTGAATAGGTCAGTTCACGATTGGCGTTTGCGGTTCTTGAATAATAAACGCCGCCTTCTTGTTCTTCTACTTTGACATTGTTTTCTTTCACTGTCTCCACTTCAGCAAAAGAAAACATAGTTGATTCATCATCAGATAGGTATTGCATTAATTCTGTTTGATTTTTTACAGCGTTTTTCTTATAAATCCCCTTGTCTGTTAAAATACCTAGAGGCATTGCGAACTGATTCTCATACAAGGTATAATCCCCTGCTGTTTTTATCGCTTTATACCCATATTTTCTTAAATCTTCTTTTGCTAAATTGTATTTTATGCCTAATAAGGCATCCATAATCAACGTATTATTTTCATATTGAATCGTCAAATTAGTTCCCGCTGAACGAAAGCCTAACTGATCTAGATACTGGGAAGAGTGACGATTTCGAATAGAAGAAAACATTGTAACACCGCTATATCCATGAATAAAACTCTCATTTCGAGATGTTGCATCAACATTTCCTACCCGGTATAGACTAGTGTTCTCATTTTTGGTTGTCTCGATCAATGTATTGATATCAGAAAAATGATCATCATAAGCTCTACGATCTGGATAATTCCATTCTCCTGCAATTCCTTTTACAATGCTTTGTGCATTAATCAACTGTTCTCCAATAAAAACAATAGAAAACAGACATCCAATCAATGCTAAACGCTTCGGCCACTTTTGAATCAGAACGCCTAATAGCACATAGAGCAAGGAAACAGTTAATGTAACGAGTAACGTTTTCTGATCCAAATATTCATACCTTTTACGATTTGCAATAAAACTGATCAAAACATATAGAAAAATCAAGCCCAAAACAGTATTAACTAAACGATTGAAGTCATCCTTGGTTACCTGTTCCAGTCCAAAGCCAGCCAATAAAAGCCCTAAAAAGGAAAACAAGAAACTAAAACGAAATAAAAACATATAAGGAGAATGCATTCCATGCCAAAAAAGATTCATCGGCTCAATATAAACACTTGCAATCAATAGAAGAAACAAACTGCCATAGATCAGCTTATTTTTAAGCGCGATTTTCCGGCTTATAAAATAGAAAAGACAAAAAATCAACCCTAGCATCCCAAAATAAATAAAGGGTGCACTCCCATATTTACTCGTATCGTAGGACCCTACCATTGTTTTGGCTGGGATATCCCAGATATCCATCCCTCTTGTTAAAAAGCTATAGATCGGTGTTAATCCCTCACCATTATTTTTCAAGTCTAATAATGTTGGCAAAATTGTGACCATCGACGCGCCACCTGCAAGTAGCGACGTTATCAAGTAAGGAACCAAGCTTGCTTTAAATCGCTTAGGCTCTGTTAAAAATCGACAAAATACATAGAAAAAAGAAAATACGCCAACCATAAATGCCATATAAAAGTTGGATAAAAATAGTAACAAGTAACTAATAAATAATAGTGCAGGTTTTCGGTCATCCATTAAATAATGAATCCCTAAAATAACTAAAGGTAAATAGATTAATCCATCCAACCACATTTGTTGCGGCGAATAAGCAATACTAAATCCACACAAAGCAAAACTAACACTTAACATTATTTTTGCAATTTGCGGCAATTTAAATAAGCGATCACTCATGATCCAAAATGTACCGCCAATGGCTCCAAACTTGAGTAACAAAATCAAATACAGTGCATCAGGAATATGTTGATTATCAAAAAGCGCAACAACAAAACTAAAAATCCCGTTTATGTAATAGGCCATAAATGACCAGTAATTCAATCCTAAAGAACCATACCATGTATAAAAAAAGCTTTGTTTGCCATGTAACGTATTATTAAAACTTGCAAAAAAATTAGATGTTTGAGATAACGCATCACTCGCTAAGACCGTTCTTTGACTAGTAGGATAAATGCCCATCATTAAGTAGACTACTGCCATTATTATGATGGGAATGAGTACACTTAAAAGAAATGCCCAACCTTTTCTTTTAAACCATATTTTTAGTTTCATGTCATTTCTTCCTCCTAGGTACAAATTAACTGTGGTGCGTTGTCGCTTTGTGGCTGTTATTTTTTAATACTTTATCAGTGTACTAACCCCATTTTGTTGAATGGAAAGTAGCGAAATACTACTACGCCTTCAATCTGCTCTTCTTCAATTAGTCCAAGAGCTCTACTATCTTTGGATTCAGCGCGATTGTCTCCTAATACAAAATAGCTTCCTTTCGGGATTGTTGCCAGTCCCGCAAGCTTTAGAGCTACCTCCTCATGAACCAATACTTTAAGCGTACTATCTGGTAACATGCTAATAATAAATTGTGGGACTTCATCTTGTTGCCACGGTGCAGCATTGGACGGACGAATATAAACCGCATTTGATTCTGTCCAAATTTGGTCTCCTGGAAGACCTATTATTCGTTTGACATAGCTTGGGTCATTTGGAATCTCAGGATCAAATGTCACGATCTCATATCTTTTTGGGGATGTGTTCTTTTGTACAATAATTCGATCATTATTTTCAAAAGTTGGTGCCATTGATTTCCCAGAAACACGATGAGTTTTAAATACAACTAAAAAAACAATAACTAGTATAAGTGCAAAAAACAAAAAACCTTCTTTTGGCCAACTTCTTCTATGCTCCAGCATATTATTTTCACTTTGTTTTTTTGATAAATTTAATCGTTGCTCTCTTCGCTTATTTGGACTTAAAGTCGCTTGCCGTTGTTTTTTTTTCTTTGAGAAATGAGGTCCTTTTGCCATATCCCTTCCTCCTATCTCTAAAATGATGTTATTTGATGCATCGGTGAGATCCTTGCTTTTACAATCCCTAAAATATCTTTCTTCTCAATCCAGCCAAAATTACGGCTATCTGCAGCATAATGACGATTATCACCTAAAACAAAATAGCTATCTTTGGGCAAACGGCTTTCATCTGTAACAGTTCTCAAACTGAAGTTATCTGTCAATAATCGTTGCTCCACTTTTGCTTCATTTAATTCTTTCTTCAAAAAACGCTCTACAATAGGCTTTTGATTCACTAATAGCTGATCGTTTTGATAGGCTATTTCTTCTTCAGGTAAACCTATAACTCTACGGATCATCGTTCTGTTGGTTCCAGGTTCCCTGATATAAACTAAGTCAAACCGTTTAATTTCCTTCGTTTTTCTGACAATCACCCGTTCACCATCGTTTAGCAACGGGGTCATTCCATAGCCCTCAACCAATGGAAAAGAAAAAAGCAAAGACTGTACTATAACAAGCAATCCTAATAAAAGGGATAAACTAACAATAAGTTCTTTTACTAATTGCTTTTGCTCTTCTCTTTTACGATTAATATATTTTTTTGTGGGTCTTTTCTTTCTAGAAGAAGACTTCTTTGTAGGGTCATTCGACTTTTTACTTTTTCTTTTCTTTTGATCGACTACATTCTTTTTTCTTTTTTTGGGTTGACTTAATTCCCTGTTAGGAGTTGCTTTTAGCGACTGTCGTCTTACTTTAGTTTTTTTTGTCTGTTTCATGTTGTTTCCCTCAGCAATCAGTTCCCTTACCCTTTTCTTTTTAATGCTGATTCATTCACTCTAAAATACTTAAAAACTTCTTTTTGCTGCTTCTTCATTTTTTGAATATCTTTTAAATAGCCATCGATCGTTTCTTTATTTTCTAACTGCTGTTCTGATAGACTATGGAGATTCATCCCTAAGTTTTTCATCCCCACATTATAACGGGTCAATAATCTCTTTCCTTCTTCCGACAGTCCGTCAGAAACGGATCGATTGCTATAAGTTACGATTAAAGAACTAATTTCCAGATATGCTTGATATTCCTTTTCAATACTTCCGCCATCTCTCATTGTCTCCAACTTTTTTTCGATATCCTCCGACATAAAATAACCTTGAACAACCCCTTTTGCATCTTCAGCTGTTAAATGGGTCATCTGATAATATCGAGAATAAAAAGCACTTCCAGACGCTATAATCACGAACAATAGAAAAATAAAACTGTTTCGATCAAATCGTTTCCGACGTTTTTCCAATTGCTTTCGCGCTTTTATCCAACGTTTTCGTTTCGCTTTGTTTTTAGGTCGTTTTTGCCACTTCGCTTTCTTTAGTTCTTTTCGAATCGATAAAGAATAGAAAAAGAAAAAAAAGATAAACAAAAAGCTAAGAGTCGCAAAGGAAAGTTGTCCAATGAAAAACCAGTCTAATAGACTCATATTATGATAACCTCCTTAAGCTTATTTTTTCTTTCTCTTCTTATTTCCTTTCTTTTTCTTCTTGTTCTTATTTACCACTCGAACGATAAAGAAGATTGCTAAAAATGCCAGGAAAATACCCGCACCAATCAAAGCCACTAGTTTCCAATTAATACCTGGTTCCTGAATCAAAGAGACATCTTGAGCATTATATTTATCAGCTTCTTCATTGGTAATCTTAAAATTTTCTGTCCATTCCCATTTTTGGTCACCGCTTGTAACTAGTATATGGGCCTTATAATCCCCTGCGACCATCTTATCTCCATTCATTTCTAGAGGGAATTCAATCATAGAATTGGGCGCCATCTTCATATCCGCTTTTTTCGTATCATATAAAACAGCATCTGAATCTTTTGCCATTACTTCCATTTCTACTGTCATATTATTTAAAAATTCTGGCTTTATATTTGAAAAATTGGCAAATACACTATTTCGATAGTTTGATAAGCCTGCATAAACTTTGTTTAATTTTAAATCATTTGTTACTTTTTCATCTGTTTCCTGCAAAACCATTGCAACTAAAAATGCATACTCATTAATTACGCCTTTTGCTTTTTTATTTGCTTTTTCCTCTTCTTTTGTTGGTTTGGATTTTAAATAAATTCCACCAACGATTTTTCCGTCATAGCTTGTTTCTGGCATCGTAATGGTTAACTCTAAAGGCTTTGTTTCATTTGGTGCCAAGGTTACTTCTGATGGCCCTTTAACAATATCTTTAAAGTCATGTTTTAAAGAAGGATCATTTTTCAACGCACTTGGTCCATATTCTAAAACACCATTTGAATTCGTTTTTACCCCATTTAAAGACACTTGAATCGTTTGTTCTTGATCTGCACGATTCGTTAACATTACTTGGACCGTTTGTTCCTGTCCAGGTGTCATACGTAAGTCAAAATAACGCCCTTCCCCTTTTTGATTTTCAGGTAGCACAGTTTCATATGCAAATTGCAATTCAGCATATGCATCTCTTGAAAAACCAAAAAGTGAAACTATGTATAAACATAAAAAGAGACTTAATAAAATTCGTTTTTTCATGTATTTCGTTGTCCTCTCTCTTCCATCATGAAAGAATTCACCGGTAAATCACCGGTGAATCTTTTAATCTACTATTTGTTAAATTATAGTAGCGTTCGTATTACATTGGTGTTTCTGAAAGTGTCCAAAGAATTGTTGCTACGTATTTACCATCACGGATATCATCAGCTTGGTTGGCAGGAATGCTCAATTCGATTGATTCTTTATCAGAATCTGCTGGATTGATTACATCACCAAAGTAAACAGCGTATTTCCCACGACCTTTACCAGTGTTATTTTCGTTAACTGTAAGCAATTTAGCTTTTGTGTTTTCAGCTAAGTGAAGTGTAGGAACTGGAGCGCTGCTTGGTTTAAGTGCAAGGTTATCTTCATGAGCTTCTAATCTTGCGTTTTTGTAGTCAATTGTTGCTCCGGCAATACTTCTTGTTTTGCTATTTGCAGTATCTTCAAATTTAAATGCGCCTTTGCCATCTGGATCAACAAGTGTAGCTGATAATTCATACGTACGATCATCTACAAGACGATCATCTTTAAACTGAACCCAGTTCGCGCGTCTTTCAACGTGGTCATCTGCTCCAACTGCATTGGCAGTTGTTGGTTTTGCCCAAGATTTGATAGCACCTGTTGTAGCTTGTTGTTCGTTAAAGACTAATTTTGACATCCCTTGAACAACAAATTCACCATCTAATAATTTAGTAGGGTCAGTATCAGTTGTTGATTGAGTAGATGTATCTGGTGGGACTACCCCACCTGTAGAATCATATGAACCATAAGTAGCTTTAGTGAATTGGATTTCACCTTCGCCTGCTTTTGAATGATCTGGTGCTGCTTTTGTTGCTCCCGGTGCTGCTACTGCTACACCTAGTACAGCTAATAACGCTGCACCACATAATTTGTGTGTTAATTTCATTTGTATTTCCTCCTAATTTTTTTGTTCTATTTATGGTAACTCAGCTAATACCCAAGTTAGCACCGTTGAATAAGCGCCTGCTTCTTTCTCAGTCGCCCCTGGCACAGAGAGCGTAACTGCTCGGTTTGTGTACACAGGTTTTTTAAAGATCGGATCTATTATTTCTTTACCCGAGCCGTCTTTTCTTATTTCCAATGTATTTGGACGTTCATTATGATTCTCTTGTGATGCTCCAAACACAATACTCCAAGTTCCTACACCTTTGCCCGGTTGTGCAACTGCTAGGTTATAAGTTTCACCTACATTGCTCATACGAATAACTTCTTTTGATACAGTCGGTGCTTTGGTTAACTCTCTTGAAGAATTAACCCATGTTTGATCAAATGATATCACTGCACCTTTCAATTCTGCACCCAATTTAGTGGCATGCTTAAATTGATTCTCCTGTCTGACTTGCAACGTCCAACCATCTGGATCATCTCGATAGTCCGATACTTGCACAAAATTTCCACGAGCAGAAGTATCGCCATGAAATAGTTGTGCATTGACAGGAAAAACAGCATTTTCATCTGAAATCATAACTGTACTAAAATTTAGTTTTGGGGCAAAATCAATCCTTAAGTCTCCTTCAGTTTGTGGTGATTCCCCAGGATCAACTTCTACTTTTGGATTTTCTGGATCTCGGATAATTGAATTTTCTTCTTTATACCCTTTTAACTCAACTTCTGCATCCCCAGATAATGAAGCGTCTTTAGCATAAGAAGTCTTCGCGTTGCTAAGTGGAAACAGAAGGGATCCAAGAAGAATAACGGTAAAAAATGTTTTTTTCTTCAATTGCTTATCCCTCCTTTTCACTCGCATCTTTTTTTCTTTTAACAAGATAAAAGATGACTACTAAAGCGGCTAAAACTATCCCACTAATCGTCAAACTCTTCATAACAAGTTCTCCAGTTGAAGGATATTTCCCAGTTGGCTTTTTAATTGGTTCACTGCTAGAAGCTATTGACTCTGAAGGTGTTGTGCTAGACCTTGGACCACTACTTTCAGCAGAAAAAACAATCTCGCCATTCGTTTGTACAGCAGCTTCTTCTCCATAAACAGAAGTAGTGAACATGCCCAAGATTCCTCCCGTTAAAGCGAGTAACATTAGGCCAATATACAAATAGTTTCTTTTTTTCATCATTGACATTTTCTCCTTCGCTTTAAGGAAGATCTGGCACTTCACTTAATGTATAAACAATTTTTGCTCGATACTCGCCTAGCTTTTTGACATAATCTCCCGGCACTTCAACTTTAAAGCCTTTGCCTTTTGCAGACCAAGTTTGACTAATGTTATACTTCGTATCTGAAAAATTATCAGGTGATGTCAACAATTGATTTTGATCTACTGGGAAATTCTTTTCAGTTGTTCCGCCATCGTTATATCGCAAGATCCCTGAAAGAGTCTTATTCGATCCATCAGTTGTTTTAAAATCTTCCGTTACTTTGGCGTATAAATACCAACGTTGTTTTGTTGCTCGTGTATCTGTAACGACTAAATCCTTGTCCGTTTTAGCACTTTCTACGCGAAGATTTTTTGCGCTTGCTTCGTTCATCTCAAAATCAAGCAGCGTTGGTGCTGATGTGATCAATAATGTTCCTTTATAATGGAATTCAATCGTTGAAATCTCTCCGTATTTCCCTTTGACAGATGTTGGCAATGGTTCGGGTAATACTTGACCGTCAACAATGATTTTATCTAAAACATATCCATCAAACGTTTCAGGTGTGATATCAAATGCTGTACCATCCTTTTGAGTAGTGATGGTATCACGATCTGGATCCATTTTCACATCATTATTAGTTTCATCTTTTTTCCTATAAAGAACATTTAACTGGCTTTCACCACGTATTACGTTCAAACTAGTTGAATTGGATTGTTGAGAAGCTTTGGAACCGTCTCCAGCTGCGCCCGACACAGTATATGTTTGATTGACAACCTGAACAGCAGCATCTGCAGCAACAATAACGTCATATTTAATCACTGCCTCGTTCTCATCTAAATCCAAATCACTTAGATCGATTTTAAATTCTTTAGTCGATAGATCGAAATCCACTTTACTTGCTTCAAGTGCTACTCCATTGACCTTAACAGTACTCACATCTGGCGTGATTTTGTCAGGGAATGGTGTATCGATTTTAAACGAAACATTCCCCCAAGCAGTCGGTGCTTCCGCTGTATTTTTGACAGTAGCTGTATAAGTGGCTTTTCCGCCTAAAGGAACCGTAGTTGGGCTAACATCAAATTCCGCCTTAATCACAGGTGTTCTTAATTTGGTGTATTTGAATGTTACTTTTTTATTTGTGACAAACTTAACTGTAACCGATAACGGATCTGTTATTGGTGATGGTGTTTTATCTACACCATCTACAAGTACAGCCGATGGGATATACCCTTTGATTTGTTCAGAAGTAGCTATATATTCTACTCCTTCTTCACCACTTGGTAATGGACTTGTCGTCGCAATTGCTGCCCCTGTTTCAGCATCAAGATGTTCAATATCTAAGTCAAATATTGTTTGAGTTATCTCAATTTTGACTGTGATCGGCGTTTCAACGCCTTTAGCAGAAGTTAACATTAAAGGTACTTCTACAATATCCCCAGGTTTTTTAGTGCTTATATCTGGCGGTGTTCCAACATATGAGACTGTAACTGGACGATCGATTTCATTTTCTGTATCAACGTCATATGAAGAAAGTAATTCCTTGGCCTCTGGAAATGCTATAGCGATATTCCCGCCCATTGGAATTTTTAAATCTTCTTTGGCCGTTCCATAAGGGACTCCTTCATAAAGAACTTGAGATTGAGTTTGTTCGATATTGGTTTCTGAAATAAGTGTCTGCGAAATATTGGTTTTCGGATTGACAAATGTATAGGATGCAGTCGTTGCGGCTCCTGCCATCTCAAAATCCGTCATATAGCCATTATCAGGTCCACTGTTTTGATAATTATAAGCAGCTTTTTTATTTTTAAAATCAAAAGATGCACTAGGATTTGCTGCAACTTGAATATCAAATACTTTTCCATTGAATTCATCTGAGGTAGAATCTTTGGCTTCAATCGTTGCTTTGTTACCACCTGTAATCACAATATTAAATACTTTGTCCGTTATATCGACTGTTGAACCGTATTCAAATATTTTGATGTCTTCTTTTTTTAGTTCATAATAATCGGGTACTTGAGTATCTATTTTGAATGTCGTACTTCTGTTATTTACTTCAGCATTTTTTACATTATCTGCAATTGTTTGAAGAATCGAATATTTTAATTTTAAATAATCTGGATCATCATGTTTAGCACTGTTTCGTTCACCAAAGACAATCGGCTTTGCTGGAGCAATTCGTACTATGGAAGTTGTATCATAAAGAATGGCCATTGCGGAAGATGCTGTATTACTATTCGCTGAACGACGTTGCATATTCATTGAATATTCTTCACCTGAAACCAATTTAGAAACTTTAGATGAATCTAATCCAACTCTACTGCCAGATCCATAAAACTCTGAGAATCCTGGTACTGTAAGTCCTGATTTTGTTTCTGTTTTGACCCGGACATCGGTTAGATTACGAACGTAAACATCGCTAAAGTCGTCCTTATTTTGTGGAGCTGAAACAGCTTTTAATCCATTAATATTACTAAAGTTCCAAACACCTTTAAAATCTAATGGTGCACCACTTTTCGCATCAAAAAACTCATAGTGATATGAAATACTGTCATTGACTTCATATTTATCCCAAATATCAGTATTCGTAACACCATTTCTATTACCACTTCCAAAGAATAGGAAAAGTTTTCCCCAATTTTCTGCTGAGTTAGTAGAAACAGGTAGAAAATCGCTACTTTGACCATCTTTAACACTTCCAACAGCAATAAAGTTAATATTCGGATCTTGCTGAAAGTTCATTTCATCGATTACTAACTTCAAATTGATATCTCTTCCATTATAAACAGCAGCATTTTTAACCAAAACCGATTTTTCCTTGCCTAAATCAGCTTTTTTAAATCGAAAAATTTTTGTTTTTTCCAATCCCTGCGGAATAATGGTTGTATCCTCACCTGATACTTCATAGCCAATTTTATCTGTTAATTTAAAACTAGTTCCAAAATCACCCGGCAATTCAACAGCTTGTCCTGAGACTGCATCTGTTCCATCATTATTAAGAATGTGTACCCCAGGGGTATTAACACTATTAAATACTTGATATTGTTCATACTCCTCTGGTGAGGCTTTAATCGAATGATTTCCACTTATCCAATACCAACCAATCAAAAGAAACACACCAACAAACGACAAAAAAACGAACTTTTGTTTTTTTCTCATTTTAGTCCTCCTTTCCTCCATGATTTTTGGAAATAAACCAAGTTCATATTTAAATGAACCTAAAATATGAACTTGGTTCTTTTATCACGCTTAATCTTTTAGAAGCCACCAGCTTCAAGAGAGATTTTACCGTAATTTTCCATTTTGAACTGTTGATCTAAATCACCAGTAACAGAAAGTGTTTTACTGTTGCAAATTTTACCGAAGTTTACTGCAAAGTCGCCACCATCAAAAACTTGAGAAGGATTTTCAGCGTAATCTCCACCAATTTGTGCCCATGTTGAAACATCACTTATATTTTTAGCGTTAATTGTTGTATTTGTTGAATAGAACAATTTAGCATTTGCTTTTTTGTTTGCTACTTCAAATTTTGCTGGAGAATCCATATTGATTTGAGCACCTTTGTACTCACTGCGAATAACACCCTTGCTACTATTACCAGTTGCTACAAATTCAGAATCTGGTGCAAGATTTACTTGAGCGCCATAATATTGTAAATTAACTGCTGCGTAGTTACCGCCACCACGGCCATTAAAGTATGCTTTCGCACCACTTGCTAAGTTTAACGATGGGAATTTATTTACATAGTCAGCACGTGGAATAAACTCAAATGCTACACCAGCTGCATCAACATCTAAAGTTGCATTTTCATCAATATCAACTTTTTGAACTTTATCATAAAATACTGGGTAGTAGTGATTTACATCACTTTGTGGTCCGATTTTTACATTAACGTTAGCTTTAGCACCAATTTTCACTTCACCAGTTGCTTTGCCTTTGATCAAAGCACCATTAAAGTAAAATGCACTAAATTGACCATGGTCTTTATTAGCAGCAATTCCGTTATAAACTGTTCCTGGTAAGAATTCTAAATCATGAACCCATGCATTTTCTCCACGAGTATTAATGTTATTTGTACCAGCAAACGTCAATTTCCCTTCACTAAGGTGAACAAAACGTGCGCCTTCATAAGTTACATTTTCTGCATAAACATCCCAACCATAACTTGATGGTCCATTACCAGAACCACCAGTGAAGAAACGTCCATCGCCATCCGCGCCTACGATGTTGACGTTTTTGATTGAAATTGTATTTTTACCTTTAGTATTTTGTTTTCCATAGATAGAGTTGTGTGCTGAGTTGATCACTACACCTTTATCTGCATTACCATTGATCGTTAAATCACGATTTGGAATGTTTGTAATGTTTTTCTTGAATTGAATACTTTGATTAACATTGATTACTGTAATTGCTGGATTTTTCAACGCTGCATCGAATTCTTCAATCGTTGATACTTCTGCTGTTTCTTCCGCTGCATAAGCAATAACTGACTCTCCGGTAAATGGTGTTGGTACTGACAATACCGCTACTCCTAATGCAGCAGTTGCAGCTAATGTTACTAATCCTCTTTTGAAAATTTGTGTTTTTTTCAATTTTCTTCCTCCTAAGATGTGTGTTTTGACGAAACTTTTTTGACTCTTCCTCCTCTCCAGAAAAATGAGTACATATTTACTTTACTCGTTATTTCTAACCAGTTTCGCAAATTACCTTTTTGACTGAAATGAAATGTTTAAGCATGTCTTTTCCTCCTACTTTCCCATTAAAAATCAAATGATTTATCCTTTTACTGAGTCAATTTTCAATCAGCCGATTCTCAGTCTTTGTTCATTTTTGGTATCAAATATTCAACATATATCCCTTAGAACGAATGGTTTTGATATATTGAGGCTTTTCGATATCTATTTCAAGTTTTTTTCTCAAATGAAAAACTAAGTTTGAAACCCGATATTTTCGATTTCTATAG
>Ga0308156_1001738_pt1 | contig 22941 bp, 18 predicted proteins | sample PhyAR2_FD_201041 | JGI IMG/M metagenome (GOLD analysis project Ga0308156, IMG submission 201041) | Phyllosphere microbial communities from UC Gill Tract Community Farm, Albany, California, United States - DLSL A.R2 | ecosystem: Host-associated > Plants > Phyllosphere > Unclassified | place: USA... | reverse complement strand
TCGCCGTCGTGCGCACCAACGGCCCGGACCGCAACAGCCCGTTCAGCCCGATCGACACCACCAGCGAGCAGATCGCGCAATACCTGATCGAGTTCCTCAAGCACGAGGTGGCCAAGGGCCGCCTGCCAGCCAACCTGCTGCCGCTGCAGAGCGGCGTCGGCAACATTCCCAACGCGGTGCTGGCCGGGCTGGCCAAGAGCGGCTTCCGCGATCTGAGTGCGTTCACCGAGGTAATCCAGGACGGCATGCTCGATCTGCTGCGCGATGGCGTGCTGAGCTACGCCTCCTGCACCGGCTTCGCGCTGAGCCCGCAGGCGAACGAGACCTTCAAGGAACACATCGATTTCTACCGCGAGCGCATCATCATGCGCACGCAGGAAATCTCGAACCATCCGGAACTGGTGCGCCGCCTGGGCTGCATCGGCATGAACGGCATGATCGAGGCCGACCTGTACGGCAACGTCAATTCGACGCACGTGATGGGCAGCCGGATCATGAACGGCATCGGCGGCTCGGGCGACTTCGCGCGCAACGGTTTCCTGTCCGCGTTCCTGAGTCCTTCGACGGCGAAGAACGGCAGCATCTCGGCGATCGTGCCGATGGTCAGCCACGTGGATCACACCGAGCACGATGTGTCGGTCATCGTCACCGAACAGGGCCTGGCCGATCTGCGCGGCCTGACCCCGCGCAAGCGTGCGCGGGTGGTGATCGACAACTGCGCGCATCCGGACTTCCGCGATCAGTTGAATGACTACTTCGACCGTGCGAGCCGTGAGAGCTATGGCAAGCACACCCCGCACCTGCTGCCGGAAGCGCTGTCGTGGCACCAGCGGTGGCTGGATACCGGGACGATGAAGGCCTGATGCTGCACGGTACCGACCAACGGTCGGTACCTACCGGGGCGTTCTGTTTCCGTGTCGCGATGCACGGACCGGGGCGTTCTGTTTCCGTGTTGCGATGCACGGACCGGGGCGTTCTGTTTCCGTGTTGCGATGCACGGACCGGGGCGTTCTGTTTCGTGGTAGTGCCGGCCGCTGGCCGGCTCCACGCATTACCGTCCGCAAGCCCGGATGCGCGTTTGGTACATGAAGAGCCGGCCAGCGGCCGGCACTACCCGGGGAGCGGCCCCCGCGTGGTTCAGGATCCCGTCTGCAGGGCGGTCACCACGCGGTCAGCGATCGCTCGCCGTCAGCGGTTCCGCAGGCTCGCCAGCGATTCGGCCTGCAGCCGCGCGTAGATGGCGAACTCGTCCTCCACCTTCATGCCCAGCGCCTGCTCGAAGGCATCGCGGTTGGCGTGCGCGGCGTAGGCGCGTTGTTCGTCGCCGCCGAGATTGGACTGGAAGATGCCCGCGGCGCTGACCGGCAGGAAATCCTCGTAGACGATCGGGTCGGCGCTGGCCAGACCGGCGGCAATCAGCGCTTCGGCCGGGAGATCCGCGACGGCCGCCGGGTTGGCGCGACCGGCGTCGGTCAGGGCGTAGCGGTAGTACCCCAGGCCCTCGCGGCGCAGGGTGTCGTGGTCGTCCGGGAAGGCGGTGAATGCCGCGGCCAGACGCGTCGGGTAATCCTGACCGGTACTCCCGGCGCCACCGCTGTCGCGCGCCTGCGCAAGCAGCTGGTCATACAGCGCACGGCCCTTGGGCGTCAGGGCGAGGCCCCGCTGTTCGATCTCACCGAAACGCGCGGTATGCGTGCCGGCATCCCCAGCCTCCCCCGAGGGGAAGTGCACGGTTTCTTCCAGCGCCTTGAAGCTGGTCTGGCGCAGCAGGATCGGGCACCGCCGCGGTGGCGGACCTTCGATCACCGCTTTGGCGTCGATGCCACGGGCGAGCATGCCGGCCTGCGCGGCGTCGATATCCAGCGTGCGCGGGGTCAGGTGATTGATGTGCGGACCGCGGAAGCTGACCACGTCGGCGATCAGCCGGTGCGCGTCGTGCAGCGCGTGATAGGCATCCAGTGATACCGTGGCATCGCCGTGCCAGCGGAACGTCTCCAGCGCCTCGATGACGAAGCGGCGCGCATCGGCCTCGTCGAGGCCACCGTCGCGTTCGGACTGCGCGATCAGGGCCAGCGCGGTGTCGGTGAAGATCCGGCGCTGGGCAAGAATGGCAGCGGACTGCTCGCGCAGCGCGACGTTCTCGATCAGCTCCAGCCGCAGCAGCGAGGTGAACACGCGGAATGGATTGCGCGCCAGCGCCTGCGCGGTGCGCGGGCGAAAGGCGGTGGAATGCACCGGCACGCCGGCCACCGAGAGGTCGTAGTAACCCACCGGGTACATGCCCATCAGCGCGAACAGGCGGCCCAGCGTGGCCAGCTCTTCGGCGGTGCCGACCCGGATCGCGCCGTGGCGTTCCTGGTCGAGGCGGGCACGTTCGTCAGTGCGGTCCAGCTGCTCGGCCAGCGCCGGGTTGGCGGTCAGCACGGCGTCGTTGATCTCAGCCACCAGGTCGACCAGCGTGCCGTAGAGCGGCACCTCGGTGCGGTACATCGTGGACATCGCCTGCGCGAACAGGCTGCGGATATCGTCGGGTGAAACGAAACGGTCGGTGCTCATGACGTACTCGGCAACGGATCACGGGGGAAGGTGCAGCAAGCGCTGCATTGTCGCCGAGGGCGTGGGTTACCGCGATCTGCACAGCAACAAAGGGACAACCGGGTAGGGCCACCCCATGGGTGGCTGCACGGAATGCAATGGTCGCAAAGGGCAGCCACCCATGGGGTGGCTCTACCCGATGGCACCCGGTGGATGCGTGCGCGGCAACTCAGCGCGCGGGTGGCGTGGGACTGCTCGCCGCACGCTGGCGCTGCTCGCGGTTGCCCAGCTGGCGCTGCAGCGTGGCGTCGAGCTTCACCGGGCGGTCCCAGTGGTCATGGCTGGCGACGATGGCGTGGCGCAAGGCGCGCCAGTGCAGGTTGGTCGGCGTGACCGGCAGCTCGGTCACCACCGCTTCCCAGCGTTTGGCCTCGCCCTCCTGCGGCACTGCGCGCGACCACGCCTGCACGCTCTCGCGGCAGGAACGTTCGATCACATGCGCCCAGAAACAGGCGAAGTAGATGTCGCCCGCCTGCCAACCGTGAGTGTGCATCAGCGCGGCGATGTAGCCGCGCGAGACGCCGGCATAGCGCGAGACTTCATCCAGAAAGCTGTCCGGGTAGCGCTCGGCGTAGTGGTTGATGTCCTGCAGCTGGGTGTCCACCCAGGCATCGCCGGTGTCCACCACGTAGGCGGCGGACTGCTCCGGGGTCTGCTCGGCCGCGGCTGCCCAGGGCAGCATCAGCAGCAGCGCGAGCAGGCCGGCGCGCATCATCCGGCCTGTACGGCCTTGGCTTCGATCGTCCGCAGGGCCTGCGGCCAGTCGAAGGCGGTCGGCGCGTCGACCATGCGCGGTTCGTCATCGGCCACGCCGTGCTGGGTCTCGTGCGCCCAGGTCACCGCGTAGGGAGTGTGGATGCCCCAGCCACCGAGGGTGATCACCGGTTCGATGTCCGAGCGCAGCGAATTGCCGACCATCACGAAGCGCTTGATCGGCAGATCGAACTCCTCCAGCACGCGGGCATAGGTTTCCGGGTCCTTCTCGGAGACGATCTCGATACGCGGGAACAGGTCGCGAAGGTTGGCCACCTTGATCTTGGCCTCCTGATGGAACAGGTCGCCCTTGGTGATCAGCACGACCGGGTAATCGCGGGCGATCTCGGTGACCGACTCACGCACGCCGTCGATCAGCTCGACCGGGTGGCGCAGGGTGTCGTGGCCGATGTCCAGCATCTGCTGCAGGTCGCGGGCACTGATGGTCTGGTTGGTGATCTCGATGGCGGCTTCCACCATCGACAGGGTCATGCCCTTCACGCCATAGCCGAACACACCGAGATTGCGCTGCTGCACTTCCAGCAGGTGGCGCGCGGTCTGCGTGTCGTGCACGTCGATGTAGCGCGACAGGATATCCAGATAGTCCTGCTCGGCCTTGCGGTAGAAATCCTCGCTCTTCCACAGCGTGTCATCACCGTCAAAACCAACCAGGCCGATAGCGCCTTGCGGCGTGGGCAGGGAAGTCATCATCGGCCAAGGATACCAACAGCGGCCCAGCGACCCCACCCCGGCGGCGCATAAAGAAAGGGCGGCCGAAGCCGCCCTTTCCCCCTCACTGCGCTACCGGTGTCCCCGGTCCTTACTTGCTCTGCTGGGCGCCGTTGCCGGCGGCCTTGCCCTGCTGGGCGGCCACGTACGCCTTGTATTCATCCGGCGAGAGCTCGCCGTCCTTGTTGGTGTCGGCCTGGTCGAACACCTGGGCAAGGCCCGCGTTCACCTGTGCCTCGGCCTTGCTGATGGTGCCGTTGCCGTCGGTATCGACGCTGGCCCACGTCTGGCCACCGCCACCACCGCCACCACCGGCCTGCGCGGAGGCCTGTGCGGCGGCGTTGGCAGCGGTATCTGCTGCGTCGCCCGCCTGCGCTGCCGCCTGCTGTGCCTGGGCGGCCTGATTCTGCGCCTGCGCGGCACTCTGCTGTGCCGACTGGGCCATCGCCGGAATGGCCAGCACACTGCCTGCGGCGACGATCAGGGCGATCAGGGGCTTGCGGTTGCGAATAGTCATTGGGGTGGTCTCCTTGGTAGGTATTGCGCGGCCTGTTGTTTCCGCACGGCCCCACACTGCCACCCCGTTTGTGAATCGATATTGCGCCTCGACCGCGCTGCGCACGCGGCCTTAACCACCTGCGCGAACGCGTGCATTACCGCAGTGGTTAGCCGCAGGTGAGCAGTTGGTAACACGCCCATTCATTGGCCCTGAATTTAACCGGATACGAACGCAATCTCACGCGGTGTTGCTGTTTTTTTCGCCTGAGCGGGAACTGAACAGAAGCCACCCCAGTGCCACACCGCCGATCGCGCCGGCCACTTCGAGCACCACGCGCGAGCCCAGCTCGTTCGGATCATGGATACCGGCGAGGAACAACCGCGCATACAGCGGCGACTCCAGCCGCATCATGCCCATATAGAAGAGATTCCACGCATCGATGCCGGCCGAGGCCACCACCGCGATCACGCAGGCCCAGCCGATCGCATGCCCGTCGGTCCAGCCTGCCCAGCGGCACAGGCGATGCCACAGCGCATACACCAGCAGCCCGACCAACAGCGCGATCAGCCCTGCCTCCAGCGTTCCCAACAATCCAACGTGCAGCGGCAGGTTCATCGTAGTCCGATCCGGCGGTCAGCGCACAGTGTAGCGGTGCGCCTCAGCGGACCGGCACATCGTAGGCCGTGGTCGGCGCCGGCTCGGGCTGCAGGGTGAAATGCCACCACTCCATCGGGTAGTTGGCAAAGCCATGCCGGGCCATCGCCTGGCGCAGGTGCTGGCGGTGGCTGCGTTGGGCCGCGCTGATCTCCGGCGCTTCGGTATGCGCGCGCGGGCCGAAGAAATCGAAGTCGGTGCCCATGTCCACCGGCGCGCAGGGGCCGGTGCGGCAATCGAGCAGGGTCAGGTCGACCGTGGCAGCCCGGCTGTGGCCGGAGGTCTCGGCGATGTAGTCGCCGAGCAGGGCCGGCTTGTCGAGGTCCGGGTACTGCAGGGCCTTGCGCGACTGCTCCTTGGGATCCTGTGCCCAGGCGACGAAGGCCGTCACCGCGTGAGCCGGGCGGTAGCAATCGTAGAGACGCAGCGCGTAGCCCTCTGCGCGCAGGTCGGCCTCCACCTGTGCGAGCGCGTTGGCCGCCGGGGCAAGCAGATAGCACTTGGGCGCGTCATAGCCGGGCACACGCTGGCCGGTGAAGTTGTCGGGGCTGGCGTAGCGGATGTCCTGTTCGATCGCCGGTGCCAGCGTGCGGATGTCGACCAGTCCGGCCTCGGCCACATCGCGCGCGGACGAGATCGTGACCGCTGGCGCTGCCGCGTGGGCACTGCCGGCCAGCAACGCCAGCAGCAGCGCGCTACGGGCAATCGCCGGTGCGGGTGAAGTGCAGGTCCTGGTAGTCATAACTGAAGTCGATCTCCGGATCGATCGCGGCCAAGGTCAGGGCGGGCGTCGCGCCGGGCTGCAACTGCAACCACGGCTCGGCATCGGCCCCGAGCGTATCCCACTGCACCAGCCAGCGCTCACCGAGCTGCATGACCTGGCCGCGCAGCATCGGCGACTTGGCGACGCTGAAACGCAGCGCGCCCTGCTCCGGGCAGAGCAGCGCCTCGCCCAGCCACGGATCGCGATAACGGCCGTGCGCGGCAGCGGTGGTGCGAAGCGAGGCGGCCCGGCGCGCGCCGGTATCCGGGCGCACCTGCCCGGCATCGCGGCGGCCGGTGCGCTCCTGGTCCAGCAGGGCCAGATAATGGCTCGCGTCGGCCGTGGCGTCCGGTGCGGTGTAGGTCTTCAATGCGGCCTGCATCAGCGCGGTGCGTGCATCCTCGGCGTCGCTGTTGATCAGGATCACCACGCCGACCTTGCGGTCCGGCAGCAGCGCCAGCGAGGAATACATGCCCGACAGCGTGCCGGTGTGGGCCACCTTCCACTGGCCGTCCATGTCCGACACGCGCCAGCCGTAGCCATAGGCGGACACATGTGCATTGTCCCAGCGACGTTGGCGCTCGCCCAGCGGCATCAGCATGTGCGCGGTCCAGAGCGCGCGGCGCTGCGCCGTGCTCAGCCAACCGGGCACGAGCGCCGGATCGAGCAGCACCTGCATCCAGCGGGTCATGTCGCGCAGGCTGCAGCGGATGCCGCCGGCAGCCATCGAGGTGAGATCGGCGCTGGTCTCACCATCGGCACCGCGCACCACGTTGCGGCCGTCTTTCCGCGTGTGTGGCTGGGCGACGTTGCCAACCGCCGCGACCGACCACGCGCCGACCTGGCAGCGATCCATGCCCAGCGGCGAGAAGACTTCCTCGCGCAGCAGTTGATCGTAAGGTTTGCCACCGGCGGCGGCGGCCACTTCACCGGCGACCACATACATCAGGTTGTCGTAGGCATAGCCGCTACGGAAGCTGGTGACCGGCTTGAGGTGGGCGAGCCCGGCGATGATGTCCTGGCGGGTGAAGCTGTTGGGCTCGGGCCACAGCATCAGATCGCCCGCGCCCAGGCCCAGGCCGCTGTTGTGGATCAGCAGATCGCGGACCTGTATCTGCTGCGTGACCCATGGGTCACGCATGCGGAACTGCGGCAGGTACGTGATGACCGGATCGTCCCAGCGCAGGAGACCGCGGTCGACCAGCCGGGCGAGCAGTGCGGCGGTCATCGCCTTGCTGTTCGAGGCGATCTTGAACAGGGTATCCGGATCGATGGCCTCGCCCAGCCCGACGCGGCGCTCGCCACGGGTGCCGATGAAGACGGGGTTGCCATCGTCGACGACGGCCATGGCGATGCCCGGCAGGTGTTCGTGGGCGACGGTCTGATCGAGCAGGCGATTGAAGGTGTCGGCCGGGTCGGCTGCCCGTGCGCTGGGCGCGAGGGCCAGGGTGCAGGACAGGCCAAGCGTGAGAAGGCGCGATGGGATGCGCGGTGAGGTGCGTGACGGCATGGATTCCCTCGTCATGGCCGGAGGGCGTGCTTTTCTGGCCGCCGGTTGAAAGCTGTACCGACCAACGGTCGGTACCTACCGGTGGGTGCATGAGGCACGTACCGACCAACGGTCGGTACCTACCGGATGGCGGTGGAGCCGTTCCGCGGTCGGTTGCGCGCGTGCACGCGACACGGTGGTGAAGGCAGGTGCCGACCCACTGTCGGCACCTGCCACGCACGGAACGGATCAGAAGTTCCAGGTCACCATCAGCTGCGTGTAGCGCGGTGCCTGCCAGCGGGTGCCGGTGTTGAAGGTGTTCTCACGCACCTGGCCCGGCTGGGCTTCATAACGCTGGTGCACGTTGATGACGGTCTGGTTGTTGAACAGGTTGTAGACCGACAGGCGCGCGCTCAGGTCGATGCCCTCCACCGGCAGCCGCCAGGTGACGTTGGCGCCCATGGTCCAGGTCCACGGCAGGCGACCGAAGGCGCCGCGCGGGCTGTACTCGAACTGGCGCTGGTTGTATGGACCCGAGCAGTTGGCCACGCACAGCCAGCCGGTACCGCCGCCGCTGCCTTCACTGGAGGTGCTGCCGCCGGCCACGGTGTCGTTGGGCCACATCACGCCGAAGGCGGTGATCGGGCCACCGGACAACACCTGCAGCGTGGTGCCGAACGACCACTGCTCGTTCAGCGCGTAGGCGGCGCGGAACTTGAACTGATGGCGGAAGTCGTTGAACAGCGGGCCATAGCGCTGGTTGTTGGACGGATGATCCCAGTGCTGGACCATGCCGGTGTCGCCGTAGTTGGTATCCGAATTGACCGGACCTTCGAAGTTGCCATCGCTGCGCGACCACAGGTAGGACGCGTTGAACAGCCACTTCTCATCCCACGCGCGGTCGATCTGGAATTCCAGCGCCTTGTAGGTGCGCTTGGGCTTGGAATAGCCAACCACCTCCAGGCTGCCGCCCTTGCGGTAGCCATCCTTGGAGGTGTCGATGGTGATCCAGCCCTCGGTGGCGCAGCCGATGCTGGAGTCGCCCCAGATCGTCAGGCTCTCGCCCGGGTTGGCGATCGGCCACAGCGTGGTGCCCGTCGGGCCGCACGGGGTGTGGTTGATGCGCATGTCATCCAGCGCGCGGTCCATCTTGCGGTAGGTCGCGTTGACGCCCCACGACCAGGCCTGGTTGATCATGGTCTGGAAGCCGAGGATGTACTCGTCCTGGTAGACCGCCTTCAGGTCCTTGTCCACGCTCTGGCGCAGGTCGGCCGCGCCGGTGTTCATGCGGGTATCGACCGGGCCGATCTGCTGGCCGATGACCGGGGCCATGTACGGCGCACCGGTGACCGGGTTGGCCTGCTGCTGCCAGCCGTTGAGCACGTAGTAGGAGTACTCGTCGGTGAGGCCGCCGGCGAAGTTGACGTTGATGTTGTTGGTCACCGGCAGGTAATAGCGGCCGGCGTTGCCGAACAGCTTGGTGCTGCCGTCGCCCTTCATGTCCCACGAGAAGCCGAAGCGCGGCGCGATCAGGTCGTCCATCTTGATGAAGGCGTCACCATCGGCGGTGCGGTTCTCGAAGCGGTCCCAGCGCACGCCGAGGTTCAACATCAGGTTCGGGGTGATGTTCCAGATGTCTTCCAGGTAGAACGCGTTGGCCTCCGTCTCGAAGGTGCCGCCGGACACGCGGTTGCGTGCGCGCAGCATCTCGGTCACACCGGCCGGCACATAGGCGTTGGCGCCGTCCCACACTTCATCGCCGGGCCGGGCGACGTAGGCGGTGTAGCTGAGCTGGGTCGGCCCCGGGTAACGCGTGGACTGTTTGGTGGTCATCAGCTCGCGGTCGACACCGAAGCGCAGCAGGTGCGTGCCCAGCTGCCATTCGAAGTCCAACCGCGCGACTTCACGCGTGTCGTCGCGTTCGGCAATGGCGGCGCCGGTGGGATGGCAGCCCGGGCGCAGGCCGTTGAGCTTGCCCAGACGTGATGCATAGCTGGCGTCGGTGAACACCGGGCTGCACGCTTCATCCAGCGAGGAGTTGGTGAAGGCGCGCTGGTTGTTCTCGCCCACCATGGCACGTGCGGTGAAGGTCTCGCCGAAGTGGCCGGTATAGGTCGCCGACCAGTTCTTGCCACCGGTCTCGGTGACCGAATCGCCGCCCCACGCACCGATCTGATCGTCATCCCAATCGTAGTTGTACGCGCCGTTGGTGATTTCGCCCTCATCGGAGAACGCCAGCAGCGCCAGGCTGTGGTTGTCGTTGATGTTCCAATCCAGCTTGGCGCCCCAGAAGCCGTTGTCGCTCTTGTTCTTGAACCAGCTCAGCGCATCGGAGGAGGTGTTGTGGCCGGTGTCGTCGCGATCTTCATACATCGCGAACAGGAACAGCTTGTCCTTGATGATCGGGCCGGAGCCCCAGACGTTGGTCTTCAGGAACGAGCTGTTGTCGCGGCTGGCATAGGAATGCGGCGTGCCGTCGCGGTGGAAGTGGTCACGCGGGCTGGAGCGCAGCGCGCTCGGTTCGGCAGTGACTTCCACGCCGCCCTGGAACTCATTGGTGCCCGAGCGTGTCACCGCATTGATCACGCCGCCGGTGGAACGCCCGAACTCCACCGAGTAGCCGCCGGTCTTGACCTGGAATTCGTTGAAGAAGCCGAACGGCGCGCTGGAGAAGCCACGACGGGTGTACATGTCGGTGACGTTCAGGCCGTTGATGAAGACCGCGTTCTCAGCCACCGAGGAACCGGCGAAGGACAGCCCCCCGAACGAGGAATTGCCACCGACCACACCGGGTGCCAGCAATGCCACCGCCGATAGATCCTGCGCCACCGGCAGGCGCGACAGCTCCTGGCGGTTGACGTTGAACGAGGTCTCGGTGGAGTACACATCCACGCGGTTGACCACGCGGGCACCGATCACCTGCAGCGCATCGAGGTTGACCACATCGCCGCTGCTGGCCAGGTTGACCGTGGTGGTGCCGCCGACGGCCACGCTCACCGCGAACGGCTCGCCCAGCGTCTGGCCATCACGGCTGAGCTGCAGCTGGTAATCGCCGACCGGCAACTGACCCAGGCGGTAGCTGCCATCGGCACTGGCGGTGACCGTACGGGTCAGGCCGGTGCCGTTGCTGACGACCGTCACCTGGTCACCGGCAGTCGCACGGCCGGCCACGGCACCACTGACGTTCTGTGCCGAAGCGCCCATCGGCACCAGGCCGCCCAGACACACGCCGAGTGCGGCGTACAACGCCGCACGCTTCAATCGCTTTGCATTCATTCCCTGCTCTCTCCTGCAGATGTGGAATCGTGGATACCGCCGTTTACCGCTTTGCCTCCAGTGGCACCACGTGCGACTGGACGTCGTAATTCCATTGATCGAAGTACAGGTTGCCGCCGGACCACTCGACCTCACCGCGCTGGGAATCCACCGTGTCCGAGCGGACGTGCTGCTTGGCTGGCACCAGCGGCTGGCCGTAGTCGTCGTTGAAGGCGATGCGATAGGCATCCAGCCCGCCCAGATAGAAATCGCGCAGCGCCGGCTGCGGGCTCTCCAGCCGCCCGGTGGTGACATCCATCGGTACCCAGCCATAGGGCGCCAGATACACCGCGCCCCAGTCATGCAGGTTGTTGTAGCCGACCGCATCATCCGAATAGACCATGCCGGACTGCCAGCGCGCGGGAATACCGTTCAAGCGCAACAGGGCGATCAGCAGCAGCGTCTGCTGCCCGCAATCGGCATGACCGGCGTGCAGGGCGTAATCGCTGATGTTGGAGATCGTCGCGTACTCGCGCGCACCGGCCCACGGAATGGCGTCCACCGCGTCGAACAGCTTCTGTACGATCCGGTATGGATCGGTCTCCGTCCCGACGACCTTCGTCGAGAACGCGCGCAGCGCCGGGGTAAACACGATGTGCGGCGCCTGCTCGGCGAGGTACGGCGTCAGCGCAGGATCTTCCGGCGTGGGTTGGACCCTGGCTGGATCGATCGCGATATGCCGGGCGTACACAGTCACTGCATAGCGGATCTGGAACTCCGTGGGCGTGCCGGCCACCGCCTTGCGCTCCAGGTAGGCGGTCCGCTGCAGGGTGGCTTCAGGCGCCACCTGCGCGCTGGCCGGTGTACTGGCGATCCAGGTGATGTCTTCCTGCTGGCCGGGGATGGCGCGCGGGTACGGAATCCACGCGCGGAGGGTTTGCCCGGCAGGCACGGCGTCGGGCTGGACCACCAGCGACTGGGTCACCTCGATGCGACGCGGCACCAGGCTGGTCGCGCCCGTCGCGCGGGCGGCGGCGACGATCTCCTCGTGATGCGGGTGCAGATGCTCGTAAGGGCCCTCCTTCGGCGCCGTGGCATCGGGTGCCCGCCGCGCGCGTGCCTCCGCGCTGATCCGGAACAGATTGGACGGCGCGCGTTTGAAGTAGCGGCGCTGGCCATCGATATCCAGATGTTCGATCAGGCCGGCCGCGTCCCAGCGCGCGAAGTCGTCCTCGCGAAGGTCGGGGATCTGCTTGCGCAGCTGCGCCTTGGCAGCCGCCGCATCCAGGGTGAAGTCCAGTCGCATGCGACGCATGCGTTCGCGCTCGAAGGCATAGGCCTGACGATCGGCTGCCGACAGGCTCGGATCCTCCAATGCCATCGCGATGTCCGCCTCGGCCTGCGCAAACGCACCGCGGTCGATCCCGGCGATCACCGTCGGCAGTGCGGCCGGCGCAGCGGCCACTCCCCACGGCGTTGCCAGCAGACCAGCGCACAGGCACCAGACAGCGGGCAGAGGCAATCGCGGTTTGCGCATCACAGGATCCACGGCGACACTTCCCAAGGTGCGGGTGGGGTAATCGCTGTGTAACACGCGCCTGATAGCCGGTCAATAATTTATTCTTGCTTTCGCCGAAAAAAGGAATAAATATTCCTGATGCTTCCGAGGAGGGTGACCGCGTGATGATCCAGGCTTCCCCCCACCGCCCCGTGCGGTCCCGCTGGCTGTCGCGCGCCGTGGTGGCTGCACTGCTGGCCACCAGCGTCGCGCCAGTGTGGGCCGAGGCGCCGCGTGCCGCGCCCAGCGCTGATTTCGGCGGGGTCATCGCGCTGCGCGAGGCCTACCTCAGCCCCGGCTTCTGGGCCGATCGCCTGCCCGATCCGGACCGCGTGATCCTCGATCGCGCCGGTATCGCAGCGCAGAACGCCCGGATGCGGGCCGAGGATGCCTCGATCCATGACCTGCGCGCGCTGCCGGCGCAGCTGCCCCGCGCTCACGTGCTGGGCAGCATCCAGTCGCTGTCCAAATGGCCGGAGCGCACGCTGTATGGCCAGGACGGCAAGACCATCAGCGACCGGCAGCGCACTGACACCTTGGCCAATCTCGCGCTGGAGGCGATACCGGCGCAGCGCCCCCTCCAGTACGGCCTGGTCACCCATCGTGCCGCGCTGCGGGCGTTCCCGACCGCGCTGCGGGTGTTCAGCAGCCAAGGCGACACCGACATCGACCGCTTCCAGGAGTCGGCGCTGTTCCCCGGCGACGCCGTCGCGGTGCTGCATGAAAGCGCCGACGGGCGCTGGCTGTTCATTACCAGCGAACGTTATTCGGCGTGGATCGAGAAGCGCTTCGTGGGTATCGGTGACGCGGACACCGTGCTCGGCTACGGTCAGCACGGTCCTTACCGCGTGGTCACCGGCGCCACGGCGTTCACCGCCTACACCCCCGAGGAACCGCGCGTGTCGCGGCTCCAACTGGACATGGGCGTGCGCCTGCCGGTGATCGCCGACTGGCCGCTGGAGAAGACCGTCAATGGCCAACAGGCCCACGCCGCGCATGTGGTGCAGCTGCCGGTGCGCGATGCCGAGGGCCGCCTGGCGCTGATCCCGGCATTGCTGCCGCGTTCGCAGGACACCGCGGACGACTACCTGCCGCTGACCCCGCGCACGTTGCTGACCCAGGCCTTCAAGTTCCTCGGCGAACGCTACGGCTGGGGCCACGATTACGACACCCGCGACTGCAGCGGCTTCGTCTCGGAGATCTACCGCAGTGTCGGCGTGCTGATGCCACGCAACACCAGCGCGCAGGCGATCAGCCCCGCGCTGGACCGCATCGCCTTCACCGCGAAGGACGGCACCCCCACGCGCGATGCCGCCGTAAAAGCACTGCAGGTCGGCGATCTGGTCTACATCCCCGGGCACGTGATGATGGCGATCGGCCACATCGACGGCCGTACCTGGCTGATCCATGACACCGCCGGCGGCGGCTGGATCGGCGCGGACGGCAAGCGCGTGCAGGCCCATCTCAACGGCGTGTCGGTCACTCCACTGGAGCCGATGATGGCCAGCGATACCGTGAGCTACATCGACCGCATCACCAACATCCAGCGCCTTCGGCCACAGACCCCCTGAATGAAGATCACCGACATCGAACTCGGCATGCTGCGCGTGCCGCTGAAGACCCCGTTCAAGACCGCGCTGCGCACCGTGGACACCGTCGAAGACGTGGTGGTGCTGGTCCGCACCGACAGCGGCCACACCGGCTACGGTGAAGCGCCGGCCACCGCGGTGATCACGGGGGACACCCACGGCTCGATCATCGAGGCCATCGACAGCTTCATCAAACCACGCCTGATCGGCGAGGACGTGGCCAACCTCAACCGGCTCTGCGGGCTGATCCAGACCTCGATGGAGCGCAACACCAGCGCCAAGGCGGCGGTGGAGATCGCGGTCTACGATCTGTGGGCCCAGCTGCACAACGCACCGCTGTACCGCATGCTCGGCGGTGGCGATCCGGTGATCACCACCGACATCACCATCAGCGTGGACTACATCGACAAGATGGTGGCCGACTCGCTCTCGGCGATCGAACGCGGGTTCGAATCGCTGAAGATCAAGGTCGGCAAGGACATCGGCCTGGACATCGAGCGGGTCAAGGCGATCCACGCCGCGGTGCAGGGCCGCGCCCTGCTGCGTCTGGATGCCAACCAGGGCTGGACCGCCAAGCAGGCCGTGCACGCGATGCGCGCGCTGGAAGAAGCCGGCGTGGTGCTGGAACTGCTCGAGCAGCCGGTCAAGGCCGCCGACATCAGTGGCCTGAAATACGTCACCGACCGCGTCAACACCCCGGTCATGGCCGATGAAAGCGTGTTCAACCCCGGCCAGGTATTCGACCTGATCCAGCAGCGCGCCGCCGACATCATCAACATCAAGCTGATGAAGACCGGCGGGTTGTCCAACGCGATCCGCATCGCCGACATCGCCGCGATCTACGGCGTGCCGTGCATGATCGGCTGCATGATCGAATCGAGCATCTCCGTGGCCGCCGCCGTGCACCTGGCCGTCGCCAAGAGCGACATCATCACCAAGGTGGATCTGGACGGGCCGTCACTGGGCCAGTTCAACCCGGTCACCGGTGGGGTCAACTTCAACGAATCGGAAATCACCATCAGCGATGCGCCCGGGCTGGGCATCACCGAGGTACGTGGGCTGGAGATGATCACGCCGCGGCGGTGGTGACACTGCCTGCACCACCTGCGGGTAGAGCCACCCCATGGGTGGCTGCTGTTCGCGCGATTCCGGCGTGCGTAGCCGACCAACGGTCGGCTCTACTTCGCGCGATTCCGCCTTGCGCAGCCGACCAACGGTCGGCTCTACCCGGTGCTTTGCGTATTCTCTCCTTTCCGGACCTGATGCCCCACCCATGCCCCCTCTGGTGAAAATCCGCTCCGAGCGTGACCACATGTCGGCGATCGAACGTCGCATCGCCGACTTCATCCTCGACAACGCCCACCTCCTGCGCGATTACTCCTCCCAGCAGTTGGCCAGTGCATTGGGGATCAGCCAGTCCAGCGTGGTCAAGTTCAGCCAGAAGCTGGGCTTCAAGGGCTACCCCGATCTCAAGTACTCCATCGGCGAGGCCGTCGCGCGCGCCGGCAACGACCCGCACAGCCGGCCACCGGCGCCCGAGGCGGCCGACGGTTTCACCCAGATCGCCGAGCGCCTGCGCGCAAGCAAAGCCGCGGCCGAAGAAGAGACCTGGCTGGCCAATCCCCAAGCCGACATCGAAGCCATCGTGCAGCTGATCGATGGGGCGCCCAAGGTATTCGTCTACGGGTTGGGCGATGACGGCCTGTACGCGCGCGAGTTCGCCATGCGGCTGTCGCTGCTCGGCATGCTCACCGTGCACCACGCCGACCCGATCCTGATGATGGCCAACCTCTCGGCCGCGCGGCCCGGAGATGCGATGCTGGTGTTCTCCGAATTCGGCAAGCTGCCGCAGTTGTTCCAGCTGTCGCGCCAGTTCCAGGACATGGGCGGCAAGGTGGTCTCGATCACCCGCCACAGCGCCAACCCGCTGCGCGCGCACGCCGATGCCAGCCTGGTGCTGTGCGCCCACGACCCGGCGCCGCACGTGGCACAACTGCTGTACCGTTCCTCATTGCAGTCCCTGCTGGATGTTGTCTTCGTCCTGCTGTGCCACGCCAACCCGGACCGCCACCGCCAGCTCGGGGTGAACCTGGAACGGATCGAACACCTGATCGACAGCTGATCCCTGGAGTCCGCCACGATGATGTCGCTGTTCCGTTCCGTCACCGCCGCGGTGCTGCTGCTCGCCACCGCTCCCGTCTTGGCCACCCCACTGGACGGCAGCACGCAGCTGGTCGTGGTCACCACCGAAGGCTGGGACGCCACCCAGGGCAATCTCCAGGCCTTTGAGCGCACTGCGCAGGGCTGGCAGCCGCACGGCGCCGCCGTCGATGTCGCCGTGGGCCGCAGCGGCAGCGCCTGGGGCGAAGGTCTGCATCCGGCCCAGGCCGGAACGCCGCAGAAGCAGGAAGGCGACGGGCGCAGCCCGGCCGGTATCTTTGCGATCGGGCCGGCCTTCGGCTATGCGCCCGGCGTCACCAGCGGCCTGCCCTACCAGCCGATGCGCGACACCAGCTACTGCATGGATGTGCCGGATTCGCCGTATTACAACCGCATCGTCGATGCCGAGGTGGTCGGGGCCGAGGCAGTGGAAGGCTCGACCGAGCCGATGCGGCTGGACCTGCACAACAAGGGCGACGTGCGCTACCGCGAGGGCTTCGTCATCGAGCACAACCCCAAGGCCACGCCCGGGCGTGGCAGCTGCATCTTCGCCCACCTGTGGCGCGCGCCCGGTGAGGCCACCGCCGGCTGCACCGCGATGGCGCCCGCACCGATGACCACGCTGCTGGCCTGGTTGCAGGCCAGCGCGCGGCCGCGCTTCGTGCTGTTGCCGCGCGCGGAGTACCAGCGCCTGCAGGCCGAGTGGCAGCTGCCCGTGCTGGCGGGGAGCGTACCGTGAGTACCGCACCGCCGGATCCGCAGCTCGAACGCGCGGTCAGCCGCTGGCAGATCGTGGGGCTCTCGATCAACGATGTGATCGGCAGTGGCATCTACCTGCTGCCGGCCGCCACCGTTGCCCTGCTCGGTCCCTTCAGTCTGTGGGGCGTGGTCGCCGCCGGCATCGTGGTCGCGCTGCTGGTGCTCTGCTACGCGCAGGCGGCCAGCTACTTCGACGAGCCCGGCGGCAGCTATCTGTATGCGCGTGAGGCGTTCGGCCGGTTTGCCGGGTTCGAGATCGGCTGGATGATCTGGCTGACCCGGATCAGCTCCGCGGCGGCGCTCAGCAATGCACTGGCCGATGCGGTGGCGCGCTTCTGGCCCTGGGCCGGGCATGACATCGGCCGCGTCGCGATCATCGTGGTCTCGCTCGGTTTCCTCACCGCGGTGAACGTGGCCGGCGTGCGCTCGGCGGCGCGCACCGGGGTGATCCTGGTGATCGGCAAGCTGCTGCCGCTGCTGCTGTTCGTGGCGATCGGCGTGTTCTACGTCGATACCGATCTGGCCTTCTCCGGCGTGCGCCCGGACCCGCACGATCTGCAGCGCATGGGCGAAGCCGCACTCCTGCTGCTGTATGCCTACGCCGGCTTCGAGAACATCCCGGCCGCCGCCGGCGAGTACAAGAACCCGCGCCGCGATATTCCGTTCGCGTTGATCACCATGATCATCACCGTCACCGTGATCTATGGCGCGGTGCAGTTCATCGCGCAGGGCACGCTGGCCGGATTGGCCAGCTCGCCGACGCCGCTGGCCGATGCCGCCGCCAGCTTCGGTGGTCTGACGCTCGCCTTGATCCTGACCGTCGGCGCGACGATCTCCATCCTCGGCACCAACAGCAACACGATGATGATGGGGCCGCGCTTCCTGTTCGCGTTGGCGCGCGATGGCTACGGGCCGAAGATCCTGGCCCAGGTGCACCCGCGCTTCCGCACCCCGGCGGCGGCGATCATCGCGCAGGGCCTGATCGCGCTGGCGCTGGCGTTGTCCGGTTCGTTCGTGCAGCTGGCACTGCTGTCGATGACCACGCGCCTGTTCGCCTACATCGGCACGGCCGCCGCGGTGCTGGTGCTGGCGCGTCGTTTCCGTGATCGCCCGGGTGCGCTGAAACTGCCGGGTGGCCCGCTGATTCCGATCCTCGCGCTGGTGCTGTGCCTGGCCCTGTTCGCCAGTGCGAGCTGGCAGAACATCGCCGCGGCAGGCATCGCGTTTGCCGTGGGTGCGGTGATCTACAAATTCCCGCGCCGCGATCACCCGGGCTGAGCCGATGCGCAGGTGAATGGCGCTTGATGTGTCATTCACCTCGCGGGTCCATGACGTTAACCCGGCTTTGGGTACGGTGAAGCTTCACCCAACCGGAGCCAACACATGAGCACTGACTATCAGATCCCCGGCCGGGTGCCGGAAGACGGTGTCCCGCGCCAGGCCGTATCGGACTATTGGCGTGAGCGCTTCCCGAGCGAACCGTACTACGACAACAACCAGTTCTTCGATGATTACGAGCCCGCGTATCAGCTCGGTCATCGCACCCGTGCCGACGACATGATCCGCGCGTATGAAGAAGTGGAGGCCGAGCTGCAGACCCGCTGGGCGCAGGAACACGGCCAGAGCAAGCTGAGCTGGGAACAGGCCCGCAATGCGGTGCGCCGCGGCTGGGATGAATCCACCGCGCTGCGCCAGGCACACCTGGACAAAGGCGTGCCGCGCGGTACCTGATCGCGCCTGCCCTCACGGCGACAGCGCAAACGACAGCGGCGGCCTTCGGGTCGCCGTTGTCATGTCCGCAGGACCTTTGGTCCACGCGACGTTGATGGCCATGGTGTACAACAGGGGCTGGCCATCGCCTCCCCGACGGAGACTTCCATGACCCGCAAGCTGTTGCTCACCCTCGCTATCAGCCTCACCCCCGCCCTGTTCACCACCGCCTGCGTCGCGGCAGACACGGCCAGCCCCAGCGCGCCCGTGCTCAAGAAGGCCCAGTGGCCGTTCGCGGCCACCGAGTTCGCCCGCTTCGACGAGCCATGGGCGATGAGCTTCCTGCCCGACGGCAGCCTGCTGGTCACCGAGAAGAAAGGCGCGCTGAAGCACTTCAACGTGCAGACCCGCAAGACCGCGACCATCACCGGTGTGCCCGAGGTGGCCTACGGCGGCCAGGGGGGCTTCGGTGACGTGCTGCCGCATCCTGACTTCGCGAAGAACCAGCTGATCTATCTCAGCTACGCCGAGGAAGGCGACGGCGATACCCGCGGTGCTGCGGTGGCGCGCGCGCGCCTGGCACTGGCCGCCGATGGCAGCGGCACGCTGGAAGACCTCAAGGTGATCTGGCGCCAGACACCGAAAGTCAGCGGCAAGGGCCACTACGGCCACCGTCTCGCCTTCGGTCCGGACGGCAAACTGTGGATCACCTCCAGCGAGCGCCAGAAGTTCGATCCGGCCCAGGAGATGAGCGGCAACCTCGGCAAGCTGATCCGCCTCAACGACGACGGCAGCGTGCCGGCCGACAATCCGTTCGCCTCGCAGGGCGGCGTTGCCGCGCAGGTGTGGTCGCTGGGCCATCGCAATGCACTGGGTATCGCCTTCGATGCGCGCGGCAAGCTGTGGGTGCATGAAATGGGCCCGGCCGGCGGTGACGAGTTGAACCTGATCGAACGCGGTGCCAACTACGGCTACCCGATCGTCTCCAACGGCAGCCACTACGACGGCCGCGACATCCCCGACCATGACACCCGTCCGGAGTTCGCTGCCCCCAAGGTGACCTGGACCCCGGTGATCTCCCCGGCCGGTTTCATCATCTACAACGGGACGCAGTTCCCGGCGTGGAAGGGCAGCGGCTTCATCGGCGGCCTGTCGTCCAAGGCGCTGGTCCGCGTGGCCTTCGACGGCGACACCGCCCGCGAGGCCGAGCGCTTCGACATGGGCGAGCGCATCCGCGAGATCGAACAGGGTCCGGATGGCGCCATCTGGCTGCTGGAAGACGGCAGCAACGGCAAGCTGCTCAAGCTCACGCCGAAGGCCTGAGCCCTGGCAGGCTGCCGGCGCATCGCCGGCAGCCTGCACAACTCACGCGCGCTCTGGCGCTACATCGGCTTACTGGATGGTCACGACCTTGACCTCGGTGCGGCTGCAGGCCGCGTCCAGGCACGTGCCGTTGAGCCAGACCTGGCCGTCGCCGATCATCACGCCCTGCTGGTTGACCATGACGTCGTCGAATTTCTGCGCCGCGATCGCCTTGCGCACGGCCGGGGTCAGGATGCGCTCGTAGTTGCGCTGGAACTCGCCGGGGCCGGTGATCTTGGCCCCGTTGGCGATGTTCAACGGGAAGCGGACCTCCTCGACCACGGCCGCGCGATCGCCGCCATTGACGGCTTTCTGGAAGGCATTGAAGACCGCTTCGTACTGGGCAGCGTCGCCGAGGACCTGGTCGATGCGCTGACGGACGTCGCTGGTGCCAGCGCTGGTCGGCGCGGTGGGTTCCGTGGCAGGTGTCGTGGCACCGCCCGCAGCAGGCGCAGCGGCATCTGGCGCGGGGCTGCCGGCAGTGACCGCATCCGGCGACAGGCCCGAGGACGGCACGGTGTCACCTGGCGTCGGGCGGCCTTCAGGAATGGCGGTGGCCGGGCCCTGGGCAGGGTCCGCGGCAGCGGTATCGGCCGGCGGCGGCGCCGACGGACTGCAGGCGGCCAACCACAACGGGCTGGCCAAGGCCAACAGCAACGGGGTACGGGACAGGCGCATGGGTGGCTCCATCGGTTTCACGAGAGAGCCAGCGTACCCGCCGAAACGTCAGCCGCCGATGATGGATCCACGGTAGTGCCGGCCGCTGGCCGGCGCCCCGGGATGCCATCATCGTTCAGCGTTGCCGGCCAGCGGCCGGCACTACTGGTGAGGCGATGCCGCCTCAGGCAGCCAGCAGCTCGAAGATCACCGGCTCGCCGCTGATCGACGATGCGCACACCCACAGCTCGAACTGACCCGGCTCGGCGCGGAACACGCCATCGCGACCGGTGAAGCCCAGCGCATGGCGGTCCAGCGTGAACTGCACCTCGGTGCTCTCACCCGGCTGCAGGGCGATCTTGTCGAAGCCCTTCAGCTCGCGCACCGGCCGCACGCGGCTGGCCACACGATCGTGGATGTACAGCTGCACCACTTCCTCACCCGCCACCGCACCGGTATTGGTCAGCGTCGTGGTGATGGTCAGGGTGTCGTCCCAGCCCAGCTGCGCGCTGCTCAGCTGCGGCACGCCATAGGCGAACGTGGTGTAGCCGATGCCGTGGCCGAAGGCGTACGCCGGCTCGTTCGGAATCTCGCGCCAACGTGCCTTGAACTCGGACATGGTCGGCAGTTCCGGGCGACCGGTACGCGCGTGGTTGTAGAAGTACGGCTGCTGGCCGGAGACCTGCGGGAAGCTGACCGGCAGGCGGCCGGACGGGTTGTAGTCACCGAACAGGACATCGGCCACGGCGTGCCCGGTCTGGGTGCCGAGGTACCAGGTGATCGCCACGGCATGCGCATTGCGCACGGCGCCCTGCAGGGCCAGCGCGCGACCGTTGCGCAGCAGCACCACCAGCGGCTTGCCGGTCATCGCCACCGCTTCAGCCAATGCCTGCTGCGCGGGCGGCAGGGTGATCTCCACGCGCGACTGTGCTTCACCGCTGTACCGCTGCGGTTCGCCCAGGGCGAGCACCACCACGTCGGCACGCAGCGCGGCGGCCACGGCCTGTTCGATGCCATCCTGCACGGCCGCTTCCAGATCGCAGCCCGGCACGATCTCCAGCAGCGCTTCATCGCTGATCGCCGCGCGGACGCCGGCTTCCAGGGTGACGTAGCGCGACTTGTCGCCGAACAGCGTCCAGCAGCCTTCGATGTTCTCGCGGTCCTGCACGAACGGCCCGATCAGCGCGATCTTCTGCCCGGCCTTCTTCAGCGGCAGCACCGACTCCGCATTCTTCAGCAGCACGATCGAGCGGCGCGCGGCATCGCGCGAGAGTTCGTCATGCGCGGCGATGTGCGAGGTGTCCGCTTCACGCGCCAGATCCAGCGAGCGGTACGGATCGTCGAACAGCCCGATCGCCTCCTTCAGGCGCAGGATGCGGCGCACCGATTCGTCCAGCGTGGCCATCGGCACTTCGCCGCTCTCGATCAGGCCCGGCAGGTGCTCGGCGTAGAAGCCGCTCTGCATGCTCAGGTCCAGGCCGGCGGTGAAGGCCTTGGCGGTCGCGTCGCGGTCATCGGCAGCGTAGCCGTGCGCGACCAGCTCCATGTCGGCGGTGTAATCGGAGATCACCACGCCCGGGAAGTTCCACTCCCCGCGCAGGATGTCGGTCAGCAGCTCGGCGTTGGCGCTGGCCGGCACGCCGTTGATGTCGTTGAAGGAGGACATCACGGTCAGGGCGCCGGCTTCGAAGGCGGCCTTGAACGGCGGCAGGTGGACGTCGCGCAGGGTCTGCGGGGAGATGTCGACCATGTTGTATTCCATGCCGGCCATCACCGCGCCGTAGGCGGCGAAATGCTTCGGGGTGGCCAGCAGGGCATCGTCGGCACGCAGGTCCGGGCCCTGGAAGCCGCGCACACGGGCGGCGGCGAACGCACAGCCCAGCACCACGTCTTCACCGGCGCCCTCGGCACCCCGGCCCCAGCGCTGGTCGCGGGCGATATCCACGGCCGGTGCATAGGTCCAGTGCAGGCCGGCAGCGGTGGCTTCCACCGCGGTGGCACGGGCGGTGCGCTCGGCCAGGTCCGGCTCGAAGCTCGCGGCCTCGCCCAGCGGGATCGGAAACACGGTGCGCATGCCATGGATCACGTCCGCAGCCAGGATCACCGGGATCTTCAGGCGGCTTTCTTCCAGCGCGACCTGCTGGATGCGGCGGCCGGCTTCCACGCCGACGCCATTGAACAGCGAGCCCACCTTGCCCTCGCGCACCTGCTGCAGCACCTGGTCGGCGTTGCTGACGTTGGCTTCCGGATTCACATCCGGCGCGAACGGGCGGACCATGTCGGCGAACACACCCAGCTGGCCGACTTTTTCTTCGACGGTCATCTGGGCAATGAGGGTTTCGATACGATCGGCGGCCACCGGCTGTCCTTATGAAAACGTTTACAAGCCCGGGATTCTAGCGTTCCCGA
>Ga0308156_1001733_pt1 | contig 23013 bp, 21 predicted proteins | sample PhyAR2_FD_201041 | JGI IMG/M metagenome (GOLD analysis project Ga0308156, IMG submission 201041) | Phyllosphere microbial communities from UC Gill Tract Community Farm, Albany, California, United States - DLSL A.R2 | ecosystem: Host-associated > Plants > Phyllosphere > Unclassified | place: USA... | reverse complement strand
CCCGAGTCGGAGCAACTGAGCGTGCCGCAGCTCCATCAGGTGCTGCAGGCGGTTGACCGCAGTCAGGGTGTGGCCGTCGTACTGGATACGCATGCGCGGCGCGCAACCGGATTCGGCGCCGAGGTGCTGCGCGCCGCCGGCGTCACGCAGCTCAAAACCGCCGAGCGCCAGGAAAATGCCACGGTGACGCTGGTGCAAAAGGATACGGTGGATGACCGCCTGCAGGTTGCCGCCCGGCACGTGGCGAAGCAGACGGCCGCCGGGCTGGCAGTGGTGGCGCAGGCGGGCAATGCCCGCACGCGCGCCCAATTAACGCAGGCCATTCGGACCGCGCTGGGTGAGGAAGGCGTACTCGGCGCCACGCTCAGGACGGTTGATACGCTTTCGCCCGTGTGGCTGGACGCCGGCACGCGGCAAAACCGCGGGACTTACAAGGTGGGGATGGTGCTGGAGCGGGTAGAGGGCAAAAACGTGCTTGAGCGCATGACGGTGGTGGGTGTCAGCAAGGAGACCCACAAACTGTCGGTCGAGGACGCAAACGGGAACCGCAGCGGTCTTTCGATAAACGCCATCGACAGCAGTTACCGCCTCTGGCAGCCCACGTCACTGACGCTGCAGAAAGGTGAGCGGGTCAGGGCGACCGGCGAGCTGGGGCATACCCTGCGCGCCGGGGCCGAGCTGCGGGTAGTCGGCATCAAACCCAAAAGCCTGCTGTTTCGGGAGCGGCTGGTTGTCGAAGACGCGCAGGGCAAGCGTGCGAACATCCCGCTGACCGGTGCCCCGCTGAAGATGGACTACGCCTATACCGAATCGCTGGGGGCGAGCCGCAAAACGCAGGGGCAGGTGGTGGCTGTGCTGGCCGGCAAGGAGGTCTCGGACGCCACGGTCAACCAGTTGCGGCGCAGCGGAGACGCCATCCTCGCCTTCACGCCGCTCTCGGAGGCGGACATCACCGCCAGGCTCACGCACACGCGCACCTCGGTGACGGTCACGCAGGGGATGCAGGCGCTCAGCGGCAAGGATGACGTCACCGACGCCCTGCGCAGCCTGCAGCAGGCGCGCCTGACGCCGACGACGCGTGCGGTGGGGCTTGCTATCGAAAAGGCGACGGGCACAAACGTGATGTTCTCCGCGCTGAAGGTGGCGGCCCTGGCCGGGCAGATGGACGAACGCGTCACTCCGGATGTGGCGCTGGGTGAGCTGGCGCGGCTTGAGCGGCGCGGGGACATTATTGCCCTGTCCACCGTTCAGGGACGCGGTGACACCTATATCCGGCGCGAGAGCTGGGAGCAGGAGAAAACGGTGCTGCGGCATATCGCCGAGGGGAAGAACAGCCTGCCGCCGTTGACAACAAACAGTGGCCTAACCAATCACGAGGGTGACCCCAGCCAAACGGGGAGAGTTGCGGACCCGTACCCGAACCTGACTCAGGGACAGCGGCAGGCTGCAGAGATGATACTAACCAGCAAGGACCGCTTTGTCACTATCCAGGGCTATGCCGGGGTGGGTAAAACCACCCAGTTCAAGGTGGTCGCCGCCGCGCTGGCAAGGCTCGACAACCCGCCGCAGGTGGTTGGGCTGGCGCCGACGCACCGAGCGGTCAGCGAGTTGACCGCGGCGGGTATCCCGGCGCAGACCCTCGCCAGCTTCCTCAGCGAGCAGTCACGCGCGCAGGAAGGCGGTGAGAAGCCGGACTTTTCCCGTACGGTGTTCGTGATGGACGAAAGTTCAATGGTGGGCAACCGCGATATGGCTACCGCCGTCTCGCTGATTGCCGAGGGGGGCGGCCGGGCGGTGATGAGCGGCGACGAGGCCCAGCTCAAGCCGCTCGAGTCCGGCGTGCCGTTCTCGCTCACGCTGCATCGCAGCGCCGCCGACATCGCCATCATGCAGGATATCGTGCGTCAGACGCCGGCGCTGCGGCCGGCCATCGAGGCGATGATTGCCGGCAACGTGCGCGAGGCGGTGAACGTGGCACAGCAGGTGGGGCCGGACATTATCCCGCGCGAGCCGGGAGCAGCAATACCGCAGTCCAGCGTTGTCGACCTCAAGACGCACGGCGAGTCCGATGTGGCGGCGCTGATTGCCGCCGACTATGTCGGCCGCACCCCTGAGGCCCGGGACAACACCCTGATTGTTGCCGAACTGAACGCCGACCGGCGTGCCATCAATGACGCGGTGCATGATCGGCTGCAGGCAGAGGCCAAGCTGGGTGAGAGCATCACGGTCAGCACCCTGGACCGGGTGGCGAACAGCCAGGCGGACCTCGGCAGCCGGGCGTTCTGGCAGGCGAATACCGGGCATGTCGTCAAGATGGGCGAGGACTATTTCACCATCAAGGCCGTCGATGGCCAAAGCGGCACGGTGTCACTTACCGGCCTGGACGGTCAGGACGAGCGCTGGCTGGCGCCGGCCACCCTGCGGCGCAGCCAGGTTGCGGTCTTTGAGGCAAAAACGATGACGGTATCGGTCGGGGAGCGGCTACGGCTGACCACCACCGACCGCGACCGGATGCTGCGCACCAACGACATCGGCGTGGTGACCGGCATCGATGCGCGCGGCCGGCTGCAGGTGACGGTCGGTGAGCAGCAGGTCAGTCTTGACCCGAACGCTGCGCCGGGCGACCGGCATATCGATTACGGTTACGCCGTCACCACCTACAGCGCCCAGGGCGCCTCGGTAGACTACGTGATAACCCTTGAGGGGGTTGAGGGCGCACGCAAGCGCATGGCGTCACAGGACAGCGCCTACGTTGCCCTGTCGCGCGCAAAGCAGCATGTGCAGCTGTATGTCGACGACCTTGAGGGCTGGCAACGGCAGGTGGAAAAGCACACCGGCGGGCGCGAAACGGTGCATGACGTGCTATTGCGCGCCGATGACGCCGCGGCGCAGGCGGCGGTGCGCGCCTTTGAGGCCGGGCGACCAGCCGGCGAGACCCGCCTCGCCAGTAGGCTGGACGCGGACATGCGCGATGCGGCGCACTTCCAGGGCGGCAGCCGACCGGTGCTGCTGTACGCGGTGGTCAACGAGCACGGCCGCCATCGCGGTAACTGGGTGGTGCCGGTGTCGCCGGCCACCGGACGGCTGGATATCGATAACTCGCACTACCAGGGGGCGGAAGACGGGGAGCGGGTGGTGCTGCGTCAGGGGGAGAAAGAGAGCGCCCCGCTGACGGCGGCGAAGCTGGATGAGGCGCGCGCCCTGATGCAGGCGCAGCCTGACCGGGCGGTGGTGCTGCTGCGGGGCGACGCCGTGGCCTCCACGGACGGAACTGCAAGTGCGCAGATCGATACGCCGGCGGCCGATACGCTGCGCCTCGAGGAAGAACTGAAGACGGCACGGGAGCGGGAGGCGATAGCCGAGGTGTTCGGTGAGCGCAAGGCGACCGACCTGCCGGATGAAAAGGCGCTGGAAGCGGAAGTCCGGCCGCAGGACGACGCGGCCCAGCTCGACCTGTCTACCCTGGACGCCGAAGCCCGGCAGGAGGCCGACCACCTGCGGGATGCTGTGCGCGGTCTGGAAGCGACGGATGACAAGCGGCCATCGATGGCCAACGACGAGGTCAATATCGTGCGCCATGCGCCGGAAATAGACCCGGACATGAGCAAAACCAAACAGAAAACCATGGAATAGCGATGGGGCATTACGGTAACTCGATCGCTGATTCCGATTTCATCCGATCAGCGATTCCGGTCGCCATATACAAAGAGCCCGCCATGCAACGTATTTCAACCCTGGCCGCCAGTCGGCTGGATTTCACCTCGCTGCTGGCGCTGCTGACAGGTGACCAGCGTCTCGTCAATGCATGCCGCCCGTCGCTGATTTCAGCGGCACAAACGTAAGGAGTTCATTATGCCTGAGCGTGTATACCTTTTTGATGTTACGGCGTCAGATGCCGTCATAAAGGATGCCTATAGCAAAGCGGTAATTAGCGATTTAACAGCGTATTTGCCCGGTATTCACAAAATCAGCATGACCTGCTACCGAGCGGGGTGCGCGGTTGCGGAATTAAACATAGATCATGCTGAAGGCCACTTTCTGCTGACTATCTGGGAAGGCAGGCTCAGTGTACCGCCAGTTTTACCCGACGACATCCGGCTGGCGCATAAGGAGATCTCGCTGCCGGATGTCACCGATATTACTCTTTTTTCAGTAAGGCTTGCCCGTTATGCAGGATTGTCGCCATCATTTTCGGCGGACGTCGATTCATGTACCTTGCTCGAATTTAGTTCATAAAAAATTACCAGCTGCTTTACTGTCGTTATATGTAAATTTATTACATGTTCGCCGACTTTATTGATTCTTTGTGACCAGGACGGGTTTAATAAAAACACCCGAAAGTAGCGAACATTTTCGGTTTCCAATATTTCATGGAGGTAATTAGACATCCCGTTGCCGGATGCCATGATTTCTTTATCTACGTAAAGTGAAACGTCTTTTTCTACATGCTTGTCAAAAAAGCTAAAAAGAAAACCTCGGCCATATCGTCGGACCAGGCGGCCACCGCCGTATATAACCCCGTCATATTGGTTGGTTAGTCCATTCTGAATGTGGGTGATATATCTGTTGAGGTAAACTGAGCCGATACCTTTTACATGTATTCGCAACTTCATGAATTCCTTATGGGGCAGAGTGTTCTTCGCTTCCTGCCAGAAATCAATAAGCCGCTGAAGCACCGTGGTTTTCGTATATTTACTCCACCTGGAATTTTTCTTGCTGTTGTTTGATTCGTCTGGCTTGGGTTCCGGGGCTGGCGTGTTAATGGGGCGAAGTGACGGAATTCCTGTAGTTGTATCGTTATCGAGTGACGCATCAAAATAATTGATGTCGTCTCTAAGTTTTTGTCTGGCTTTCCTTTCAGTGAAATCATCCTTTGTTTCACCCGGTTGTATATCTTGTTCGATATCATAGGTGAACTGATTCCATTCGCAGCCTGGCGTGTGTGGATGAGGTGAGCGAAAGTGAGCGGCCTTGAATTTATCACCGTCTTCAGCTTTTACGTGATAGTTGACGCCGCTCATAGTGACGTTGCAATGGCGATCGCTGCAGGAAAATCTGAACCGCTTACGGTCTTTCTGTTCGAGCGCAAAATATGCACGTCGTGCATCATCAATTGTCACGTTACAGCCCAGCTCGTGACAAAAAGCGACCAGTACTTTCTTTGCTGGCATATGCCCCTCCTACACAAACAAAATTTGTTCAAAATTAACGCAATGAGGTTCTTTATGAAACAATTATCCACCCGTGCCGCCGATGCGGATATTAATCGCATCGCTACTATCGAGAACGTTCACGAAATCGCATTCACGAACCAACACGCGCCGAATCAGCGTTGGGTCTGACGGGGACGGTTATCGATTTAACCCGATCGCCCATGAACAAGGAACTGACTATGCGAAGGATCTCAACCCTGGCCGCCAGCCGGCTTGATTTTACCTCACTGCAGCAGGACGGCATCAGGCTGCTGGCGCTGCTGCTGATGATGGGCGACCACGCCAACGCGGCGCTGCACCTCAACAGCGACGCCCTGATGTGGCTGGGGCGCGGCGCCTTTCCGCTGTTTGCGCTGGTATGGGGATTTAACCAGGCGCAGCGACCCGTCACCCAGCGTCAGGCCACGCGGCTGTGGCTGTGGGCGCTGGTTGCCCAGCCGGTTTACTGGCAGGCGGTGGCGCCGGACGCCGGCGTGCTGGATGACATGAACATCCTGTTTCTGTTTGCCGTGGTAACGCAGTATCTGTGCCTGTTCGAGCGGTTCCATTTGAAAGGCGGACTCGGGTGGCCGGCAATGAGCGGCGTGTTGCTGGTTATCTGGGTCAATCACTTTGCGGCCGGCTGCTTTGGCTGGGCCGGGGTGTTCGTGATGCTGGCGAGCACCCTGTGCTACGCCCCGGCGGACGCAACTCGCCGGCAGGGGTGGATTGCCGGGTGTCGGCCGGCGATTGCGCTTGTCTGGTGCGCCAGCGTCTTGCTGCTGAACTTCGAGGGCGGCAGTATACCGATGCTGGCCGGGTTGCTGGTGTCGGTGGTTGTGCTGCTGGTCTCCATCGCACTGCGGCCGCTCGGTACCCTGCGCGAAAGACGACTGCTGCCGCGGCAGTTCTTCCCGGTGGCCTACGTTGCGCATCTGGCGCTGCTGTGGGCATTATCGGCGGGGCTGTCATGGAGTGCGTAACGGCCCGGCGAGCCGATGGCCGGCGTTGCCGACTGCGGCTGCCGCGCGGCTTTGATGTGCGCGTGCGCCGGCGCGCGGAGGTTGCCTGGCGAGACTGGGTGGTGGGACTTCGCAAGGCGGTGCGTTTGCGACCACGCAGGGAGCTGCTTAAACTGGATGTGGGCCAGGGCTGGCGGCTGCTGAGCGATGACGAGGGAAGTTGCTGGACGCTGCTGTCACATGCACAGTACACGCAGCGTCTGCAACGCAGGCCGTGAAGTCAATCAAAAGGAGCAAAAGATGCTGGAAACCATTATTGGCTTTTTGACCGTGGGGGTGAGCGTATTTGTGGCGGTGTCCTTCCTGCCGGTCATCCAGCCGCAGAACGCGGCGCTGTTGCGCTGGGTACGCGGCAGTAACGTGACCGTAACAGTGGATGAACAACGTCCGGGTGACCGGTACGACAGGGCGGCGCGCGAGACCATTCACCGCTTTGCCCACCATCACCGGGTCACTGACCAGGTAGAGCAGGCGCTGCTCGGCCTGGTGAAACGCCCCGGCCTGTTGCCGGTGACGGTCCTGCTGCACCCTACGCTGGTCAGATTAAGCACGCAAACGACGTTCTCGGCGACGGGGCGACGGCAGACGCAGCGGGTGTTTGAGCGCAGTTGCCACCTCAATGCGCTGATGGCCTGCCTCACGGTGATTGCGGTGGTTTTTCCGCCGTCGGTGGGAATTGCCCTGGGGCGCAGCAGCTACTGGCTTTTTCCGCTGCTCAACGTGCTGGCATTTATCAAATGCTGGGCGCTGGTGCGGGCCGTGATAGCCGATATCGGCGTGCTCAATCTGGTGATGCCACGCGATGAAGAGCCAGGGCGCTGACGCCCGGTGGTTGTCCGATGACTGCGTCGTCCCAATATAAAATTGACACGACCCATCCATCCCATAAAGGAAATTATGCCATGGATAAACAGGAATACCGACTGTACCTGGCCATGTTGAAGGCGCGCGGCGACCTGGCGCGCAAGGCAATGGCTGACAACGCCCGGCGGCGCAACCTGATCAAGGCGCATCGTCAACGACGCTCTGACGACATCAGGTCATTGTTGGTCTGGAAAAACAGGGCCGTGTCAGTTGACGGACTGTTGGCCAGCGATGATGAGTTGGACGCCCGCGAACGGGCGTTCGGCAAATGAGCGCCGGCCACCACTGGGTTTGGGGAGTAGTGGAACCCAAAAGACGGTTAAGCGGTTCAATTGAGAGGTCAATAACAGGTAAATCAATCTGTTGAGATCAACTGTGTCTTTTGCTCTGCAAGCGGCAAAGATGAGTATAGGTAATTTGGCTTTCGTAAAAGAGGTGGCTGAAAATGGCAATCGGCGATGTAAATTGGCTGGATAATTTTTGGCTACTTAAAATGACCGCTTAACGGTGTTTACTGTTCCGTTACTCCCCAAACCCCATGCACAGAAAGGTACTGCCTTTCTGTAACTCTATGACGGCTTGAGCCCCTGGGTTCTGGTCGTCCGCTCTTCCTGCATTTTTATCTATCATCCCGCGCCAACGGGACTGAAAAATGCTTTTTATGCTGCCAAGTTACGGATTCTGTAGTACGCTTTGCCAAACGATCCTTTTCAGATCCTTGGGGAGGCAGAAATGTCACAGTCCGTAAACGCAGTTACTTCCTCATCGAAAACTAAGCGTCAGTACAGAAAGGGTAATGCTATGACTGCTTCTGAGAAGCAGTTGGCATCGATAGCTCGGAAACGTGCAACGCATAAAGAGATTAATGTTTTTGTCCGAAATCCTTTAAAAGAACAACTGATTGAGTTTTGTTCAGATGAGGGGCTAACTCAAGGACAAATGATTGAGATGCTGATTGAGCGCGAAGCAAATAGACGACTTGCGGAAAAGTAAATGGTTTACTTTCTTGCTAGGTTTTTGCTCTGGTGCTAGATTACTGATCGTTTGAAGAATTTTTTGGTTGGCCACGCCGAAAGGTGGCAAGGAATGGGTTCTGAGGCTGTTTGAGCTGAATCCAAGAAAGCAAAAACCCCGATAATCTTCGACTAGTTTGGCGACTGAGAAGATTACCGGGGTCCACTTAAAACTGTATAGAAGCGTTGCTCTATGCAGGGAGTATAGAATTGTGCCAAAAAAAATTCAACTCCTTCTGCGCAACATAAGCGAAGGGCTATTTGAATAGCCAATTTGCGAATGTTGAGCACTACATCAATGAATCCCGTAGCTCCCGGCGTGGCGAAGCTAATGCGCTTCGGCGCGGGCAACAAAAAATTCATCGTCGCTATACGCCAAATCTGTGCTGTCGTGTGCCGAAAGGCATGGCTAGCAAGGTGGTGGCGCGCATGAGCAGTCACGACTGGCGGCGTAATGATGACCTGATCGCGCTGCGCCGGCAGGGCTATATCCCCTATACCCAACGCAATAACCCGGACTACCGTCCCAAACCGATGCGCATTGCCGCGCGGTCGGAGAGCCGTGAAGCGCTGACGGTGCTCTCGATGGTGCTGGGCGCCAACTGCGACTACAACCCGGACAGCGACTACCCGTTCGAGATCATGCTGCCTTTTGAGGACGTGGCCAAAGCGATGGGCGTACTGCACGTCTACGAAAGCGGCCGTAAGGCGTATGACGTGGCGCTGCATGCGCTGTCGGTGTTCGAGCAGCTGGACTATCTCATCGTGTCGCGTGGGCAGGATACCGACACCGGTCAGAACAAGCCGCTGCGCATCTGGCTGACGGAGAACTTCTTCACCAGCCGCGGCATTCAGGTCGACGAAATTCGCCAGTGGCTGAACCAGTACCGGCTGTGGGCGATTAAAAACGGCCTGACCGAAACGCTCAGGCAAAAATACGAGCGCCACCTGGTGCGCATCGCGCATCTGGGGATCGACATCGAGCGCAAGCACTCGCTGAAAAACCGGCTGAAACAGATTCGCCGCTGGGTGGTGAGTCCCGATCTGCAAAACCTCAAGCGCAACGCGGAGCAGGTGATTGGCAACGAACTGGCCAGGCGTCAGCATGACGCGCAGCGGCTGGATACGCTGCTGGATGACACCGCTGCCGGCATCAAAAAGCTGGCTACCGCCCGGCGCCAGAAGCAGAACGGCTTTTATCAGGCCTGGGTGCAGTGGACGATGGGCAGCTCGCCGCTGAAGGCGATGCAACTGGAGAATACGCTCAAGCATGAACAGCCCGGACTGCTGAACAGCGATCCGGAGGCGTTCTATCGCTTGCTGCTGGAGCGCGCCGGCGCTATCCCCGCCTAACTTCCTCCCACATACAGAATTGTTACCACCCTGCCTGATCCGCGGGGGTTTTGTGCTGCCGGTTTTCCACTACTGATGCCAGGTTGGCCATTCGGCCAGGCTGTTTCGGCTGATGCCGGCGTGATTTTGGCGGCCGCCGACGTCGATCCGGGTCATTGCTGACATCGATCGGCAACGAGTAAACCCTTAACTTCGTTATTAACTTCGTAGGCAGTATTAACTTCGAAATACCACTCGGAGAGATGCTTAATTTCGAAGGTTGTTTCTGAACAAACTAAGCCCTTTAAAAAGGGAGTCACTCAGCGCACCGGCTTACGCCGTTGCCGTTGAGTACCTCCCTCACTTCGTTCGGGCAAAAAACAGAGCCTTACTCACCTCCCTGCCCCTCTTAGCAAAAACCTGAAGTAGCACCTGCAGTCACGACTGCAGGCAAAAAGCCCTTTACCCACGCAGGAACCGCCGAAATTTCCCAACCAATGAAATTAGCCAACCTTAGCCCCACAATCCTCCTCACCACCGCTGAAAAGCGACACAGTTCCCCGGCCTTAGGCCGGGGAACTGTGTCGCTTTTAATGATGAATGTTATAACCAGAATTTGAGCCGCTTTGAGTAGCATCGCTGTAAGTTATGTCGAACACGCCCGTAGGCGGCCCTTACGGCCCGCCAACGCGGAGATACGCCCCGACTTCGGCTAAAGCCTTGTCGGGACCACTCCGACAGCGCATAAAAGCTTCTGTGTCGCTTTTAACGGGTTATGGTCCAACAGGGCGAAGGGATGGATTGGTGGAACCTATCAACAATGTAACCGGCTGCGCCGGGCTACGGCGCCACTCACTCACTGAGCCATATTCAACACCTGCAGGCGCCTCCATGTCGCTTCGCGCCATTCACCGGAAATAATCTTCCGACTCCGTTTCTACAGATAAGTAATTTGGTACTGAAATTAGCACCGTTGTGACTTACCTTTTACCCCTCTGTTAAAGATGTAAGGGGATCCGTTTCATTTTTTAACTCTGGTATAGGAAATGATGTTTCGCGTTATTGAAGATGAGCCGCGTAATGTTGTACAGTCAGCCATCATCGATTTCTAACAGATTACTTTTTCTTAGTGACAATTAAGGTATCTGCGTTAGTTATATGGACTTTATGCTCGCCAGTGCGTTCATAGAGACAGAGTTTACGCTCACGCTGAGCCTTATTCATTTTGCTAGAATAGGTTCCCTCCAGTAGCAACGCCGAACCGACGTTGTCTTCAAAGAGCACGATATCACCGAGCGTTTTCGCATTCTTCAAGCCGCTCGCGTTGATACACGCCGCTTTAACATCCGCATCATGTTTCGTCCATGCATCCGGGCTTGAGGCCAAAGCCTGAGTTGAAATTAAAAATGCGCCGCACAGCAGTGGCAATGATGAAACCTTCATGTTAGCTCCTTGTATCTTGAAAACCGGTTAAAATAGCTACGAATAAATTTGGCAAGATGTATGCAGCCTGCTTGCTCCTGGGGTTTTAAGCCCGTTAAAAAGCGACCGGCGCATACACTGAGCCACTCATCTGAAACCCGAACAGTTGTCCGTACTCCATAACGCATTTGCAAGGATGGGTAATAATGAGTCTGCCAAGTCCACTCTGTGTAGGTATTGATGTTTCGAAAGCAACGCTGGACATTGCCGCTAGCAGCGCAATTGAGCAGTTTTCGGTTGCCAATGACGCTGACGGCTTTGATTCCATCATTGCTGTGCTGAGGAAACGCACCGTTGCTCTTGTGCTGATGGAAGCTACCGGAGGACTTGAAGCTGCTGTTGCCTGTGCACTTCAGGCTGAAGGTTTTGAGATCGCTGTGGTCAACCCCAAGCAAGCTCGCGACTTTGCCCGCGCCATGGGGTATCTGGCGAAGACTGATCGTATTGATGCGAGAGCACTTGCGCAGATGGCCGAGGTTATCAATTGCCATCCGGAACGAGACCGATTTATCCGGGCTTTGCCGGATGCAGAACGTCAGGTTCTCAATGCTATGGTCGTTCGCAGACGGCAGTTGATCACGATGCTCGTCGCTGAGCGTAACCGGTTGCATCCTGCTCATCCTCAAAGCAGAAAGAGTATTAATATCATCATCAAAGCGCTGGAAGATGAACTTGCGCGAATCGATGAAGATATGAACACCCATATCCGAAACCACTTTAAAGAACTTTCTGAGCGGTTGAGCAGCATTAAGGGTGTAGGCACCATGACCGTGGCCACACTGCTGGCTGAGGTTCCGGAACTGGGTCGGCTTTCGAGACGAGAAATCAGCGCGCTCGTGGGCGTTGCGCCGGTAAACCGAGATTCTGGCACCATGAGAGGCCGACGAACCATCTTTGGTGGCCGGGCGGGTGTGCGAACCGTGTTGTACATGGCCGCACTCGTCGCAACCCGATTCAATCCAGTGATAAAAGCGTTTTACACGAGGCTGGTTGCGGCAGGAAAACCCAAAAAGGTGGCGCTGGTTGCCTGTATCCGCAAACTGCTGACCATCCTGAATGCGATGCTCAGAAAGAACGAAGGATGGGATGAACCGTACCATCATATAGCTCCATAATTTTATCGTTCAAGACAGTTGCTTTTTACCTTGCTACTTTCATGCTCTCTATGGATGAGAGCCACATACAAGATTATTAACCATTATTCCTGAGATAGAAATGGCCTTGATGGTTAGGAGATTAGATTGTATCTGTTGAGAACGACTAACCATAAACGGCAGCGCACTGTATCCGCTGATGATGCGGCATTGTTATGGTTTATTTGTGAAAATGGCTATTTAAGTTTTTCAGGCGCACTGATCCAAAGCCGGTGCCTGAAGCCATCGTTTCTTTGCCATCCGCTGCAGCCGGTCAGAGAGCATTTTGGTGGCGTGCTCGCCTGCCATGGTGCCGGCAAAACGCAGTCGTCCCTTGCACAGGATGCTCTGGTAAGGGTCGGTGCCCAGGAACGCTTTCATCAGCATCGCGAATCTGGGCCGCTTCGGTTTTCTCGTACCGTCATCTCCAGCGCGTCGTAAACCTTCGGTAGCAGCGTGCCCCGCTTGCGGTTGGCCAGAAAACCGTAATACCGCACCATTTTAAAATGCCGCTCCGGAATATGGCTGACGTAACGCTGCAGCATCTCCTCCTAGTTGATTTTCTGGCGTTTGTGCTGCTGCGTACGGTGATCGTAATACTGATGGGCCACTGCATTGCCTCAGCTGTGAGGCCGCCACCGGCGGGCGTTTCAGGTACCGGCCCAGGAATTTCTCGCTGCGCCAGGCGCCGCGGGTCTTTTTGGCGAAGTGTACCTTCCAGGAGCGGCGATATTGCGCCTGCAGGTAACGGTGCCACCGGTCTTCTTTGCGGATATGGCCGAGGCCCGGCAGACCGCCGGGGTTGATGCGCACATAGTTGTCGCGCAGCAGGTGAACGACGGCGTTGCGCCAGATGGCTTCTACCTCTTTCTTTTTAAAGAGCAGCTGTCGCCATACGAGGTGTTTTACGTCGAGGCTGCCGCGGGTAACGGAGACGTGGATATACGGATGCTTATTGAGCTGCTGGCTGTAGGTGTGGAGCGCGCAGAAGATACCCACTTCGATGCCCTGTTGGTGTGCCCAGCGGAGCATTGCGCGGGTGGCGCAGTTGAGTAGCGGCCAGTTGTTATTGAAGAACGGCCACAACAAGTGGGGCATGGTGAAGGTTATGTGTTGCTGCTCGGCAATCCACTGTTCGGTGGCCTTGAGGCTACAACTGCTGCAAGCTTTGGCATAAGATGCGGGCATGGGGGGCAGCCCGGCGAGGAACAGCAGTAGCGGCGCACGCCCATGAGGCAGGTGCCGCAGGCGAGCATGCGCTCGACGAGTCGCTGAGTGTATCACCGTGTTTGTTGAGATAGCGGCTCCAGCCGTCGTCATGCTGGAACAGCAGATTTGCGGAGCGTAGAATGTACATGGTGCAGAGTCTACAGTGCGGCAGTGGGCAGGAAAAGGCATCGGCGCTAGCCGTCTCACGCCACAGGCGTACTCATTTTATGCGGCTGTCAACGCGGCGGGGGAGATAGCCACCGCGCGAGCTGTCGGTCTGTCAGACGGCGCTGGCGTTGAGATGAGGCTGGATCTTGAATACGGTTGAGGCAGCAGCGCTGCCGTGCTCGCCCCATAGGGGCGCTACGTTCTGAGGATTGATGCTGATGCAGATAGTACAATATAATGGAACCGCTCAGGTACCGCCTTCTCTTCCTCATAAGTGAAGCTAATTTAAGATATTGATTATAAAAACACATGGGGTATTTGCAAGTTATCTCGTGTATATCGAAAATAATCTAAGAAAAAAGGTGAAAAATGAAAAAAATTTTGGTTTTTCTTCTCGTAATGAGTCCTGCTGCATATGTCAGTGCCTCTGAATGTGGCGACGCAATGACTCAGTCGGCAATGAACGAATGTGTTCTTAAAGAATACAAGGCGTCAGACAAAACATTGAACCAGACATACAGGGAGGTTTTTAAACACACTGAAGGAGATCAAAGAAAACTTCTGAAAGCAGCGCAAAATGCTTGGATAGGCTACCGTGATTCTGACTGTAAATTCCAATCCTACAGGTCTGGAGAGGGGGCAGTGAGACCAATGAATATGGCTCTTTGTCTCAAAGAGAAAACTATTCAAAGGACGACTGAGCTTAAGAAAATGCTCGATTGCCCTGAAGGTGATGTTAGTTGTCCAATCTGATAAAAGGCCACTGATGACTGGCAGCACCGTCATCACAGCGCAGATTGCCGGTACTGCGACACGACAACCTTTACAGACGCCCAGAGCCACTAATCCGGCATGAATAGCCGCAGTACCTGAGGAGACGGCAATAACGTGATTGACCTGAAAATAAGTTTCCAGCGCTTTTTCATAGTCTCGTACCACGGCGGCAGTACCGGGGGTTGAGGGCCAATGGAACGGAAACGTACGCTAACAATGTAATACATTGTTACTATTGATATTTATTTCCCCTCTCTCACTTTGCAAGTACTGCTTCCTTTTTTATTTTCGTCTTTACAGCATTTACGCGCTCTGGCTGCCTTTCATTTGTAATATTTACGAAATTTTTCAGTAACAATCGAGGGTTAAAATTTACAGTCGGATTAAAATAATTAAAAGGATTTGGTTTATTTGTATGCGGACAGGTGAAATTTCTATTCAGAGAATACCGGTGTCTTATTCACTTGAACACACCATGTCTCACAGCCTTGAACGATATGTAGAACAAAAACTTCCTACCGATTTACTGGAACATGTTGCAGCTAATCGCATCCCGATCGTAGTTGAAAACCATGAAGGCAGTGGCTTTTTGCCAAATCAGATTGATTTTAGTTACCGGCAAACATCTAGGGTGGTTAACAGTTTCAGACCTACCTGGCACACTCATGTTGATGCCGATCAACAGGAATCCGTCATACTTCGTATTCCTTCAGGCTATGACTACATTCGTCATTTTTCATCACTTGTATTGCATTACCTTAAAGCCCGAATATCGAGTCCGCAGGAGCTTATTACTATTAAGTATGAACTGCTTAACGATCGCCGTTATCCAGTCATTACCGGACTTAATACTCTCGACATTGTACCGGGTAGCCAGATTATTATTGGCTGTTGTGACTTGCTGATTTCTGAAATGGCTGACCAAATCCTTTCATTTGAGGAAAACGATTTTTATACCTGCTGGAAAGCCAAGGATAACGTGGTATTTCTCGGCTGTAAGTTCAGCTTCTGGGGTAGGCTTTCCGGCAGCATCGTCCGTTTTATCTGTGAGCATTTTCAGCCAGCTGAAATAATCTACTTCGGCAAACTGGGGACACTGACTGCGCCTTCCGACATCTACGAGAAAATTTTCACACCTTCGCAGTTCCTGATCTACAACTGCCTGACAAAACTCGGGCCGACCATCACGTTAAAAAACAGTATGGCGCAGTTTAATGACAACGGTCTGGTTGGTGTTCATGCGTCAGTTCCTACGATCATGGAAGAAACATTTATGCAGCGTCAGTACCTTGAACGTAGCGGTGTGGAGTCAATTGACAATGAAATTGCCTTCATTGCCCGTGAGATCCATCGCTATAACGCCCGGACTTCCTCACAGGTTAAGTATTCTCCGATTCACTATGCCACTGATTACCTGAGAGGCCTTAACGACTGGTCTCTGCAAGTACACCACGATCTGGCACGAGGACGTTCTCCCTCATCCCTGCATAAGAAAAACATCATCATCAGCAAAGTCGCTGATATCATAAAAAACTACCTGTGGTGATCCATGTATTATCAGCTTCTTTCCATTTTTCTGAATGCACTCTCTGTGTTACTGGCTAAAGTCAGCTTCAGCCGGGTCAGTGAAAATGCTTTTCTTATTATTTATTCCCTGACATTTATTGCTCTGGCGTTAATGCATGCCCGCCTGAGCGAGATGGCCCGGTATCTCTGTTCGCGCAATGGTATGGCATCGGTTATCTTCAATACGCTTGGTACCTGGTGTTTCTACAAGGGACTTGAACAACTGACACCGGGAACGCACTCATTCATTGCTCGTAGCTACATTATTTTCGGCACACTGATATCTGTGCTGTGGTTTCGCGAAAAACTGACAATAACAAAACTGTTGGTGCTGCTGGCTTGCATTTCTGGGGTGGCACTTTCTTCTCTGCCTGACTCCACAGGTAATGTTACATTCGAAGCAGTGATGTTTACTCTGCTTTCTTCACTGTTTTTTGCACTTAATTACGCTGTATTGAAAAAGAAAACCGCTGATGTCCATCCCTGTGCGCCTCTGGGAATCAACGGTTTTTTTCTGCTGATACTGGTCAGTTGTTTTGCCGGTCATCAAGGGGAATGGTACTTCAGTGATATTGCGGTTCAGGGCCTCGTTTACAGCGTATTGAGTGCCGCGTTCATCTTTTACTCGATGTTTTCCTACATCAAATCAGCGGGAAGCATTGATTTTCATGTTGCCACAGCGCTACGTGCGCTGTCACCGGTGGTCGTCACGCTGATATCACTGCCCTTTTTCGGCTATGCAGGCGGTCAACTCCAGCTGGCCGGTGAGATACTCGTCATCATTTCAATTATTGCGATGGGAATGACACAAACAATAACCAGGAGAATCAGTTAAATGAAAATTGAACGCGAACGTCCCTATCTGGCGATTTACTGCATCGTCCGCGATGGCAGTCATGTGCTTATGCTCAGGCGGGCAAACACCGGCTATGCTGATGGCAAATGGTCATTCCCTGCCGGGCACGTTGATGAAGGTGAGTCTCTGACCGCAGCGGCCAGTCGCGAGTTAAAAGAGGAAACGGGCCTGAACGTCCCGGAAACGGACTGGGTATTTCACTCCATGATGCATCGCAAAACCGCAGATCGCCGGGTCATCGACGTATTTATGGAAGCTGTCAGCTGGCAGGGACACCCCGTCAATACCGAACCACATAAATGCAGCGCACTAAAATTCATCTCTCCGGCGGATCGTGACATCGACCTGATTGATTATATCACTCCGGTATTTCTTCCTCTGGCAGGTGATACAACAGAGTCTTATCTTGAATGGGGCTGGAGCAACCAGAATGATTAAGTCTACCGGCCCCAAATTCATTACTGAACAGACAGCAGAGGCACACAGGAACAGTCTGCTGGCATACCGCGACTATTCGGGTACTGCCGCCGTGGTACGAGACTATGAAAAAGCGCTGGAAACTTATTTTCAGGTCAATCACGTTATTGCCGTCTCCTCAGGTACTGCGGCTATTCATGCCGGATTAGTGGCTCTGGGCGTCTGTAAAGGTTGTCGTGTCGCAGTACCGGCAATCTGCGCTGTGATGACGGTGCTGCCAGTCATTCAGCTTGGGGCAATACCCGTAGTTATTGATTCTGATGGAGATACCTTCTGCATGGATCCGGAGCAGCTGGAATGTGAACTGGAAAAAGGTCTGAAGGTGGTCATCGCCTGTGGAATGTGGGGGAATCCCGGTACGTCAAAAGCCATGCTGTCACTGTCTGAACGGTATAACGTTCCTGTTCTGGAAGATGCAGCACAGTCTTTTGGTGCATCAACGCCCAGTGGAAGGGAAGGGTTAAAAGGTCGTATTGGTTGCTTCAGTACCCATGAGTACAAACTGCTTTCAACAGGGGAAGGCGGTTTTATTACCACCAATGATGCTGATATTGCCGAACGCCTTCGCGCATTTATTCGGCTCGGCTTTGACGGTAAGGGGTACGGTAATCAACCTGGTGTGAATTATAAACTTTCTGGCTTCCAGGCTATCGCTGGTATGAATGCCCTCAATGAGCTTGCCAGCTATGTCTCACGACGCCAGGACTTGTGCGTTGCGTGGAAAGAACATCTATCAGGTGTGAAACATCTCTCGCCTGTTCAGGTGGCTGATAACGGAATGAATGCACCTTACGCCTGCATCATGCTTTTTAATGACGATACGGATGGTGTGCGGTTTGCGGGTGAACTCGCTGCCAGAGGATTTCTGACTGATCCATACCGATATGAGCTTAAGCCAGTTACGTGTTATCCGGTTTTCGCAGATTATCATCCAGGAAATGAGCAGTTGCCTGACGCAGTATCGTTCATTCACCGATTATTGGTCTTACCAGTGCATGATAATATCAGCTCGAAGGATATCACCGAGGGAACCCGGATAATAAAAAATATACTGGCCATATAAGCCAGTACCGATAGCACCTGGCTGGTTATCCCTGATACAGGCCGCATCTGCGGCCTTTCTGTATTCAAGATGGTTGATGCCAGTAAAGCCGCATGTGGATCTGCCGTCAACACCAGGAATGTTGATCTTTTGGGGTTGATGAATGTGTCTTATCTATATCACTTGTGCTGAGACTGGGGAGATTTCATTGATGATTTTATAAACTGTTGAACGCGAAATTTTCAACTGGCGTGCTATTTCTGTCGCCCCGGTTCCTTTTTCCCGCATTGACAGTATTTGCCCCCGATCAATCGTACGCCGTCGACCAAACTGCACTCCTTTTAGTCTGGCTTCCTGCCGACCTTCATTTGTCCGTTCAAGTATGCGCCTCCGTTCTGCCTGCGCCACCGCCGACAAAATAGTGACCACCATTTTTCCCATTTCGCCATCAGTGCTGATCCCGTCATCAATAAACCGGACGGCGACCCCCTGAGCGTCGAATTCTTTTATTAGCTGGATCATATCGGCAGTGTCGCGGCCAAGACGGTCGAGTTTTTTCACCAGGATGATGTCACCTTCCTCCACCTTCATACGCAGCAGATCCAGTCCTTTCCTGTCGGTAGAGCTGCCGGATGCTTTGTCGGTAAATATGCGACTGGTTTTCACCCCCGCCTCTTTAAGCCCCTTTATCTGAATATCAAGAGACTGCTGGCTGGTTGAAACCCGCGCATACCCAAAAAGTCGCATAAAAATGTCTCCAAAATCGAATATCAGACAGTTGCTGTGTATTATGTCAAAAAAACGATTTAATAGACAGAGCAGAATAGCCGCTTTATGATGTCCGATAATTTATAATATTTCGGACGGTTATGTAATTGTTAAAAATTTTCTTCAGGCAGGGAGACTGATATGCCCGTTGATTTTCTGACCAGTGAGCAGGAGCAGAATTACGGACGCTATGCGGCTGAACCCAACGATGTCCAACTGGCCCGCTATTTTCATCTTGATGAGCGGGATCTTGCTTTCATCAATCAGCGCCGCGGGAGGCATAACCGGCTGGGTATAGCGCTTCAGCTCACCACCGCCCGTTTTCTGGGCACCTTTCTGACAGATTTAACCCAGGTTCTGCCGGGTGTTCAGCAATTTGTCGCGGTGCAGCTTAATATCCCCCGTCCGGAAGTCCTTTCCCGCTACGCAGAACGAGATACCACCCTCAGAGAGCATACTGCGCTGATTAAGGAATATTACGGTTACCATGAACTTGGTGATTTTCCCTGGTCTTTCCGCCTGAAGCGCCTGCTGTACACCCGCGCATGGCTCAGTAATGAACGACCCGGTCTGATGTTTGATTTTGCCACCGCGTGGCTGCTTCAGAATAAGGTCTTGCTGCCCGGAGCAACCACACTTGTACGTCTCGTCAGTGAAATACGCGAACGGGCAAATCAGCGGCTGTGGAAAAAACTGGCCGCGTTGCCCGACAGCTGGCAGACCGCCCGCGTGACGGAGCTGCTGGACATTCCTGAGGGGCAGCGAATTTCACCGCTGGAGCAACTGAAAAAGGGACCTGTCACCGTCAGCGGCCCAGCATTTACAGAAGCGCTCGAGCGGTATGTTCGTCTGCGAAACCTTGAGTTTTCCCGGCTGAATTTTACTGGCCTGCCCGCTATACAGCTACGTAATCTGGCGTGTTACGCAGGTATGGCATCGGTAAAATATATCGCACGCATGCCAGAGCAAAGAAAACTGGCCGTACTCACCGCATTTGTTAAAGCGCAGGAAATAACAGCGCTGGATGAGGCTGTTGATGTGCTCGATATGCTGATACTAGACATCACCCGCGAGGCGAAGAAAACGGGGCAGAAAAAGCGGCTCAGGACGCTTAAAGATCTTGACCGTGCTGCGCTGCTGCTGGCGCGAGCATGTTCCCGCTACTGGATACAGTACCTACCACCATTAGATAGATGTCAACGTTTTGTAACATAAATCAAATAAGTTATTGGGCTTGCGTCTATTAGACTGTTTTCCTGATTATTATGGTGTGATAATGAAATTAAGACTCTCAATACTTGCAATAATTCTTACCTGTTCTGGATTTTCATGGGCTGATATAAATATCACTTCAACAAAAGAAAAACTATATTCAAAGCGTCAGGGATGGTTTAACAGCTTGTACAAGCAAGTGTTGATGAGTTACCCAGGGAAAGGTTCTCAGGCATCTGAGTGGGATCGTCAAGGTAGTAATGAATATACAGCTATTACCGGTGAGCGTTATGCATTAGCTTGTCAGGATCGAGATCAATCACCTGGATATATCTATCGCAGTTTTGCCGTTGCAGCATTAGGTGGGCAAGCCAACGCGCCGGATCTTCGTTCAATAGCCTCATACAATCAAATTAGCGAATTATATAAAATAGCTACCTATGCCTATGATAAAAAAAATGGTCGAACACGCTCATTCGATTTTATACTGAAAGATAGATTTAAGCGGGGAAGGCCTTATCAGGTTTTGGATGAAAAGGGTGATTACATAAAAAATTACCTGTCGGTGAAGGGATCTTCCTTCCCGAGTGGACATACGTGGTCGGGATTTAAACAGGCTATCGTTTTGTCACTGATATTCCCTGAACGAGGGAGTGAGATATTTTCTCGTGCCCTGCAATTTGGTGAGAGTAGAGTGATTGTGGGTGCTCATTTTCCAACCGATACTATAGCTTCCCGTGTCGGTAGCTATTTCTCATTGGCTCAATTGTTAGCCGATGACGGCATTGCGGCTACGCTCGCCGATTTGGCAAAGGCGACCCGAAGTGAAATAGCTAAGGGTTGTCACGAAAATGCCAGCGGCTGTATAGCTGCTACACAGCCTGGAAATCCGCTCTATTCAAGTAGCAGCATAGGTTACTACGGAAAAAAAGAGCCAGCCGAGTCTCCTCGCATTACCCCAAATGATATACCAGATAAAGCCGGTTACTTATTACGCCTGCGTTTCCCTTATTTGACCGAGGCTAACTGGCGCAGCATTTTGGCCAGCACCGCTTACCCGAGAAATTCTCTGGCGGGATGGACTATACAATCGGGTAACCCGGACTCATTTTGGGGCGTTATAGATTTACCCAAAGCTTACGGCGGCCCGGCCTATCTATACGACTCTCTGGTGGTCAATCAGACTTTTAACCCTACCTATGATGTTGCTGGTTTTTCCTTATCCGACGAATGGAAAAACGATATCGCGGGACCTGGCAAGCTGATTAAAAATGGTGAAGGTAGCCTGACGCTTGCAGGCAATGATCGTTTTGGTGGGCTAGAGGTCAACCAAGGGAAGCTGATAGTTTCTGGTAATGCGCAATACAGCGATAAATCCGTAGTTAACGGTGGGACTCTGGTCATTAGTGGAGTGTTAAATTCAGGCTTAGATATCAATCGCGGGGGGGTCGTTATCGCCGATGGAACAGTAAACTCGACTTTAGATGTTAATCAGGGCGGTTTACTCAGCGGCAATGGGGTATTGAATATATTGACCGTGCATGAGGGCGGAGTGGTCTCGCCGGGTCACTCGATAGGCGTGTTGAATGTGGCCGACAGGGTAACTTTTGAATCAGGTTCGAAATATTTGGTTGAAATAACAGCAAGCGGTCAGAGCGATCGAGTTCAAAGTGCGGGTACGGCGACGCTCGGCGGCGGCGAGGTGGCGGTGACGCTGGAGAATAGCGCCAACCTGCTGACGCAAAGCGAGGTGCGCAGCCTGCTGGGCCAGCAGTACACCATCCTGAGCGCGCAGCAGGGGGTGAGCGGGCAGTTTGACGCGGTGGCGCCGAACTACCTGTTCCTCGGCACCGGGCTGAGCTACCAGCCGGCCGGGGTGACGCTGAGCGTCGGGCGCAACGGCACGAGCTTCGCCAGCGTGGCGCAGACGCCGAACGAGCGGGCGGTGGCGGCGGCGGCGGATGCGCTGGCGGCGGGCAACCCGGTGTACGAAAGCGTTCTTAACAGCGGCACGGCGGGCGAGGCGCGGCAGGCGTTCCGTCAGCTGTCGGGGCAAATCCATGCGGATATCGCGTCGGCGCTGGTGAACGACAGCCGCTACCTGCGTGAGGCGCTGAACGGGCGTCTGCGTCAGGCGGAAGGGCTGGCGAGCTCGTCGGCCATCAAGGCGGACGAGGACGGCGCCTGGGCGCAGCTGCTGGGGGCGTGGGACCACGCGTCGGGCGACGCCAACGCCACCGGCTATCAGGCCTCGACCTACGGGGTACTGGTGGGGCTGGACTCGGCGGCGGCGGCCGACTGGCGGCTGGGGGTGGCGACCGGCTACACCCGCACCTCGCTGCACGGCGGCTACGGGTCGAAGGCGGACAGCGACAACTACCACCTGGCGGCGTACGGCGACAAGCAGTTCGGGGCGCTGGCGCTGCGTGGCGGGGCGGGCTACACCTGGCACCGCATCGACACCAAACGGTCGGTGAACTACGGGATGCAGTCGGACCGTGACACGGCGAAGTACAGCGCGCGCACCGAACAGCTGTTCGCGGAAGCGGGCTACAGCGTGCAGGGCGAGTGGCTGAACCTGGAGCCGTTCGTCAACCTGGCGTACGTGAACTTCGAAAACAACGGCATCGCGGAAAGCGGCGGCGCGGCGGCGCTGCGCGGCGACAAGCAGCACACGGATGCGACGGTGTCGACGCTGGGGCTGCGTGCGGACACCGCGTGGCAGGTGACCCCGGGCACGACGGTGGCGCTGCGTAGCGAGCTGGGATGGCAACACCAGTACGGCGGGCTGGCGCGTGGCACCGGGCTGCGGTTCAACGGCGGCAACGCGCCGTTCGTGGTGGACAGCGTGCCGGTGTCGCGTGACGGCATGGTGCTGAAGGCGGGGGCGGAAGTGGCGGTGA
>Ga0308156_1001732_pt1 | contig 23020 bp, 16 predicted proteins | sample PhyAR2_FD_201041 | JGI IMG/M metagenome (GOLD analysis project Ga0308156, IMG submission 201041) | Phyllosphere microbial communities from UC Gill Tract Community Farm, Albany, California, United States - DLSL A.R2 | ecosystem: Host-associated > Plants > Phyllosphere > Unclassified | place: USA... | reverse complement strand
CCTCGACCGCGCCGGCACCATGAACCCCGCGCTCGCCGACGTGCGGGTGCGTCAGGCGCTCAACTACGCGTTCGACCGCGAGGGCCTGCTCGAGGCTCTGCAGCTCGGCAACGGCACCGTCACCACGCAGGTGTTCCCCGAGAGCTCGGCGGCCTACGACCCCGCGCTCGACGAGTACTACACCTACGACCCCGAGAAGGCGAAGGAGCTGCTGGCCGAGGCCGGCTACGCGACGGGCCTCACGCTGTCGATGCCGTCGTCCACGCTTCTCGGCGCGACCACCTACACGCTCATCGAGCAGCAGCTGGCGGACGTGGGAATCGGCGTGGAGTACACCGACCCGGGCAACAACTTCATCGCCGACCTCCTCGCGCCGAAGTTCCCCGCATCGTTCATGGCCCTGGAGCAGAACCCGGATTGGCAGCTGATCCAGTTCATGATCGCCCCGTCCGCGATCTTCAACCCGTTCGGCTATGAGGACCCGAAGGTCGACGAGTACATCCAGCAGATCCAGTTCGGCGACGAGGCCACGCAGGAATCGGTGGCGAAGGAGCTGAACGCGTACATCGTCGAGCAGGCCTGGTTCGCCCCGTTCTACCGCGTGCAGGGCAGCTTCGCCACGGATGCGAACACGGCCGTCGAGGTCCTCCCGACGAACGCCTACCCCGCGATCTACGACTTCACGCCGAAGTCCTGACGCGGACCCTCCGGTCCTCCCGCCCGTCGGCGGGAGGACCGGACCCCGATCCCTCCCACCACAGGAGCGCAGCATGCTCATGTTCATCGTGCGCCGGATCCTCGCCGGCATCGTCCTGCTCGCCGTCATCTCGATGGTGACCTTCGGACTCCTCTTCCTCGACAGCGCCAACATCGCCCGCCGCATCCTCGGCCAGAACGCCACCGAGGAGCTCGTCGCGCAGAAGGCCGCCGAGCTGGGCCTGGACCGCCCGCTCGCCGTGCAGTACTGGGACTGGCTGACCTCGGCCCTGACGGGCGACCTCGGTCGCTCCTGGTTCAACGGTCAGCTCGTGTCCGTGAGTCTCAGCGGTCGTCTCAGCGTCAGCCTGTCGCTGGTGATCGGCGCGACCCTCATCTCCGCCGTCCTCGCCATCGTGCTCGGCGTGCTCGCCGCCCGTCGCGGCGGCTGGGTCGACACGGTCGTCCAGTTCATCTCGGTGATCGGCTTCGCGATCCCCGGGTTCCTCATCGCGCTCTACCTCGTGCTGATCTTCGCGATCAACCTGCACTGGTTCAAGGCGACCGGGTACATCCCGATCGCGCAGTCGTTCAGCGGCTGGCTCGCCTCGGTCACGCTGCCGATCGCCGCCCTGTCGATCGGCGCGATCGCCGCCGTGGCGCAGCAGGTGCGCGGCTCGGTGGTCGACGCCATGTCCCGCGACTACGTGCGCACGCTCCGCTCCCGCGGACTCTCCTCGGGCAGCGTCGTCTACAAGCACGTGCTGCGCAATGCCGGCGGCCCCGCCCTCGCGGTGCTCGCGGTGCAGTTCATCGGACTGCTCGGCGGCGCCGTCATCGTCGAGCAGGTGTTCGCCCTCCCCGGCATGGGCCAGCTCACCGTGTCGGCCACGACGCAGGGCGACATCCCCGTCGTCATGGGCGTGGTGATCGCCTTTGCGGTGATCGTCCTCATCGTGAACCTCCTGATCGACCTCGCGCAGGCAGCGCTCAACCCGAAGGTGCGACTCTCATGACCGCTATCGACGTTCCCGTCGCGGTGCCCACGCCGCACGCGAAGACCTCGCTGCTTCGTCGACTCGTGCGACGCCCCGTCTCGCTGATCTCGCTGGTCTTCCTCGTCGTGGTCGCCGTGATCGCGATCACGGGCCGATGGATCGCCCCGTTCGACCCCAACCTCGCCTCGCTGCAGCTGGTGCTCGCGCCGCCGAGCTCCGAGCACCTGCTCGGTGCCGACAGCGCCGGCCGCGACGTGCTGTCCCGGCTGCTGGCGGCGACCCAGGTCACGCTCGCGGCGGCACTCGTCGCTGTCGTCACCGCCCTCGTGATCGGCGTCGTCTCCGGCCTCATCGCGGGGTACTACCGCGGGTGGTTCGACGCCGTGGCCTCCTGGGTCACCTCGCTGGTCATGGCCCTCCCCGGCATCGTCGTGCTGCTCGCCGCCCGCGCCGTCCTCGGCCCGAGCGTGTGGCTCGCGATGTTCATCTTCGGCATCCTGCTCGCCCCCGCCTACTACCGCCTGGTCTACGCCGCGGTCACCGGGGTCAGGGGCGAGCTCTACGTCGACGCGGCGAAGGTGTCGGGTCTGTCCGACGTGCGCATCATCGGCCGCCACATCCTGTCGGTCGTGCGCGCCCCGATCATCATCCAGTCCGCGATCATCACCGGCATCGCGATCGCCATCCAGTCGGGGCTCGAGTTCCTCGGTCTCGGCGACATGAGCGTCCCGACCTGGGGTGGGATGCTCAACGACGGCTTCGCGAACATCTACAAGCAGCCGCTGCTGATGCTGTGGCCCTCGCTCGCCATCGGCCTCACGGCCATCGCACTCACCCTTCTCGCGAACGGCATGCGCGACGTACTCGAGCGCACGGCGGTCGTGCGTCGGCGCCGCCGCCGCGCGGTCACGACCGCGACAGGGTCGATCGCCGCGGTGACGACTTCGTTCAGCCTGTCGGGCGGCGACGCGTCGGAGCTCGACGACTCGGCGCCCCTGCCCGTCGTGGGCGACACGATCGTGCATCCCGACGACGCGAGGACGAGCTCCCTCGGATCGACGCCGATCCTCACGGTCTCCGATCTGCGCGTCGCGTACGAGCAGTCCGAGGGCGAGGACATCGAGGTCGTCCACGGTGTCTCGCTGCAGATCCGCAAGGGAGAGGTCCACGGACTCATCGGCGAATCGGGCTCGGGCAAGACGCAGACCGCGTTCGCCGTGCTCGGCCTGCTGCCGCGCGGCGGCCGGGTGACCGCGGGGTCGATCGACTACGAGGGCACCCAGCTCGCCGACGCGTCGGAGAGCGCCTACGCCGGCATCCGCGGTCGGCGCATCGGGTACATCCCGCAGGAGCCGATGAGCAATCTCGACCCGTCGTTCACGATCGGGTACCAGCTCGTCGAGCCGCTGCGCAAGAACCTGGGCCTGTCGAAGAAGGAGGCGACCGAGAAGTCGCTCGCGCTGCTCGACCGCGTCGGCATCCCGAACCCGAAGCGCACCTTCGAGGCGTATCCCTTCGAGGTCTCCGGCGGCATGGCGCAGCGCGTGCTGATCGCCGGGGCGGTGTCGACCGACCCCGACCTCATCATCGCCGACGAGCCCACCACGGCGCTCGACGTCACGGTGCAGGCCGAGGTGCTCGATCTGCTGCGCGACCTGCAGCGGGAGCGGCAGATGGCCATGCTGCTCGTCACGCACAACTTCGGCGTCGTCGCCGACCTGTGCGACCGCGTCACGGTGATGCAGCAGGGACTCTTCGTCGAGCAGGGGCCCGTGCGCACCATCCTCGGGGCTCCCTCGCACGCCTACACGCAGTCGCTGCTCGACGCGATCCTCGACGAGGGTCCGGCCCGTGGCCCGCTCATCTCCGCAGGAACCGCCGAAGGAGGCCGGTCGTGAACACGCTGCTCGAGGTCAAGGACCTCCACGTCACCTACCCCGGCAAGGGATTCCGCGCCGAGCCGTTCCACGCCCTCAAGGGGGTGTCGCTCGACATCCGCCCCGGTGAGACCGTGGGTCTGGTGGGCGAGTCGGGGTCGGGGAAGACCACGCTCGGACGCGCGGTGCTGGGACTCGCCCCGGTGACCGAGGGCTCGATCCGCTACGACGGTCGGGAGATCGGCCACCTCAACCGACGCGAACGGCGCACGCTGTCGAGTGAGATCCAGGTCGTCTTCCAGGACCCGTACTCCTCGCTGAACCCCTCGATGACGATCGCGCAGATCCTCGCCGAGCCGCTCACCGCCCGAGGTGTCGCCGCACGCGAGGCGAACGCCCGGGTCTCGGACCTGCTCGATCGCGTCGGGCTGCCGGCGGATGCTGCCCGCCGGCTGCCCCGCGAGTTCTCGGGCGGGCAGCGCCAGCGCGTCGCGATCGCGCGCGCGCTGGCGCTCGACCCCCGACTGATCGTCTGCGACGAGCCGGTCTCGGCCCTCGACCTGTCGACCCAGGCCCGCGTGCTCGACCTCTTCATCGAGATCCAGGAGCGCACGGGGGTCGCGTACCTCTTCATCTCGCACGACCTCGCGGTCGTCCGACACATCAGCCACCGCGTGGCGGTGATGTATCGGGGCGAGCTGGTCGAGACCGGCGACGGCGACCAGGTCACCGCACGCCCCGAGCATCCCTACACGCAGCGGCTGTTCCTCGCCGCCCCCGTCCCCGACCCGGACGCGCAGCAGCAGCGACGCGTCGACCGGCGCGCTCTCATCGACGCGCAGACCTCCGAAGGATCCGCCGCATGACCTCCTCAGACATCGTCGCCTCCGCCTCCACAGGGTCCGGGGAGTCCGCCGCATCGACCGCGCATCTGCGACCGCTGCTCGACAGGCTCACCCTCGAGCAGAAGGCGGCGCTCGTGCAGGGTGCCGACTTCTGGACCACGGTGCCGCTGCCCGAGATCGGTCTGCGGGCGCTCACCCTGTCCGACGGACCCGCCGGAGTGCGCGGCCCGCGGTGGGACGAGCGCGAGCCGTCGCTGAACCTCCCCTCCGGATCGGCCCTCGCCGCGTCGTGGGATGTGCAGCTCGCCCACCGCTACGGCGCGGCCGCCGCCTCGGAGGCGCGACGCAAGGGCGTCGACGTCGTGCTCGGACCGACGATCAACCTGCATCGCTCCCCCCTCGGCGGGCGCCACTTCGAGTGCTTCAGCGAAGACCCCGAGCTCACCGCGGAGCTGGGCGCTGCCTACGTGCGCGGCCTGCAGGACAACGGCGTCGCGGCGACGCCCAAGCACTACGTCGCGAACGACTCGGAGACCGACCGCTTCACGGTCGACGTCGAGGTCGACGAGCGGGTGCTGCGCGAGCTGTACCTGGCGCCGTTCGAGCGTGCGGTCGAGGCCGGGGCGTGGTCGATCATGAGCGCGTACAACTCGGTCGACGGGGTCACCATGACCGAGAACGAGCTGCTCGAGACGCCGCTGAACAGCGAATGGGGCTTCGACGGGGTCGTCGTGAGCGACTGGACGGCCGTGCGCTCGCTCGACGCCGTCGCCGCGGCGCAGGACCTCGCGATGCCGGGACCCGCGCCGGCGTGGTCGGAGCTCGTCGCCGCGGTGCGCGACGGTCGGGTGCGCGAGATCGACATCGACCGCAAGGTGCTGCGCATCCTCCTCCTGGCCGAGCGGGTGGGTGCCCTCGACGGCACCGCCGCGCTCGTCCCTGCCCCGATCGACGGCCCCGCGTTCGCGAGGGAGGCGGCCATCGAGGGGTCCGTGCTCCTGCAGAACGACGGGGTGCTGCCGCTGGACTCCGGCACCCTGACCCGCGTCGCGGTCATCGGCCACAACGCCACCGAGGCGCGGACGCAGGGCGGCGGGTCCGCCACGGTACTGCCCGAGAAGGTCGTGTCTCCGTGGGATGCGCTGCGGGCGGCGTTCGCCCACGCCGACGTGCGCTACGAGATCGGCGCCGTGGTGCAGGAGGGCGTGGCCGAGATCCCCCTGTCGTCGATCGTCAACCCCGTGACCGGCGACCCCGGACTGCGCGTGAGCTTCCTCGACGAGGCGGGGCACGAGCTGTTCGCCGAGGACCGCCGCGCCACCGCTCTCGTCTGGTTCGGCGGAGACGCACCGATCGGGGCGAGTCGCACCGTGGTGCTCTCCACCCGGTACACGCCGTCGGAGACGGGCAGCATCGAGCTGGGCTTCGCCGGGGCGAACCCGGGTCGCGTCTTCGTCGACGGCGACCTCGTGCTCGACGACGCCCCCGTCCTCGAGGGCACCGACCTCGGTGCGGCGTTCCTCAATCCTCCGTCTCTCACCACCGCGGTCTCCGTCGAGTCGGGCCGCGCCATCGACATCCGCGTCGAGATCACGCGGGCGTCGCAGGGCGCGCTCGACGGGGCGCTGAGCATCACGCTGGGCATCGCTCCCGAGCGCACCGACCCCGATGCCCTGATCGCCCGTGCGGTCGAGGCCGCGAGGGACTCCGAGGTCGCGATCGTCGTCGTGGGCACGAACGCGAAGGTCGAGTCCGAGGGCTACGATCGCGTCGACCTCGACCTTCCCGGACGCCAGGACGACCTGGTGCGCGCGGTCGCCGCCACCGGCACCCCGACCGTCGTGATCGTCAACGCCGGCTCTCCCGTGGTGCTGCCGTGGGCGGGCGAGGTCTCGGCGATCGTGCAGGGGTACTTCGGCGGACAGGAGTTCGGACACGCGATCGCCGATGTCGTGACCGGTGTCGCCGAGCCGGGAGGGCGCCTGCCCACCACGTGGCCCGCCTCGCTCGACGACGTGCCGGTGACCGATGTGACCCCGACCGACGGTCGCCTCGTGTACGGCGAGGGACTGCACATCGGCTACCGCGCCTGGCTGAAGCAGGAGACGCCCCCGGCGTACGCCTTCGGTCACGGGCTCGGGTACACCACGTGGTCGTGGGGCACCGCGCAGCGGCATGAGGACACCGTCGAGGTGACCCTCGCGAACACCGGTTCGCGCCGCGGCAAGCAGGTGGTGCAGGTCTATGCCGAGCGGGCGGACTCCTCCGTCGAACGGCCGCTCCTGTGGCTGGTCGGCTTCGCGGTGGTGCACGCCGAGCCGGGTGAGACCGTGACGGCGGTCGTGCCCGTCGCTCCGCGACGACTCGCGCACTGGGCCGACGGCTGGGTCGTCGAGCCTGGCCGCTTCACGCTGCACGTCGGATGCTCGGCGACGGATCTGCCGCTGCGGGTCGACTGGGATCAGCGATGACCGATCTCGTGCGCCTCACCGGCGCGCTGCAGGGTCGGGCGGACGAGCGCCTCGCGGCGCTCGTCGCCCGGCTCGACGACGCACTCGCCGACGATCCCGACCTGTCCTTCCAGGTCGCTGCGTATCGTCACGGAACGCCGGCGCTCGACGCGTGGGGCGGACCGCATCTCGACGAGCGGTCGCTCACCGTCCCGTACTCCGTGACGAAGAACATCATCGGGGTGGTCGTGGGGCTCCTCGTCGAGCGCGGCGAGCTCGACCTCGACGAGCGCGTGGCGCACTACTGGCCGGAGTTCGCCGCGAAGGGCAAGGCGGCGGTCACCGTGCGTCAGCTGCTGTCGCACCAGGCGGGCCTGCCGCAGACATCGCCCGGTCTCACCTGGGACGAGCTGCTCGACCACCACGCGGCCGCCGCGCGCCTCGCCGAGGAGCGCCCGTTCTGGCACCCCGGCAGCGCCTTCGGCTACCACGCCATCACCATCGGCAACCTCGCCGACGAGCTCGTGCACCGCGTCACCGGGCGCACACTGCGCGAGCTCTACGAGCACGACATCCGCGGCCCGCACGACATCGACTTCTTCCTCGGACTGCCCGCCGAGCACGAGGACAGACTGGTGCCGCTGCTGCCGATGGTCGTTCCGCCCTCCGACGGGAATCCGCCGGCAGCGTCCGCCCTGGGACCCGTGGTGTTCGCGCTTCCCGACGACGTCGACCTCGCCCACTCCCCGCGCAGCTGGCGCTACGGTCATCCGGCCGGGTCCGGCGCGGGCACCGCACGCGGCATCGCCCGACTGCTGGCGGTCGGCGTGACCGGCGTCGACGGCCGACCGCCGCTCCTCTCCGCCGACACGGTCGCCCAGATCGGCCAGCAGCAGATCCGCGGCTACGACGAGGTGCTGCACCAGAGCGACCGCGCCCACGCGGTGGTCTTCCAGAAGCCCTCGCAGCAGCTGGCCTTCGGCGGCCCGCGCTCCTTCGGACACGACGGCGCGATGGGCGCTCTGGCCTGCGTCGACCCCGACACGGGCATCGCGTTCGCGTGGACCATCGCCCGGGGGCCCTGGCCCGGCGGCGCGGACCCCCGCGCGGTGACCCTCGCACGCGACCTCGGTCGACTCCTCTCCCTCTGACGCCCCACGACTCGGAAAGCATCCTCATGACGACGCTGTACAACCCGCTCCTCAACGGCTTCCACCCCGACCCGTCGGTCGTGCGCGTGGGTGACGAGTGGTACCTCGCCACCTCGACGTTCGAGTATCTGCCCGGCATCCCGATCCACCGCTCACGCGACTTCGAGAACTGGGAGCTCATCGGGCACGTGGCCACGCGCGACGATCAGCTCGCGGTCGCCGACGTCCCCACCGCGGGGGGCGCGTGGGCCCCGACGATCCGACACCGCGACGGGGTGTTCCATCTGGTCATCACGGATGCGATGGGGCGCGGGATGCTCCACTTCACCGCGGTCGACGCCGCCGGCCCCTGGAGCGACGGCGAGCTGATCCGCACGCACGACGGGTCGCGCTCGCTCGACGGGATCGACCCCGACATCGCCTGGGGCGACGACGGCACGGTGTACATCACCTACTCGGGACTCCTCCTGAGCGGCGAGGGGGTGGGCCAGCATCTCGGCATCCAGCAGGTCAGGGTCGACCTCGATCGGCACGTGGCCCTCGAGGAGCCCCGCTCGGTCTGGTCGGGCACCGGGGGCCAGTTCCCCGAGGCGCCGCATCTGTACGCGGTCGACGGACGCTGGTACCTCATGATCGCCGAGGGCGGCACCGAGCGCGGCCACGGCATCTCGATCGCGCGCGGCGACTCGCCGGAGGGCCCCTTCGAGACCGCGCCGCAGAACCCCCTGGTGTCCGCGCGGTCCACGATCCGCCCCGTGCAGAACACCGGCCACGGCGACCTCGTCGTCGGGCCGGACGGCGACTGGCTGTGCGTGCTGCTCGGCGTGCGTCCGCGCAGCATGACCCGCGCGTTCTCGGCGCTCGGTCGCGAGACCTTCGTGACGACCGTGCACTGGCGGGACGACGGCTGGCCGGCCATCGACCCGGTGCCGCTGAACCCGCGACCCGGCACCCGCGTCGACATCGACTTCTCCGCGCAGCGCACGCTCGACGGCGAGTGGATCGCGGTGCGGACTACTCCGGCGTCGATCGCCGACCTCGACGCGCGCCCCGATGCCCTGGTGCTGCACGGAGCGGGACGCACGCTCGACGATCCGCACCCCGTCTTCCTCGGTCGCCGTCAGGAGCACCTCACGAACGCCGTCACCGTGACGGTCGACGTGCGTGCCGGCGTCGGCGGTCTCGCGGTGCGCTACGACGAGCGCTTCCACGTCGAGCTCGAGGCCGGGGCGGGCGTCGTGATCGCCCGGGCCGTCGTCGCCGATCTCGTGCAGGAGTGGAGCATCCCGCTGACGTCCGAGGTGCTCGACCTCCACATCGAGTCGCGCCGACCCGCCGCCGGTGGCGGCTTGCCGAAGACCTCCGACGTGTTCCACCTCGCCGTGACGACGGAGGGCGAGCGCCGGGAGCTGGCCACGGTCGACGGCCGCTTCCTCTCCTCCGAGACCACCGAGTCGTTCACGGGACGAGTGATCGGCGTCTACGCCCGCTCGGGCGACGTGGCGGTCCTGCGGTGGACCGCCGAAGGCGACGACGAGTGAGCGGCACCGCGCAGATCGCGACGGTCCGGGCCGAGCTGCGCGACGACACCCCGTTCGTCGCCACCCCGACCCCGCGCCTGAGCTGGACCGTCGTGTCGCCCGACGACGGCTGGCTGCAGTCGTCCGTCGAGATCGCCGACGGACTCGAGACCGTCGCGCTCGACGGTGGCGAGAGCGTGCTCGTCGACTGGCCCTTCGCGCCGATGACAGCCGGCGAGGTCCGCTCCGTCCGCGTGCGCGCGCACTCCGTCGGCGGGTCGAGCACGCCGTGGAGCCGACCGCTCGCCGTCGCCTCGGGTTTCCTCGCCGAGAGCGAGTGGGTCGCGCAGCCGGTGGGACTCGCCGACCCCGACCGCGAGGCCCAGCCGGCCGAGGTGCGGACGTCGTTCACGCTCGAGCGTCCGATCGCGCGGGCGCTGCTGTTCTGGACCGCGCTCGGCGTCGCCGAGCCCGAGGTCAACGGCGCCGCCGTCTCGGACGACGTGCTCGCCCCCGGCTGGACCGCCTACCGGGATCGTCTCGTGCACGAGACGATCGACATCACCGCGCTCCTGCACGACGGGGTCAACGAGCTGCGTGCGACCATCGCCGGGGCCTGGTACACCGAGCGATACGGCTTCTTCGCCTTCGCGGCGCGGCTCTACGGCACACAGCCGTCGTTCCTCGCCCAGATCCGCCTCACGTACGCCGACGGCACGACCGAGACCGTCGCCGCGACCGGCGAAGGGTGGCAGGCCGCCGGCGACGGACCCGTCGTCGACAGCGGCATCTACCCGGGCGAGCACCAGGACCTGCGCCGCAGCCCGTCGTCGTGGGCACCGGTGCGCATCGGCGCCGCCGCGCTCCCGGGCTACGAGGACGTGCCCGTGCCCGAGGCCCGCATCGCACCGCCGGTCCGACGCACCGACACCCTGCCCGTGGCGTCGGTGATCGTGACGCCGTCCGGTGGACGGATCCTCGACTTCGGCCAGAACCTCGTCGGCAGGCTGCGCATCCGCGTACGGGGCGACGAGGGAGCCCGCCTCGTCGTCCGCCACGCCGAGGTCCTCGAGAACGGCGAGCTAGCCCTGCGCCCGCTCCGCAACGCCGCCGCCACGGCGACCTTCGACCTCTCGGGCGACGACGACGTGCTCGAGTCGCGGTTCTCGTTCTACGGTTTCCGCTACGCGGAGATCACGGGCGTCGAGGTGTCGCCGGATGCCGTCGAGGCGGTCGTGCTGCACACCGACATGCGGCGCACCGGATGGTTCGACTCCTCCCACCCGCTTCTCGACCGCCTGCATGAGAACGTGCGCTGGGGCATGCGCGGCAACTTCCTCTCGATCCCCACCGACTGCCCGCAGCGCGACGAGCGCCTCGGCTGGACCGGCGACATCCAGGTCTTCGCCCCCACCGCGAGCTTCCTGTACGACTGCGACGGATTCCTCACGTCATGGCTGCGCGACCTCGCGCTCGAGCAGCGGCGTGCCGACGGAGCGGTGCCGCTCGTCGTCCCCGCGGCGCTGCCCGGATTCGGTGGCGCCGACGCGGCGACGCCCGCCGCGTGGGGAGATGCGGCGACCGTGGTTCCGACGGCGCTGCTCGAGCGCTTCGGAGACGTCTCGGTGCTCGCCGCGCAGTACCCGAGCATGCGTGCGTGGGTCGACGCGGTGCTCCGCGACGCCGGCGACGACGGGCTGTGGGCAGGACGGATGCAGCTGGGCGATTGGCTCGACCCGGCGGCCCCCACCGACAAGCCCGGTCAGGCGCGGGTCGACTCCGACATCGTGGCGAGCGCCTACCTCGCGCGGTCGCTGCGTCAGGTCGCCGACGCGGCCCGACTCCTCGGGCATCTCGACGACGCCTCTCGCTACGGCGCTCTCGCGGAGCGCACGCGCGAGGCGTTCGTCGACCAGTACATCACGCCCGCCGGACGCATGATGAGCGACGCCGTGACCGCCTACGCGCTCGCACTCGAGTTCGATCTGGTCACCGACGCGCGCCGGCGCGAGGGTCTCGGCGACCGCCTGACCGCTCTGGTGCGCGAGGGCGGCTACCGCATCGCGACCGGGTTCGTGGGCACTCCCCTGGTCGCGGACGCGCTGACGAACGCCGGCCACCTGGATGCCGCCGAGCGACTGCTGCTGCAGACCGAGTGCCCCTCGTGGCTGTACCCCGTCACGCAGGGGGCGACGACCGTGTGGGAGCGCTGGGACTCGCTCCTGCCCGACGGATCGGTGAACCCCGGCGAGATGACCTCGTTCAACCACTACGCGCTGGGCGCGGTCGCCGACTGGATGCATCGCACCGTGGCAGGGCTCGCTCTGGCCGATGCGGGCTATCGGCGTCTGCGCATCGCACCCCGGCCCCTCGCCGGTCTCGAGCACGCGTCCGCACGGCACGAGACGCCCTACGGCACGGCGTCCGTGTCGTGGCGTCGTGACGGCGGCGAGATCGTCGTGACGGCCGTGGTCCCGCCGAACACGACGGCAGCGGTGTCGGTGCCCGGCGCACCCGACGACGTCGGTGCGGGGTCGCACGAGTGGCGCTACGCGGCCCCTCAGCCGCGTCCGCGCCGGGCGCTGCCGGGCCTCGCCGCCTCGCTCGCCGAGGTGATCGACGACCCGCGCGCCTATCGGGCGCTGTTCGACGCTCTGTCCGAAGTCGCTCCCGAGCGGGTCGACGCGGTCCGCGCCGACACGGTCTGGGGTGCGGGCCGTCCCCTCGCGACCGCCCTCATGTTCAGCCCGCCCGCCGTGCTCGCCCGCGTGGACGAGGCCGTCCGCACCGCCACCGCCTGAACAACCGCACACCTGCACACCGACCACCTGACCGGAAGGATCGTCATGTTCGATCGCCGCTCCACCTTCGGAGAAGCCCTCGACCATCCCGGCGCACGCGCCGTGCTCGAGCGCCTCATGCCCGGATTCGCCGCCTCGCCGATGGCCGTGCAGTTCCGCGACGGACGGCTCGGGTCACTCGTGGCCCTCGTGCCGGCGCTCGAGACGCAGGAGGCCCGTGACCGGCTCTGGGCCGAGCTCGCCGAGATCGGCGACGACGTGCAGCGCGCACCCTCTGCGCCGGCGATCGCGCCCGACCCCGCGTACGAACCGGAGACCGTGCCCCGGGCGTCTGCGTCGATGACGTCGCCCGCGTCCGTCTCGCTCTGGGCGCCGCTGGAGATCCGCATCGACGGCCCGTCGCACGGCAACCCGTTCGTCGACGTCGAGCTCGATGCGGTGTTCGTGCGCGGCGGGTCCGAGCTGCGGGTCGGCGGGTTCTACGACGGCGACGGCGCATACGTCATCCGGGCCCTCGCCGACGCCACGGGCGACTGGTCGTTCGAGACGCGGTCGACGGCGCGGTCGCTCGACGGCCTGCGCGGCACGATCACGGTGGTGCCCGCCGCCGACGGTGCACACGGCCCCGTGCGGGTCGACGGCTTCCACTTCCGGCACGCGGACGGCACGCGGCACCGCCCGCTCGGCACCACCGCGTACGCGTGGACCCATCAGCCCGACGATCTGCAGGAGCAGACTCTCGCGACGCTCGCCGAGGCACCCTTCACGAAGATGCGGATGTGCGTCTTCCCGAAGTCGTATCTCTACAACGCGAACGAGCCGGCGGACTTCCCGTTCCCCGGTTCGCTCGCCGAGGGCTTCGACCTCGAGCGCTTCGATCCCGCGCACTTCCGGCGTCTGGAGGATCGGATCCTGCGTCTCGCCGCTCTGGGCATCGAAGCCGATCTCATCCTCTTCCATGCGTACGACCGCTGGGGCTTCGCCGATCTCGGGCCGGCGGTCGACGAGCGCTACCTGCGGTACGCGGTGCGCCGCCTGTCGGGCTTCGCGAACGTGTGGTGGTCGATGGCCAATGAGTACGACCTGCTCTGGGCCAAGGACACCGCCGACTGGGAGCGCCTCGCGGCCGTGGTGGGCGAGGAGGATGCGTTCGGCCACCTCAACTCCATCCACAACTGCCGCCCCTTCTACGACTACTCGGCGCCGTGGATCACGCACGTGAGCATCCAGCGCGTCGATGTGTACCGCACGGCGGAGAACACCGACGAGTGGCGGGAGCGCTGGGGAAAGCCCGTCGTGATCGACGAGTGCGCGTACGAGGGCGACATCGATCAGGGCTGGGGGAACATCACCGGGGAGGAGATGGTCCGTCGGTTCTGGGAGGGCGCCGTGCGCGGCGGGTACGTCGGTCACGGCGAGACGTATCTGCCGTCGGCGCTCGGGCTCGACGACGAGATCCTCTGGTGGTCGAAGGGCGGAGTGCTGCACGGCTCGTCGCCCGACCGCATCCGCTTCCTGGAGGAGCTTCTCGCCGAGGCCCCGGACGGTGTGTGGGATCCGCTGCCCGGCGACTGGGATGTGCCGTGGGGCGGGGTGGCGGGCGAGCTGCGCGTCGGCTACTTCGGCTTCAACCGCCCGCGCTTCCGCAACGTCCTGCTCGACGACGGCGCCTGGACGATCGACGTCATCGACACCTGGAACATGACCGTCGACCGCCTGCCGGGCGTGCACGGCGCGGGATCCGTGCGGGTCGAGCTTCCCGGTCGTCCGTTCATGGCCGTGCGCGTATCGCGGGCCTGAGCCGCGCGGCCGGCCCGCGACCGGACGCTCCACGCCCGAGGGGCGCCGATCAGGAGCCGTACGGCTTCGTGGCCGGTCGGCGCAGCCCCTCGTAGTCGACCGAAGGCCATCGCTCGTCGACCGTGAGCACCTCCCAGCCGCTCTCGGTGCGGACCATCGTGTCCTCGACCTTCACCCCCTGGGCGGTCGGATTCCACGCGAACGCCTGCTCCTCGACGAGCAGATCGGTCGTGGATGCCGTCGCTCTCGGGTCGCGTCCCGCATAGCCGGTCGGCCCGCCCTGGTGATGCCGCTGCCACTCGTCGGCGTCGAATCCGAATCGCGCATACGCCGCCGTCCCCGCCGCGAACGCCTCGTCGAGCCGTGCCCCGGGCACCGAGGCGTCGAGGAAGGCGCGTTCCACACCCAGCAGCGGCTCGTCGTCGACCGGCGCTCCGACCCACCGCGTGGCGTTCGCGATCAGTCCGTCCCGCCGACCGCACACGACGATCATGGCGCGCTCGCCGAGCACGCCGTCGGTGGGGAGCGGATGCCGGAACGCCCCGCGGTCCGCACCCGCGACGAGCACGACCAGCGGATCGATCCCGCGCACCGTGAGCGCGCCGGCGGCGGCCGCCGCCACCTCGCGCTCACTCTGCTCGGGACCCACGAGGTCGAGCACATCGGTGAGGGCGCGGGCGGTCTCGTGCCCGAGCGATCCGTACCGCGACCGCTCCGCGGGGAGCATGCGCGCCCGAGCCGCCCGCAGCTCGGCGGCGATCTCCGCCTCGGGCACACCGGCCGTCTCGGCCGCCGCGACCGCCGGCGGGGTCCACCACGGCACCCGGACCACACGGTCGACGTCCTCCGGCAGCAGCTCCTCGGCGATCAGGCGATCGGCCTCGTTGTCGGCCACGAAGATCACGTCACCGCCGTCCTCCGCCCGCACGGCGAGCACCGGAGGGCCGGCGAGCGACACGTGCGTCCGCACTCCCTCGAGGTACCACGACACGGCCTCGTGAGACGTGAGCACGAGCGGGCCTCCCCCGGCGCCGCGGCGCACTCGGGCGATCCGATCCTGCTTCTCGATGCGGTCCTCGGGCGATCCGACCATGAGCTCTCCTCACAAAACGTTTTCTCGTAGTATGACCACAGCCGCGGCCGATCGCGGTAACAGAGGAGCCGCGAATGGCACGCGCATCGTCACGCCCGGGCATCACCGACGTCGCGAAGCTCGCGGGAGTCTCGCTGTCGACGGTGTCGAGGGCGATGAACGGCAACCCGACCGTCGACCCGGCGCTCGCCGAGCGCGTGCAGGCGGCAGCCGTGCAGCTCGGATACACCGCCAACCCCGTGGCACGGAGCCTCGTGCTCGGCCGCACGCAGACGGTCGCGGTCGTCATCCCCGACCTCGAGAACCCGACTTTCCAGGCGGTCCTGCGCGGACTCAGTCGGGCCGCCACCGCCGACGGATTCCACGTGCTGGTCGCCGATTCGCGAGAGGACCTCGATGCCGAGCAGGCCCTCGCGCGCGCCACGCGGCTGCGCACGGACGGCGTGATCCTCTGCGCACCCCGCATGCCCGAGGCCGAGCTCGGCGAGCTGCTGTCCGCGCTCTCCCCCGCCGTCGTGATCAACCGCGGCGCGCAGGACGGCGCGCCCGTCGTCGGCGCGGACTACGAGTCGGGGATGCGGGAGATCGTCGATCATCTCACCGCACTCGGTCACCGACGGCTCGTGTACCTCGCCGGAGCGACCCGCAGCGTGACGCACCGGGCACGACAGCGGGCGATCGCCGAAGCGGTCGCCCGCACCGCCGATCTCGACGTCCGGGAGATCGCGGCGGGAGTCGACTTCGACAGCGGCACCGCGGTCGCCGATCAGGTGCTCGCGACCGGAGCCACGGGCGTGATCGCGTACAACGACCTCGTCGCGATGGGCCTGCTCTCGGCGCTCACCGCCCGCGGGGTCGCCGTCCCCGAGGCGATCTCGATCACCGGTTTCGACGACATCCCCTTCGCGGCATACACCTCGCCACCCCTCTCGACCGCCGCGGTTCCCGCGGTGGAGCTCGGCGAACGCGCCTGGGCGGCCATGCACGCGCAGCTCACCGGCGGTGAGGCCACGCCGATGCTCACCCTGACGCCGACGCTGGTCGTGCGCGGCAGCTCCGCCCCGCCCCGCACCGTCTGAGGCCGGCACTCCGACTCCGCCTTCCGGTCGCGCGGCGGATCTCCTGTGCTATCGTCAAGAAAACGTTTCCTGACGTTCGAGATCAAAGAAGGATCACGATGACGAAGACCCGTTATGCCCTGGCCGGTGCCGGAGTCCGCGCGCAGATGTACGTCGAGGCGATCGCCGGAGCGCACCGTGATCGTGCCGAGCTGGTCGCCATCGTCGAGCCGAACCCGGTGCGCGCCGCCTTCCACGCCGCACGCGCCGCCGAGGCGGGCGTCGCCGCTCCCCGGCTCGCGACCCCCGACGAACTCGAGCAGGTGATCCGCGACGAGCGCGTCGACCGGGTGATCATCTGCTCCCGCGACGACCTGCACGCCGAGCTGATCGTCCGCTCGCTCGAGGCGGGCGCCGACGTCGTCGTCGAGAAGCCGCTCACGATCGATGCGGCGAGCGCCGCCCGCATCGAAGAGGCGGTCGAACGCACCGGCCGCCAGGTCGTGCTCACGTTCAACTACCGCTACTCCCCGCGCAACAGCGCACTGCGGCAGATCATCCAGGACGGCACGATCGGGCAGGTCACCTCGGTGGACTTCCAGTGGATGCTCGACACGAATCACGGCGCCGACTACTTCCGCCGCTGGCACCGCGACAAGAAGAACTCCGGCGGATTGCTCGTGCACAAGTCGAGTCACCACTTCGATCTCGTCAACTGGTGGATCCGCTCGCAGCCGACCCGCGTCTTCGCCTCGGGCGGACTGCGCTTCTACGGCGCCGACAACGCGGCGAGCCGCGGCCTGGGCGAACGACCGGCGCGAGGCACCCACGACGGCGGCGACCTCTTCGAACTCGACCTCCGCACCGACGAGCGACTGACCGCCCTGTACCTCGAGGCCGAGCAGCACGACGGCTACGTGCGCGACCTCGACGTGTTCAGCGAGGGCATCACCATCGAGGACAACCTCGCGCTCGTGGTCGACTACGCCTCGGGCGCGACCCTGTCGTACTCGCTCAACGCGCACTCCCCCTGGGAGGGCTACCGCGTCGCGGTCAACGGCACGCTCGGCCGAGTCGAGCTCGAGGTCGTCGAGCGCGGTGCCGTGCTCGCCGGCGAAGGGCTGCACCCGCACATCGACCCGAGTCTCTCGGGCAGCGACGGCACCACCACGCTGCGCCCCGAGGGCGAGCGCATCCTCGTGCAGCGGCACTGGGAAGAGGCGTACGAGGTGGCGATCGACGGCGGCGACGGCGGGCACGGCGGCGGCGACGAGCTGCTCCTGTCCGACGTCTTCGAGGGTCCGGGCGACGACCCGCTCGCACGCCCGGCGGACTGGACCGACGGCATCCGCTCGATCGCGGTCGGCATCGCCGGCAACCGCTCGCTCGAGACGGGACTTCCCGTGAAGGTCGCCGAGCTCGGCATCGCCCTGCTGGAGACGGTCCGGTGAGGATCGCCGTCACCGGCGGATCCGGTCGACTGGGCCGGTCTCTGGTGACCGGCCTCGCGGATGCCGGTCACGACCTCGTGTCGATCGACCGCTCGCCGAGCGCGCATCTCGAACGCCCGGGGATCCAGCAGCTCTCCCTCGACCTGACCGATGCGGAGGCGACCGCCTCGACGCTCGCGGGAACGGGCGCGGATGCGCTCATCCACCTCGCCGCGATCGCCGTGCCGTTCAGCGCACCCGAAGACGTCATCCTCCGCACCAACGCGGCACTCGCGCAGTCGGTGCTCGGAGGAGCGGTGCGTGCCGGCATCCACCGGGTCGTCGCCGCGTCGAGCCCGACCGTGATCGGCTACGGCGCTCCTCGCGGCTGGACCCCCGACAGCCTCCCGCTCGACGAGGAATCCGCCACGGAACCCTGGAACGCGTACGCCCTGTCGAAGCTGCTGATCGAGCAGACGGTCGCCATGCTGCGGCGGCAGGCCTGCGACGACGTGCGCTTCGCGTCGTTCCGTCCCTGCTACGTGATCGCCCCCGAGGAGTGGGCGGGCGCGCTGACCCAGCAGGGCCACACGGTGCTGGAGCGCCTCGACGACCCCGCCCTCTCGGCCCCCGCGCTGTTCAACTACGTCGATGCCCGCGACGTCGCGAGCTTCGCCGACACCCTGCTCGCCGCCCTCGACGACATCCCGAACGGCGAGGTGTTCTTCGTCGGCGCGGAGGATTCCCTCGCCCGTCGTCCCCTGAGCGAGCTGCTGCCGCAGTTCCACCCGGGCACCGAGCGTGCGGCGGCGGCGCTCACCGGCACCGCCCCCGCCTTCTCCTCCGCCAAGGCGACCCGTCTGCTCGGCTGGCGCCCCACCCGCACCTGGCGCGACGAGCTCGTCAGCGCCACGACCGACTCCGCCGCTCCTGTCTCCTGAAAGGACCGCCATGGACTTCTCCGGAATCCTGTTCTTCCCCGTGACCCCGTTCGCCGCCGACGGCACGATCGACCACGACCTGCTCGCGGCCCATGTCGCCACGGGCGTCGAGGCCGGCGCCGGCGGCGTGTTCCCTGCCTGCGGAACCGGCGAGTTCCACGCGCTCTCGGCGACCGAGGCCGCAGCCGTCACGCGTACCGCGGTCGCCGCCGTGGCCGGTCGCGTCCCCGTGATCGCCGGAACCGGCGGCCCGCTCGGCCACGCGATCGAGGTCGCCAGGGCGGCAGCGGATGCCGGTGCCGACGGGCTGCTCGTGCTGCCGCCGTACCTCGTCGGCGGCACCCAGGCCGGACTCGCGGCCTACGTCGAGCAGATCGCGGACGCCGCCGACCTGCCGGTGATCATCTACCACCGCGGAAGCGCGCAGTACTCGGTCGACACCGTGCGACGTCTCGCCGCGAACCCGAAGATCGTCGGCTTCAAGGACGGCACGGGAGAGATCGGCACGACGCAGCTGATCGTGCGCGCCGTCGCCGAAGAGGGCCGCGAGGACTTCGCGTTCTTCAACGGGCTGCTCACCGCCGAGCTCACCCAGGGCGCCTACCGCGGCATCGGCGTGCCCCTGTACTCCTCCGCCGCCTTCGCCATGGCGCCGGACATCGCGAACGCCTACTACCGCGCCTATGCCGCGGGCGACGAGGAGCGCCGCCTCGCCCTGCTCGACGGCTTCTACCGCCCGCTCGTCGAGCTGCGCGACGAGACTCCCGGTTTCGGCGTCTCGCTGATCAAGGCGGGACTCCGCCTCTCCGGCCTCGCCGTCGGATCGGTGCGCGCGCCGCTCGTCGACCCGACGCCGGCGCAGGAAGCACGGCTCGCCGAGATCCTCGCGGCGGGACGCGCACTGCTGTGACCACGATCGGGAGCCTGACGACGCGTCTGCAGCGCGTGCCGCTGACGCGGCCGTGGGCGGCCGACGTGACCTCGGTCGGAGTCGTCGCCACGCACGTCGTGCGCTCCGACGGCAGCGAGGGATGGGGGTTCTCGTGGAGCCCGCAGATCGGCGCGCCTGCGGTGCAGGCCCTGCTCGAGCACGACATCGCCCCGGCATCCGTCGGGCGCTCCGCCGTTCCCGGCGAAGCCTGGCAGGGCCTGTGGGAGCACCTGCACGAGGCGGGCGGCGGGGGCCTCACCACGATCGCTCTCGCCGGACTCGACCTGGCCCTGTGGGATGCCGAGGCCCGCTCGGCCGGAACCTCGGTGTCGCACCTGCTCGGGCGCCGCCGCGAACGCGTGCGCGGCTACGGGTCGGGGGTGAATCTGCACTACCCGCTCGACGAACTGCTCGCGCAGGTGCAGCGCTGGATCGAGGCCGGGTTCGACGCCGTCAAGATCAAGGTCGGCAGACCCGACCTCGCGGAGGACGTCGATCGGGTCGCTGCCGTACGCGCGCTACTCGGACCGCATCGGTCTCTCATGATCGACGCGAACCAGCGATGGGATCTCGAGCGCGCGACCGCCTCGGTCGACGCACTCGCCCCCTTCGACCTCGCCTGGATCGAGGAGCCGCTGCGTGCCGACGATCTCGACGGACACACCGAGCTCGCCCGTCGGATCGACGTGCCCATCGCGCTGGGCGAGAACCTGCACACCGTGCACCGGTTCGGCGATTTCCTGCGCGCGGGAGCCGCGCAGGTCGTGCAGCCGAACATCGTGCGGGTCGGCGGCATCACGCCGTTCCTCCGCATCGCCGAACTCGCCGCCGCGCACGGCGCCGCGCTTCATCCCCATCTGCTCCCGGAGCTCTCGGGTCAGGTCGCGCTCGCTCTGCCCGACACGGCGCACGAGGTGCTGGTCGAGGATGTGGAGGATGCCGGGTTCGGCGCCCTCGGCGCGCTCGTCGACCCCGCGCCCGTGACGATCAGCGGCGGATACCTGACCGAGAACGAGCACTTCGGGCTCGGCATGCGCTTCGCGCCCCTGCTCTCGGACGACCCCACGCGCACCGACCGCCCGCACACCGACGACCCGCACACCGACGACCCGCTCACCGCAGGAAAGGCACCCTCGTGACCACCTCCCCCGCAGACCTCGACGCGATCGTCCAGGCCGCCGCCGCGGCGGCACCGATCTGGCGTCGCTCCTCCGCCTCCGACCGAGCGGGCTGGCTGCGCGCCGCCGCCGCAGTGCTCGACGCACATGTCGACGAGCTCGTCGCGATCGCCGACGAGGAGACCCGGCTCGGGGTCCCGCGGCTGACCGGCGAGGTCGCACGCACGAGCGGCCAGCTGCGCCTCTTCGCCACGGTCGTCGAGGAGGGGTCGTATCTCGAGCTCACCGTCGACGACGCCGATGCGGCTGCCACGCCGCCTCGCCCGGAGCTGCGCCGACTGCTCACCGCGCTGGGACCCGTGGCCGTGTTCTCGGCGTCGAACTTCCCGTTCGCGTTCTCCGTCGCCGGGGGCGACACGGCCTCGGCGCTCGCGGCAGGCAACCCGGTGGTCGTGAAGGCGCACTCGGGGCATCCGCGTCTCTCGGTCCGCACGGCGGAGCTCGTGGCGGCCGCGCTCGAAGACGCGGGCGCACCCGCCGGATCGCTCGCCCTCGTCGAGGGTCGCGAGGCGGGCAACGCGCTCGTGCAGCATCCGCTGATCCGTGCCGCCGGCTTCACGGGGTCGGTCTCGGGCGGCCGCGCGCTGTTCGACCTCGCGTCGGGGCGCCCCGATCCGATCCCGTTCTACGGCGAGCTGGGCAGCATCAATCCCGTGGTGCTCACCGCGGCCGCCGTCGCCGCGCGGGGCGAGTCTCTCGCACAGGGTCTGGTCGGATCCTTCACCCTGGGCGTGGGACAGTTCTGCACCAAGCCGGGCGTGGTGTTCATCCCGGCGGGCGCCGGCTTCGAAGACCTGGTCGCGGCGCATGTTCCTGCCGCCTCGGGCGGCCCCCTGCTCACCGAGCGCATCACCGAGGCCTTCCCCACCGGTCTCGCGCATCTCGAGGACGATCCCTCCGTCGAGGTCGTCGCGCAGGGCATCGAGGTCGACGGCGTGCGCCCGGTCGCCCTGCTGACGGATGCTCGTGCGGTGGCGGATCGCCCGGACACGCTGCTCGAGGAGTGCTTCGGTCCCGTCACGCTGCTGGTGCGCTACGACTCCGCCGACGATCTGCACGCCGCGCTCTCCCGGGTTCCGGGCAGCCTCACCGCCACGCTGCACGCCGAGCCCGACGACGACCCCGCTGAGACGCTCGAGCTGCTGCAGGAGCGCGCAGGGCGCGTGCTGTTCGCGGGCTGGCCCACAGGCGTCGCGGTGACCTGGTCGCAGCAGCACGGCGGACCGTGGCCGGCGACGACCTCGCTGCACACGTCGGTCGGAGCATCCGCGATCCGCCGGTTCCTCCGGCCCCTGGCGTTCCAGGATGCTCCTCAGGCGCTGCTGCCGGCTGCTCTGCGCGACGACGCTCTGGCGCGCCTGCCGCATCGCCGCAACGGCGTTCTCGTCCTCCCCGCCTGAGCCGGTCGCGGCGGCGTTCGTTGTCGAACGTCGTTCAGGATTAGTGTCGAGGCATGGCACGACGAGGTTCATACGCGAAGGGCGTCGCCAGACGCGAGGAGATCCTGGAGAGCGCGCTCGACGTGATCGCGACCAGGGGATATCAGAGCGCCTCCCTCAAGCAGATCGCCGAGGTCGTCGGCGTCACTCCGGCGGCGCTGCTGCACTACTTCGGGTCGAAGGAGGAGCTGTTCACCGAGGTGCTGCGCAAGCGCGACGAGCACGAGGGCCGAGACCCGCAGCAGCTCGATCCCGGCGAGGCCAAGTCCGTGTTCCTCGACGTGGTGCGGCGCAACACCCGGACCCCTGGCGTGGTCGAGCTGTTCTCCCGTCTCGCGGTGGATGCCGTCGACCCGCAGCATCCTGCGCACGGGTTCTTCCTCGACCGCAGCGAGAGGCTGCGCGAGACGATCACGCAGAGCCATGACGCCGACGCCGAGCGCCGCGCGGTGCTCGACCCCGAGACCACGGCCCGGGTCGTGCAGGCTGTGGCCGACGGCCTGCAGCTGCAGTGGATGATCGACCCGAGCGTCGACATGCCGGGCATCGTCGAGGCCCTGCTCGACGTGCTCTATCCCCCCGCCCCGCGCGCCTGACGCCCGGAAGACGAGAGGACCCCTCCCGGCAGCGGAAGGGGTCCTCTCGTGAGCTCGGCGTGGGTCAGCCGTCGACCTGGCCGTTCGAGCAGGTCTGCTGCGCGGCCGAGTTGCCCTTGATCGAGTCCGGCAGGGCGACGACGCCGGGAGTGGTCGCCGTCGGGTCGGGGACCTCTTCCGTGGGCGTGCCCTCGGTCGGCGTCTCCACCGGAGCAC
>Ga0308156_1001723_pt1 | contig 23107 bp, 24 predicted proteins | sample PhyAR2_FD_201041 | JGI IMG/M metagenome (GOLD analysis project Ga0308156, IMG submission 201041) | Phyllosphere microbial communities from UC Gill Tract Community Farm, Albany, California, United States - DLSL A.R2 | ecosystem: Host-associated > Plants > Phyllosphere > Unclassified | place: USA... | reverse complement strand
AAAGAAAGGCGAGAACTAAGCCTCCAACGATTGTCGTAATAAGCGGGGTTGAGTGATGCATCTAGACTCCTTCTAGCACTGCACGAACAGCTAAATAATAAAAATACCTTTTTTAACTTGAAGCCGTTTCATGGCTACAGTTTCAATTAATGTGTGTATACCCGTCATACTTGAAGCAGCATCTGTGTTAGCAGTGCTCGTTCCTTACGAAACTAAGCTGGCGTACGGCAAGGCTTCGTCCAGTCGGCAACGATACAAAAACGGCTCATAAAACTCAGGTTTTTGCGATGCAACTCTAATTATTGGGGTACTAAAACCGCAATTTCTCACGCAGCAGTATCTTTAGTGGTGCTTTTGCTTCGTGAAATCAATAGGTATCTCTAATAAGTTTATTGTATTTATCGATATTCTGCTGAGTTAATTTTGGGAAATCAGTCAGAAATTAGAAAAAAAACGTGCGAATGGCAGTAAATGAAGGTTTTGTCAGGCAAGTTCATGTGGTACGCGGCTTTGGGAAGAGGATAACCCGACCAATCCTACAGAATAAGTCGGGTTATTAAGGCTAGTTAGCGTCTTTATGCTCTATGTTCGGCAGTAAAGCAGTCAAGATGCCGAGTAATGGCAGGAATGCACAAATCTGATAAACCAAATCGATGCTGGTGAGATCGGCGACATAGCCAAGGACAGCGGCTCCCAAGCCTCCCATACCAAAGGCAAAACCAAAGAATAGGCCAGAAACCATGCCGACTTTGCCTGGGATGAGCTCTTGTGCGTAAACCAAGATGGCGGAAAATGCCGAAGCCAATATAACGCCGATAATGACGGTTAAAATGCCCGTCCAGTATAGTGAAGCGTAGGGTAAAGCGAGCGTAAACGGTGCGACACCCAGAATTGAGCCCCAAATAACATATTTACGTCCTATCTTATCGCCTAAAGGCCCGCCAATAATGGTTCCGGCGGCGACAGCAAACAGGAATGCAAACAAATGAATCTGTGCACTTTGTACTGAAACACCAAACTTATGAATAAGATAAAAGGTGTAATAGCTGCTAATGCTGGTGAGATAGAAGTATTTTGAAAAAATGAGTACGAGCAGTATCGATAGAGAGATAACCACGGTGCGGCGTGGCAGCACTTTTACCGCCCCTTGGCCTTTAGGCTTACCTTTGCTTTGACGCGTTTGATGCTGATACCACTTGCTCACCTGCAGTAGTACAACGATAGCGAGCAGTGCTGCCAGAGAAAACCAGGCGATATTTCCCTGACCGTAAGGCGCAATAACCGCCGCCGCCAGCAAAGGCCCCAACGAGCTACCAAAGTTGCCACCAACCTGAAATACCGATTGTGCCAGACCATGACGACCACCGGAGGCCATACGTGCAACGCGTGAAGATTCGGGATGGAAGATTGACGAGCCCGTCCCCACCAGCGCAGCGGCAATAAGCACCACGCTAAAGCTAGGTGCAACCGATAACAGTAAAAGCCCAGCCAACGTGAATCCCATGCCTATCGGTAAAGAATAGGGTTTAGGGTGTTTATCGGTATACATACCGATGAGCGGTTGCAGCAATGAGGCCGTGAGCTGATAGGTCAGGGTGATGAGGCCTATCTGCGCAAAACTAAGTGAAAACTCCCCGCGTAAAATGGGGTAGATCGCTAAAATTAGCGATTGGATCATATCGTTCAGCAGGTGTGACACGCTGATAGCACCCAGAATGGAGAACGAGGTGCGATTGACGGGCTTTTGTGTCACGGAATCGGACACCGGATCGATGCGGTCAGTCATAGTGTATTTTTGTTATGTTGTTGGTTAAGGAGCTATTTATGTACAGGTTATGTGCAGGCTGATAAATAGAGATAGTCATCACGCTAACAATGACAAAGTTTATCATTCTTGGTCAACCGTTGTTTTTATCTTCTCGTCGGTTATTTGTTCACCATTGCTGGCAAATGTGGGCTGTAATTTGAAAGCGCTCGCAAAAAAATGAAATGATCCGACAAATTAGCCGTTAGAATTTTAGACTGATCATTCAACGCGGTGATTTAAATCGAATAAGCATAATAATTAGAACGGTAATGGGATGATGAATATGACGACACGGAGAACCCGTATGAAATTTGCTCTGAAAGGAACAGCGTGCGCTTTAGCGGTAGCGCTCGCACTGGTGCCGACGTGGGCTGCCGCATGGGAAAAAGACAAAACCTATAACATCACAATTCTGCATACCAACGATCACCATGGTCACTTTTGGCAAAATGCTAACGGAGAATATGGGTTAGCTGCGCAGAAAACGCTGGTGGATCAGATACGCCAAGAGGTTGCGGCGCAAGGCGGTAGCGTATTGTTGCTCTCCGGTGGTGATATCAATACTGGCGTTCCCGAGTCAGATTTACAGGATGCAGAGCCTGATTTCCGCGGCATGAATCTAGTTGGCTATGATGCGATGGCGATTGGTAACCATGAGTTTGACAACCCGTTATCTGTTTTACGTCAGCAGGAAAAGTGGGCGACCTTTCCTTTGCTTTCAGCCAATATTTACCAGCAAGGCACTGAAAAACGGTTATTTAAGCCTTACGAAGTTTTCGATAAGCAAGATATTAAAATTGCAGTGATTGGTTTAACCACCGATGACACCGCGAAGATCGGCAACCCTGAATTATTAAAAGGGATCGAATTCCGTGATCCGGCAGTGGAAGCTAAGACGCTGATCCAGCAGATCAAACAAAACGAAAAACCGGATGTGATCATCGCGGCCACCCATATGGGGCACTATGATAACGGCGAGCATGGTTCCAATGCACCCGGCGACGTTGAAATGGCGCGCAAGCTCCCCGCGGGATATCTGGACATGATTGTCGGCGGCCACTCACAAGATCCGGTGTGTATGGCGTCAGAGAATAAAAAGCAGGTTGATTATGTGCCAGGGACACCATGTGCTCCCGATCGCCAGAATGGTACTTGGATCGTGCAGGCGCATGAATGGGGCAAATATGTTGGTCGCGCTGATTTTACCTTCCGAAACGGCGCGCTGACGCTGCAACACTACCAGCTTATTCCCGTGAACCTCAGCAAAAAAGTGACCAAAGATGATGGTACCGTTGAGCGTGCATATTACACCCATAAAATCGAGCAAAACCCACAAATGCTTAAGCTGTTGACGCCGTTTGAAGAGAAGGGCAAAGCACAGTTGGAAGTTAAAGTCGGTAGCGTGGATGGAAAATTAGAGGGCGATCGTAGCAAAGTTCGCTTTGAACAAACCAATATGGCGCGCTTGCTGCTGGCGGCACAGATGGAGCGCACTCAGGCCGATCTGGGAGTTATGAGCGGCGGTGGCGTGCGAGACTCTATCGAACCGGGAGATATCAGCTACAAAGATGTGTTGAAAGTGCAGCCGTTTGGCAACACCGTGGCGTATGTGGAGATGAAAGGTAGCGATCTCGAAAAATATCTCGCCGTGGTTGCCAATAAAAAAGTGGATTCTGGCGCTTATGCTCAATTCTCAAACGTGAGCTTAATCGCGGATGGAAAGGGCGTTAGCGATGTGAAAATTAAAGGAGAGCCATTACAGGCCGACAAAGTCTACCGTTTGGCGCTGCTCAATTTTAACGCCACGGGTGGCGATGATTATCCGATCGTCAGTGAGCTGCCAAGCTATGTGAATACAGGGTTTGTGGACGCAGAGGTGTTAAAGCAGTACATCGAAAAGCACTCTCCGCTCAAAGTGTCAGACTATGAGCCGAAAGGCGAGATTGTCTATAAGTAGCTAAAAATATGGCGGTTATTGCTCATGCTGGCGGTGAGTAATAACCGCGTAATTCTAAGGTATGGCTTTCTTCTGCAAAACTCCTGCAAAACCCTTCTGCAAAACATCAAGGTTTTAAATTATAAGTTGCTTCCAATCTTTCCCACGGTCGTCATTGTAGCGGTCAGTCATTTGCTGATTTTTATGTCCAAGAAGAGTCTGTGTATCGATTCCCTGCTCTCTATATAAACGCTCTGATAAAGAGCGCTGTTCGTGGAACGTCGCCGCTGTTCCTGATTTAGTCCAAGGATAATCAATACCGTCTCTAACCTTACTGAATAGCGTTGTAATAGTTGATCCAAGTACTTGCCCACCCCTTTTGGCCGACGCTATTGCATGGTGGTGGTGTAAAAGATAAGGGCTAAGTATTTTGTCCCTGCAAAGCGAAACAATTTCTCCAAGAGTAAGACCAATCGCGTCACATTTAAGGGATAAAGGGAGGGCTATTTTCGCTCCAGTTTTGCTTTGTTGTACGTGAAGATAACCATCCCAAATGTCAGTAAACTTCATATTTGAAATGTCGCCTAATCGTTGACCGGTGGTAAGAGCAAGTAGCATTGAGCGCTGGAGATATGGTTGGCTTTTAGCTGCTGCATCATAAATTAGCTTCCATTCATCTAACGATAGACGTTGCCGAGTAATCTTCGCTTTTGGATTTCTGGTTGCTAGCGCAGGGTTGAAGCCCGGAGGAACCTCTCCAGAGTGCTGAGCTTCTTTAAAGACATCGATTAGTACCTTTCTGACAATTTGCGCCATCCGGTACTGTTCTTTTTCTAAATATAAATTCAGCAAATGGACAACATCCCTTGTGGTTACATCTGTTAGCGGTTTAATCCCGTAAAGACTAACAAAGGTTTTTAGTGGCCCTTTTTTCTGGCGTAAAGTGCCGAGTTTTATTTCCCCTATTTTTAGGCGTTTTTCCTGCTGCTCAGAATACTTTTCTACCCAACCAGAAACAGAGATTGATGAGTTTGTAACGTGACTTATCTTGTCACGAAGTTTGATCATCTGGTTCATTTGCTGAGTAGCAATTCGTGTGTTGGCCTCTATCGCTATGGCTTTAGCTTCTGCTTCATTAGTACCCAGCCCATGAAATTTCCCTGTAGTGGGATGTTTATAACGCCAGTAAACTTTGTTTGTTCTGGCGTCTAGATAGCAAGAAAGGCCGGGAATAGAAACGTTATATTTACGTGGACGAGCCATCGGTGAGAATCCTCATAAGTCTCGGATCATCGTTAGGTTTAATTACTGGCTGAGATGTTTCCCATACCAGATCGGCATCCTCACGCACACGCCACAACCTTCCTTCTTTACGTGCTGGTGGATAGAAATACCCATTTTTAGCATACCGGCGTAACGTATTAATTCCCGGTGGATTGCTACGGTATCGATCCTCAGCCCATTCATCTAAAGTCAGATATTGGTGCATTGCTATTTCTCCACACATATCAAGATAGGCCCGCTGCAACGGGCCGGCAAAAAATTTAAGCTACGTTTACTGCCGTCCCAAAACAATTCTTAGCGATAGCCATTTGTTCAGCATCATTCATTGCATCATGTAGTGCATGATGCTTAATCATCAGAAAGTATGGCTGGTGGTCAACGATGTAACCTTTTTCGCTGCCAGTCAGTGCATCAATATAGGTGCGAACGTCACGCTTCCCGTTATATTTCCAAGGGCAGTTCATACCGCATTGGCGATAAGCATGTTCCAAAATGGCGCCATCAAAATCGGTACCACGAAAATATATCTGGGCATCATTATGCTGGGCGATCCAACTAGATAAGTTCAGTAGCTGCGTGCTTAAAGAGTGGCGCTCACCGGCTAAAGCTTCATGAGCATCTTCCCCCTGAGACTTCCACCAGAACTGTGTATCTTTGCCAACAGAACGGCCAGACATGAGCTGGTTGAATGTATCGACAAGAGCATAAAAGGTATAGGGAGAATACTCGGCTACATCTAGATCCCGGCTAACCTCAAGAATTGAACTGCGTGTCTTCTCGATGTTTGAGATATCAAAAGCGAAGGCCCCAATAGAAAGTATGATCGCAGAAGGACGCACATCCATTGTTTCAATGTCGATCACGATGGAGTTAATCATTTATCTTCCCCTGTGCTGAGTTGCTACATCCGAATGTCGCAGGTTGAGTTTGTGATGGGAGCTCAAGGTTTGAAATAACATCTATTACCGAACTTAGCCTCACAGCCATTGCCGTAGCCTTTGGTGTTGGCGTAGGAAGCTCTTTCAAAATCCAGCTGAGGATTCTGTTTAGTATTTCTACCTGTTGGCTCAAATCTACAGGCTCAGGTTTTATTGCTGTGTCCTTATCTTGCTGATGCACTTCATACAACACGTCATACCGAGTAGTGACTTCCCGCAATATTGCTGCAGCCTCTGGGTATTGCCCACTCACTAGCTTGACGCCTGCATGCGCCTGCTTAACGAGTGTCTTTACTGATAATTCGCTTAACTTCACGATTACTCCTCCACATGTTTTAGGTATGAGTATCCCCAGTGCGAATTAATGAAAATTCACACAAACAGATAGGTTTAATTAATTACTCTCCACACACAGAAGCACTCGGGGTTGAAGGTTTAAAAATGTTAAGACCCGAGCTCTTCTCTCTGTAGTTTGTGACGCTTACTAAACCTCATTTTTAGCGGGAAAGAACATTAGAATGAACATGTTTTGTGTTTTCGATATGAATGATATTCACAAAATGTGTTTACCAAGTCAAACACAAAATGTGTTTATTTTGATTTATTGGGTAAATATGAGGCAATTTGAAGGAGAGTAAAGAGGTATAAAACCCCAAATTCTTGTGAAGAAATTGAGGTTTGGGGGCTAAACAAGTCTCAGCTTTGTCTCGATTGCGACACCTATGATCTTGCAATTCCCATTGATGGGAATTAATGGGTATGACGGGTTAAGTCCCTTAAGATATTTTTGACCAGCATCGATAATAAGGCGTTTGAACGTTGCTTCATTAGCATCGGTTAACTTGGCTACAACGAGGCTATGGTTAATAGGTTCTCGCCCTGTATCAACCAGCACGAGAGTGCCTTCAGGTATACTTAAACCTGTTGGTGCAGTCATTGAGTCGCCTTGCACTCGCAACCAGAAGCCTGTACCGGCTATTTTCGCGTCTGATTCAAACCACTCATCTATTTGATCAATAGTGTATGGCTCACATGCTTCAGCCCATGCCCCAGCACTTACCCAACTGATTACTGGATAGAGATTTCCACGCTCATACGGCTTGGCATTTGAGACATTACTAAACCCTGTATCCCCAAATAGGAGTTCAGCAGCACTAACGCCTAAGGCTTTAGCAATTACGACAGCATCATCAGCGCTTATACTTCGGGTGCCTAGCTCATAATTGCCAATACGTGATTGTGATTTCCATCCGCAAAGCTCTGCTAGAGCCTTTTGAGACAGACCCTTTCTTTCCCTCAAATTCTTGAGGCGTTTTGCGATTTCTTCATTTGTGTTCATAGAACTCTATTTATCACATAGCGTGTTAAATGGCTTCTCACATTTTGTGTTTGCATGTTAAACACGAAATGTGTTTAATGGCGGTATTCATACTCACAAAGGGCGGACCATGAACAATATTGCATCAGAGCGAAAAAAACTGGGTGTTTCACAAACAACTTTTGCGACCAAGTGTGGCTGGTCACAGTCTCGGGTAGCTAATTATGAATCAGGAATAAGAGTTCCAGATCTCGAGTCATGTCGAAAAATCGTGAGAGCTTTTAACCAACTGGGCTGCGTGGTCACTTTGGACGGGTTGTTTCCACCTAAGAATCATAAGCAACCAGACCAAAAGTAAAACCACAAAAGAGAGACCAATACTGTGGATAACAAGAACTTTCCAGCCCCGGCAGATATGACGGCAGCAATGCACAAGCTGATCACATCGACACCGGGCGGGTATGAAGCGATGGCGCAACAGCTATCACATGACGGTACCCATAACGCGCTGAGTAATCGTGTACGCCAGATCGGTGGGCAAATGGTGCCATTCGGCATGGTCATCCAAATGGAGGCCTTTTCCGGTCGCACGGATATTACCGAGGCTATGTGTAAGCGTGCTGGTGGTGTTTTCGTGAAATTGCCTGATGTCGATCAGGTCGGGAATGAAGAGCTGCTGCACAAGTTTAACGATCTGCTCGCTGCGTTGGGGGACTTTAGCCGGGCACATAACGAGTTCACCAACGATGGTGTGCTTGATCGAGAAGAAAGCAAACGCCTACGCGCTAAAGGGTATCGCGCACAGTCTTTGATAGCTGAGATTTGGGTGATTTCAGAAATGTTGTGGGGAGAAGGTGACGCCAAGAGTATGCAGCTCTTGGCGTCGGGTGCGAAACATTCTTGTGTGGAGAAATAATCGCGTGAGCAATTTAACAGTAAATACTCAGGTGCCGCAACAGCGTTGCTTACCGGCGACTAACGCCCGGCCACCAGCGCCGTTACGGTATGAACGAAGAATAGCAAACCGCTGGGTGCCATGTAACCACAAGAGGGCTGCGGCGATTGTGGGCGTAATAGCCAGAAAACGGAGGATGCCATGACACAAGGTATTGCTTCGCTTGATCGCCTCTATCGCGACAAGAACGGGATCGTTGTTCACGTTACCCGATATGACCGAGTTAACCAGAAAGTGATTTATCGCCGTCAGGGCTATGAGTTTGAGTGCGCATCGCCGCTCATTCTCTTTCGCTCTCGTTTTGAAAGGATCGACGTATGAGCAACAAGTTATCAGGTTACGTCTGGGACGGTTGCGCAGCTGCAGGGCTAAAACTCTCGGAGGTGGCCATCATGGCACGTCTGGCCGATTTCAGCAGCGATGAGGGTAAAAGCTGGCCCTCGGTGACGACCATTGCCCGCCAGATTGGTGCGGGTGAAAGCACTGTTCGTACAGCGCTAGGTAAACTTGAGCGAGAAGGGTGGATTAGCCGCCAACAACGTCGCGCAGGCAACCGGAACGCCAGCAATATTTACCAGCTTAATGTTGAGAAACTTCGCCTAGCTGCTCATGCGTCAGAATCTGACCCGTCAAAATCTGACGCCTCAAAATTTGACGGGTCAAAATCCGACGCGTCGAAATCCAGCAAAAAGGGCGGTTTTCACCCGTCAGAATCTGGGGGCGATCCATCAGTAACTTCAACACCTGATCCATCAAGTAATAAAATCTTTTGTCAGCCTCCGGCCGACCCTGAGGTGGAAATTACCGATCAGGCCATTCAGGTGCTCAAACATCTAAACCTTGTCACCTCGTCTCGGTACCAGAATTGCAAATCCTCACTCGAGAATATTCGTGGCCGTCTGCGTGATGGTTTCACCACTGACGAGCTGATTTTGGTTGTCGATTTCAGCGTTGAGCGCTGGGGAAGTAATCTGGATATGGCGCCGAACCTGAACCCGACCACGCTATTCCGTCCGGGTAAATTCCCAACCTACCTGAGCTCCGCAACGAATTGGTCTAAGGCTGGCCGTCCGCCTCGCACTCAATGGTCAAAAGGTAACCAAGCCAAGCCGAAAGGCTACGTTGATATGGATTTCTCAAATCAGGATTACTCATCGGTCCCTGCTGGCTTTAGGAACGGTTATTCGAGCGAGAAGCCCAAAGAACCCGCGGCGCCAGTTGATAGAAGTGAATTACCAAGATGGCTCGTAGAGCGTACGGGAGGTGCCCTGTGAAACAACAAACCATGTCAGTAATTCGCCGCATGGCTGAAAAGTGGGTATCGGCATGAGATTGTTACTGACTGCTTTTCCTCAGTCAGATCTTGGCGTGGTTTTACTACGCCCTGGTACCGGGCTAATGCACCATTTCAAACCGCAACAGCGTTTGTACATTTCCGATGAACCAAAGGAGTTGCGTGAGCTACCAACAGGTGAAGTCCCAGCCGAAAATCAGACATTAGCCGCAGATCCGCGCCTATCTGCTTTCTGGGCTAATGATCGCGTTTATCGAGCAGCTGGTGGGCTAGATAGTTTGCTCACATGGCTGAATAGGAAGGATGAATGCCAGTGGCATGCGGATTGGCACCATAAAGAGCTAGTGACTACACCCTATGAGGGCGGCGCGGTTCGGCTGTGCTGGAGTTGTGACAACCGTACTCGCACGCATTTTACTGAAGCTATGATGTCGATTGCTATGCAGAACAGGATTGAATGCTTACTTGAGGCCATTCGTATCAAACTGGATCTGAGTGAAGGGCGAGAGATTTCATTTGCGGAAGTGTGCTGGTGGGCGACGCTGAACGGTGTAGCAGACCTTCTTCCTGCATACGCTATTACTGGGATGGAACTCCCCACCATCGGAGGCACAACGAAAGAGGCGGATATTAACCCGTGGGAGCCAGAGCCATTCTCTATTGTTGCCGAGCTGGTGGAGCAGGTAAAACCCATTATGAAGCTTGATGGCGATGAGGCACCACCAGCGAGCTTTATGTTGAAACCTAAGCTGCAGCGCTGGGAGTGTGAGAAATACACGCGATGGGTAAAAACGCAAAAGTGCTGCGGTTGCAATAATCCCGCTGACGATCCGCATCATGTGATTAACCACGGGCTCGGCGGGATGGGAACCAAGACGCATGACCTGTTCGTGTTGCCGTTATGCAGACGGTGCCACGACAAGTTGCACAAGGATGTAGCCGCGTGGGAGCAGAAACACGGGGATCAGCGATTCTTGTTGATTGAGTTTTTAAATTACGCGCTGGGTGTTGGCGCAATTTTTCAAGCGTAACGTGTGGGGAGCGCTGAGTAATGAATTTACAGAATTTAGAGTATGTAAGACGCTGCGTTTCACTGGCGCTGGCAAATATTGCCGGAGCAACTAAGGGCCAGCTTGATGCATTTCAGGGAGCGGCATTGGTCAACACGTCTCGTTATCCACGTAAGCCGGTACGCGAAGTCGGTGGGCAGGTTCGAATTGCTGATCCGGTGAAGTGTACAGAAACTCGAGGCGGTACGGATGTAAGGCCACCCATTGAAGAAATTGTGTTCTGTCTTAGTTCGTGGCGCCGGGCAATATCTAAACTTGATGGCCACCAGCTTGGATGGATTCGGTATTGCTATGCACATGACCTGAACTATGACTATCAAGTCCTGATCACTAAGCATGTATGGGAAGAGCTCAAAAAGACGTTAGCAGGCAAGCGGATCACAAAGAAAGTGACGGCACGGCTTGCACAATTGGTGTGGCTGGCAGTACAGCAGCGTGCGCACAATTGTCGCGGCATTCATGGAAAGGACTATACGGCAACACAATTGGCCGATCTCATGGCTGTCAGTAAATCCACATGGTCAGAGTGCTATAGAGCACACTGGGAGACACTATTGGTCATAGTTATGGGTCTGGATTGCATTAGTTTAGATCTGGTTTTAAAGACGAGAGATTCATCGCGTTTGTGTTATTTAGCGTCATGATGCTTGCAAAACCGAACAAAATAAGCCATATTTAAGGCTAATTTGGTATGTTGCCAAAGTCACATATGAACCCGCCTAGTGCGGGTTTTTGCGTTCCTAAAGTGATTAGCCAAATAGTTTTTTATGAGTATGCGCACTTTTTTTATTGATTCTTTGCCATATCATCAATAGATGCAAAAAACAGGCGTACATAAGATGAGCGCATCTAGTGATAAAAAGTCTTTAGCTTTACTTCCTGATGGTGAATGGGAAGCATTACTACGTGCGGAGAGAGCCAGACGAAAACTAGCTCACTTTTTAGATGCTGAGTTAAAATCTATACGCGCTTGCGTCAAAGAACCAAATTGGCTCAAAGTTATTCGCTTTATGATTGCTCCGCGTTTGCCGGTGTGCAAATAACTTAATCTTAACTTGAAAAAGGCTACCTCTGGGTGGCTTTTTTCATATCTAGCGTCTAGCTAACAACCATCCACACACTAAACACTAATGGCGCCGGAGTTTGTCTGAAAATAACGCTTAGTTATTGTAATGAATTATCTGATGTGATTATTATTTCGTTGCTGTAGCGAGCTAGCGTAGGGATGTGCGTCGTTATCATTGGTGAAAGCCAATTTATCTGCTCGTTACAGCTCCGCTCGTTCTAGCCGACACTAGCTCAGCAGGATAGAGCCGATGGCTATATAAATTGTAGGTGCGAGGTTCGAGGCCTCGGTGGTGGACCAAATATGTAAATGGAAATATGGAATGAAGTCATCTAAAGATCTGTATGTATTCTTAGGAATTTGTGTTCTGATGATGGTGTTCTATTTTTCTATGGTTTTGTTCTACGAATAAGTCAGCACGTTATTCAGCGAAGAAGGAATAGTCCAGAGCGTTTGGTGTGCTGCGCAATTGCATGAGCCATCTTCATATAGTACCGAATACAGGTGCACGTCTTTCAATTGATGGAGATGACTCAGCCGATTGTGGTGTATACGCGACTGCGTGGGTAAGGCTGGCAATGGGCATTGAGCCACCCGAGCGCCTAAGTGATACCATCGGGATAAGTACCGAGCACTACATCCAGTTTATAGCTTGCTACTATTGGAAAGCTAACACGCTAGACGTTCGGAGATAAGCGCCGGAGAGCAAGCTATAATATGACATTTTTGAAGGCGGCATATTATGACACATCGTTTTTATATGATGGTTATTATTACAGGGCTACTCAGTTTAAGTGGCTGTGCCAATAAGCATACTGAAACCGAAAAGTACTCCGGATTTTTAGATGGTTATAGTGAACTGATAGAGGCTGAGTCCGTTTCCGGCGCTCCTGTATTGCGATGGATTTCTCCTACGTTTGACAGTAAAAAGTACGATAACGTTGTTTTAGAGCCTATCGTATTCTATCCAGATGCCTCGCCAACCGAGCAGATTGATAAAAAGAAACTTAATGACATTTTGTCGTATGCCAACGCAAAGTTGTCAGTAGAGATGAAGAAGAGGGTACCGGTTGTCGATAAAATTGGCCCACGAACTCTTATCTTTAGAAGCGCAATAACTGCCGTTGAAACTAGCCAACAAAACCTGCAATTTTATGAGGTGATGCCAGTCTCAGTATTAATTGCAGGGACCCAGATGATTACGGGCTACAGAACGCTTGATACGACTTTCTATTTCGAAGCGGAAGTTATCGATGCGCAGACAATGAAGCCAGTGATGAAAGTAGTGAGAAAAGGTGCAGGCGAAACTCTATCAAATTCGCATCAGCAACTAACGGTTCGTGAAGTGAAAACTGTAATAGATAATCTTGTTTCAGATTTAACGCTGTTTAAGCCTGAAAAATAAAAATCAAAGTAAGCGTTAAAGCTACCTTCGGGTGGCCTTTAGCGTCAATGCAAACTTAGACTCGTGTACACTGGGTTGCGTAAAACCAGTCAATTATGAATTCAATTTTTAGCGCTACTAACATTAGTTCGTCTACTCTGTATGTGGATAAACCACTTATCGAGAATACACATGGAACTACTGTTAAACGAATCTGAATATGATTTATGGGTTAGAGCCACATGCTTTTCAGGCGATGATCTTATTGATGAAGCTGATATTGTTGATTATGTTTTTGATAACCGACCGAAAAAATATCCTTGTGTGGGTTACTTAGCACCTGTTCAGAGTCCTCTAGACTCATTCAACATCCAATTTATCTATACAGAGCAGATAACTGAGTGGGCTAAGCAATTTTCGATGTAAGTATGTAAGAGTCTTCAGAGGCTACCTTCGGGTAGCCTTTTTCATATATAGAGCCCAACCATTAACCATCTACATACTAAACACTTTCTAGCTGAGAGTGGCTACGGCTGGGTGATGATTATTTTTTCAATAGTCTTTGAATTCTTCTTTGTTTCCATTGGGAAATCCAATTTCGTAATAAAAAATCCGAATACCTTTAACCACAATGAATGCTAACCATATGCCTACAGGCCATATAAACCAGAATGTTGTATGTGGAGTAACGAGATTTATAACCACTAACACACCGCAGACGATTAGTGCTGAAACAAGTGAACGAAAAAATTTTTGTTCGTCTTCAACTCGTTCTCTAGCTGCATTGATTTTATCATCTGCAGCTTGGCCTGTTTCAGTCAACGGCTGGGATTCATTTGCTAGTTCAGAAACATTAATTTCAAAAGCTGCGGCGAGTGCACTGAGTGTCTCTAAGCTTGCATTATCTCCATTTTCTAATCGCTGAATAGTCCTAACGCTTAATGCGCAGATTTCCGCTAACTGTTCTTGAGACCATCCACGAGCGAGACGGAGTCTTTTGATACTGTTACTCATTTTTAGCCACCATGATTGTTTTAAACACACATCTAGTTTGACCAATATTGTTCTTTTTAACACGACTCTGGCCTGACACTCACCCGACAACTACCCGACAGCGTTGATTTCACGATTGGATTTGTTGTTATCGAGCTGGTGGGGATAGCGCTCTTTTTCTAAAAACCTCGTTAGTGGAGGTAAAGGATGAAATGAATGTACACACGTGCTGCCGATAACACTTTGCTTGCTGGTGGGCTTTCGTCATGGTTATTCAGCCTGATTAATTTCTTCTCACCCAGCGAGTGGATGGTTGTCGGCATCATTGTTGGCATTTTTTGCACTCTAGCTGGCCTTATCTCGGGGATTTATTTCCGCTGCCGTCGTGAGCGCTTATTGCGTGAGTGGATTCAAAGCCGTCAGGTGATAGCCGCTGTACCAGTGAGTGAAGAGCTGGAAATGCTGGAGCGTGATTGATGGGGACTAAAACAAAACTCAGCGCTGCGGTTCTGGCATTAATTCTCAGTGGGGCTACAGCTGACAAAATCCTTGATCAGTTTCTGGATGAGAAAGAGGGCGTTCGAACTATCGCGTATCAGGATGGGCGGGGGATCTGGTCAATATGTCGTGGATTGACGCGCATTGAGGGGAAACCAGTCACTCAAGGGTTGAAACTTTCATACAGCCAGTGCAAGCGCTATGACGCGTTAGAGCGTGATAAAGCTATCGCATGGGTTAGGCGTAATGTGACCGTACCACTCTCAGAGCCTGCCGTCGCCGGTATCGCTTCCTTTTGCCCTTACAACATCGGCCCCGCTAAATGCTTTCCCTCAACGTTCTATAAGAAGTTGAATGCCGGTGATCGTATTGGTGCTTGTGCTGAGATAAGGCGCTGGATATTCGATGGAGGCAGAGATTGTAGGATTAAAGAAAATAATTGCGCTGGGCAGCCGGTGCGAAGAGGCCAAGAATCGGAGCTTACTTGCTGGGATATAGTCCAATGAATATCAATTTCAGTTGGCGAATGATGGCAATAGGTGTGTTGCTGGTGGCTTTGCTCGTTGCTGGAAAAATAGCTAACCATTATCGCGATAAATACCATCAGGTTGATAAATCTTGGCAATTGAGATGGGCGAAGCGTGATAAAGCGGATTCTGACGTTCTAGCCCAGCGACAGGCAAGCGAACGAGCAGAAGAGCAACGCAGGCAACAGGCAGCAAATCAGGCGGTTAAAGATGCAGATGAAGATAACAAACAGCTTAAAGCTGATGCTATTAATGCTAAGCGCTCTGCTGACGGGGTGCGGGAACAGCTCTCACAACTCAGGCGCCAATTTGCAGACAGTGAAACCGGCAAGCTTTCCAGTGCTGCCAGCTCAAGCGCGTCAAAGTCCCAAGCCATCATATTGCTTACCGAGTTGCTCAGCGAATCTAACGCAGCAGCAAGAGAGTATGCAAAAGAGGCTGACCGCGCTTATAGCGCCGGACGAACCTGTGAGCAAACATATGACTCAGTTGTGGAAATAAAATAATTATACCCAGCAATAGGTAAGGCTATTTATCCGTGAGCTCTAACTTACTAGGTAACCTGATATGTATAAGGTATATAAATAAGGCTATAAGAAAAAATTCGTTACTGGTATGGTACTTATGTTAATGAGTTGTTTTCACCTTTAGACCTGAAACTTTTATAAAAGTTGCTCTGCTCCGTTTAGGGAGGCAAAGGATATAAAGCAATGAATAACGCTCTCATCGATGTCCCCCCTGAATGGTTAACTCTCAACGTTAATTGTACCTTTTTCAGCAGAGAGCTACATGAGTGCGACTTTCTGTAAAGAAGTTAATGTTTAAAATGTCATAAAGGTGATTTCGTGTACATATTGATTAACTATATCTTTCCAGTTTTAACTATTGGGGTTATATGCTTTGCGCTGGGATACCTTGTCGGGTATGTAAAAGGAAGCGAATAGGGTAAGGACAATAGTAACTGTGTCGATACTGAGGTTATAACATGGGCCACCGCTGGTGGCTCATATTATCGGAGTTGCTCTGCAACTGCTAATCACCGAGCTTTAATGAAAAGCGTTACAACTCCTCGTGTGGCTAAAAGTAGTGTGGGTATATCTATATATCGCGTTCTAGCTCGGCTCTGTTGATGATTTTATGACACATTTTCTCTGTAGCAGAAAATAGCTCTTGTATGTGTGATGGTTGGCTAACCGCCTTATTACTCATCTGAGATAAAAATGCGTTAGTTCACTTTTGAATTCTGAAAATTGTTCTGGTGGTAGTGTCTTTAGTAGCATTCGAATGATAGCGTCGTAGGCAGTAATTTGTATAATCGTGTTCTCTTCATTGTTCATTTGAACTCCTTCTTTAACGTTTCCTAACCAAATATTAGGTATGTTCAAGCATGAAAGGTGGAAGTGGATATATTAACTATAACGGAACTGTTAGTTGCATAGGTATTGAGTAACTTAATCATCTACTCACTCAAAAGCTAGTGTAACTAATTGGATAGTGCTCTACGGTACAAATTTGTTAAATGAGCCCAAATTCGCTATGCAAATTTTATGAATGGGAACTGCTCTCAATTTTGACGGGTCCTTTCTGAGTTTTGAAACACCGAGGGGGCGGCTACACGCGGGAAACGGCTAGTTTTTCGCATTTTATTGGCATCATCATCATCCGTTTATCTTTCTGTTTTCTTTGAAATTTCATTTTCAAAGATGTCGAATTGCTTATTTAGTGTTCACCATCATGGATAAAGAGCTCGAATCTGTCCGCCTGAATATTAATCAGCTTGCGGCAATTACTGGCATGCATCGACAAACGGTTGCTAGTCGGTTGAAAAATGTGGAACCGGCACCCGGCAGCAATGCAAAACTCAAGCTCTATACGTTGACGGCGATCCTCACCGAGCTGGTGAAAACCGGCGAAACGGTCGAGGTCGATAAGATGTTGCCTCCCGATCGTAAAGCGTGGTTTCAGTCCGAACGTGAGCGCCTCAAGTTTCAGCAAGAAACCCATGAGCTCATCCCCGCTGAAGAGGTGACGCGTGAATTTTCAGCGATGGCCAAAGCGATGGTGCAGGTGCTCGAAACACTCCCCGACATTCTTGAACGTGACTGCGCTTTGTCGCCGGTCGCGGTCGAGCGTGTCCAATGCATTATTGATGACCTACGGGATCAGATTGCGCAAAAGGTCATAGAGGCAGATACGCCAAGTGAGGAGGACATGCCCGAGGAGGATTAATGGTTTCACAGGCATCCGCTGCTAGCACTCGCCGCAATATGGCGGGAATTATTCAGGCCCCGAGGCGCATGCCGGTAGCCAGTGCCGTGGAACAATATATGCGCGTCCCTAAAGGCGCGGGTAACTCGGTGAAGTGGGACCCGTCGGTTGCGCCATATGTATTGGAGCCGATGAACTGTTTAGCATCACGCGAATATGATGCGGTGGTGTTTGTGGGGCCTGCCCGTACCGGTAAGACTATTGGCCTTATCGATGGCTGGGTGGTGTACAACATTATCTGTGATCCTTCAGATATGTTGATCGTGCAAATGACCGAGGAGAAAGCACGCGAGCATTCGAAAAAGCGTCTTTCCCGTACGTTTCGCATGAGCCCTGATGTGGCTCAACGATTAAGTCCGCGACGTAATGACAACAACGTTCACGATATGACGTTTTTGGCTGGCAACTATTTAAAGATAGGCTGGCCGTCCATCAACATCATGTCATCGTCAGACTATAAGTGTGTTGCGCTGACCGATTATGACCGCTTCCCTGAGGATATAGATGGGGAGGGGGATGCCTTCACGCTGGCTTCAAAACGTACCACGACGTTTATGTCGTCGGGCATGACGCTGGTGGAGAGCTCACCGGGGCGCGATATTCGCAACACCAAATGGCGCAGAACGTCACCCCATGAAGCACCGCCGACAACTGGCATACTTTCTCTTTATAACCGCGGTGATCGTCGTCGCTGGTACTGGCCCTGCCCACATTGCGGCGAGCATTTCCAGCCGTCGATGGAATCCATGACCGGCTACCGTGATGAAACCGATCCGGTAAAAGCCAGTGAAGCGGCGCATGTTGAATGTCCCCATTGCCATCAAGCGATTGCTGCACACCAAAAGCGTGAGCTTAACCAGCGCGGGATTTGGCTGCGTGAAGGCCAGAGCATAGATCGTGATGGTGCGATTACCGGTGAAGCTCGGCGCTCGCGCATCGCTTCTTTCTGGATGGAAGGTCCCGCAGCGGCTTATCAGACGTGGGCACAGTTGGTGTACAAACTCCTGACCGCTGAGATGGAGTTCGAGGCCACCGGCAGCGAAGAAACTTTGAAAGCCGTTATCAATACCGACTGGGGATTGCCCTACTTACCGCGTGCCGCCAGTGAACAACGTCGAAGCGATGAGTTAATGGCGCGAGTAGAGGATTACGGTAAGCGGCGGGTGCCGCCAAAAGTACGCTTCCTCATGGCCGCCGTTGACGTACAGGGCGGTAAAAATCGCCGCTTTGTCGTGCAGGTCGTCGGTTATGGGGAGAACGGCGAGCGGTGGACGATAGACCGGTACAACATCAAACAGTCCATGCGCTGTGATGAAAACGGCGAATCGTTGCAGGTGCATCCCGGCGCGTTTCCCGAAGATTGGGATCTGCTGCTCACCGATGTTTTGCAAAAAACCTATGCGCTGGCTGACGGCTCTGGCAAGCGTATGCCCGTATTGGCGATGGCAGTAGACAGCGGCGGTGAAGACGGTGTAACCGATAATGCCTATAAATTCTGGCGTCGGTGTCGTCAAGACGGCGTGCATAAGCGGGTGTATTTGGTGAAAGGGGACAGTACCCGCCGCCAAAAATCCGTGACCAAAACTTACCCCAACAATACCGAGCGAAGCGATCGCCGTGCAGATGCACGCGGTGACGTGCCGGTCTATCTGCTGCAAACCGATATTTTTAAAGATCAGTTGAGTAACGCGATGGCGCGTGATGTGCCGGGCGCGGGATTTATTCATTTCCCAAACTGGTTGGGTGAATGGTTCTTTGACGAGCTGACCTATGAAGAGCGCGGGGCTGATGGCAAATGGCGCAAGCCGGGTAAGGGGAATAACGAAGCGATGGACCTGTTTTGTTATATCCATGCCATTGCGTTTCTGCGCGGGTATGAACGCATTTCATGGGATAAGCCGCCAGCGTGGGCCGAGTCTCAAGAGATTAACCCGAATATTTTTAATGAAGACACGGCGCGGGAGGCTGTTGTAGTGACGACGAATAAAAAGAAATCCAAGCCACAGGACAAATCACCGGCAGCGCCGAGCTCGCTCTCGGGGTCAAGTTGGCTCAATGGTGGTGGCTCTGGTGGTGGGGGCTGGCTATGACGCGCGACGAAATCAGAACCATGCTCGACAAGGTGCGACAAGCCTATGCCGATTCACTCGATGGCAAAGCCGTTTCGTTTACTGGCGTGAATGGACGCGCAGTCACCAACCATGATCCTGTTGCGATGCGTAACGAGCTCGAATATTGGGAGAAGCGCTATCGCGTCGCCTGTGGGCGTGGCAATGGCCCCAAATTGGCAAACTTTCTTTAGGAGTCGCCATGAACTGGATAGAAAAGGGCATCGCCGCACTATCGCCCGGGTGGGCGGCAGAACGCTCGAAAAGCCGCAACCTGATGAATGCCTATGAAGCGGCAAACCCTTCTCGTCTGCATAAGGCGAAGCGATCGGGCGTATCAGCCGATAATGCCGTTTTTGCCGCTGGCGTGTCATTACGTGAGCAGGCGCGCTGGTTGGATGAAAACCATGACATTGTGATCGGTATTCTCGACAAGCTTGAGGAGCGGGTGATCGGTGCGCGTGGGATTCAGGTGGAGCCGCAACCGCTGACGCACGACGGCAAGCTGCATGAAGAATTTGCCTCTGAGCTGTCTCGATTATGGTCTGAATGGTCTATCCGCCCTGATGTGACGGGCATGTTTACCCGCGCAGAAATGGAGCGTCTATTACTGCGATCGGCATTGCGTGACGGTGAAGTTTTTAGCCAGCTGGTACGCGGTCCTGTTCCCGGCTTGAAGCATGCGACGCAGGTGCAACTGTCGATTGAAATGCTTGAGGCCGACTATGTGCCGATGTCGCTTAACAGTGTGGAGGGTACGCAGGTTCGCCAAGGGGTAGAGATTAATACGTGGGGGCGTCCCATTGCCTACAACGTGTATAAGTTTCACCCCGGCAACACGTTGCGTATGGCAACCCAGACTAAACGGGTACCGGCGGAGAACATGCTTCATCTTGCTATGCGCAAGCGTCTGCATCAGATCCGTGGTGTGAGTCTGCTCCACGGTGTTATTACGCGTCTAAGCGATATCAAAGATTATGAAGAATCCGAGCGTGTTGCGGCGCGTATTGCTGCGGCGCTGGGGTTCTATATCAAACGAGGAGATGCGACGACCTTTCAAACTGATGAGTTTGAAGATCCTGAAAACAAATACCAGATGTTTGATATTGCGCCGGGCATGATTTTTGACGGACTTAAACCCGGTGAGGATTTGGGTATGGTGGAGTCAAATCGCCCTAACGTTCATCTGTATGAATTCCGTAACAGCCAGCTGCGCGCGGTGGCCGGTGGTACGCGTGGCAGCTACTCGAGCATTTCGCGGGATTATAACGGCAGTTATTCCAGCCAGCGCCAAGAGCTGGTGGAAGGGTTCGAAGGTTATAACGTGCTGCAAAACTGGTTTGTTGGGCAGCACAGTCGCCCGATATACCGCGCATGGATCGACATGCTCAAGCTATCCGGTATCAAAATTCCCCACGATGTTGACCCCTCATCACTTTATAACGCGCTCTATCTGGGGCCGGTAATGCCGTGGATTGACCCGGTGAAAGAGGCGCAGGCGTGGAAAGGCATTGTGCGCGGTGGCGCGGGAACTGAATCCGAATGGATACGTGCTCGCGGTCAATCGCCGCAAGAAATCAGGCGTCAGCGTCTACGTGAAATTGAATATAACCGCGAGCGGGGGCTGGTCTTTGACTCGGACGCCGCGAACGACTCAGGAGCCCAAACGAATGAACCTACCGATCCCGATGGGGACACTACTCAAACCACAGGCAAGCAACCCAACCAGCAGCGGAAATGAATGCTGGTACCAGATCAAGGCCGCGGCTAAAGCGACTGACCCCGTCGTGATTTATCTCTACGACATGATTGGTTATTGGGGGATCACCGCGCAGGCGTTTCTCAACGATTGCCGTAATGCGGGCGTGTTCGAAGCCTCAGCGATTGAGCTGCATATTCATAGTCCCGGCGGCGATGTGATGGACGGCTTTGCCATCTTTAACTCGTTCTCGCGGCTCACCGGCAAAATCGATATTTACGTCGATGGTGTTGCGGCGTCAATGGCGTCCGTCATTGTCTGCTTATCAGCGCGCTTAAACGTGACTATACCGGTGTCACGAAAGAGATTAAGAAAGCCAGCGCGGCGCAAGAGGCTCTGAATCGTGATCTGAAACGCGCCGAACAATTTAAACGCGTCCAAGGGTTAGGCAAAGGGGCGTTTGCTAAAGCGGGTAATATCGCCGCGTCCATGTTTCCCGGTGGTTTGGCGCTGGGTGGCGGCGGGCTGATTGCCGGGGCGTTGGGATCACTGATTGCGCCTGCTGCCCGTAATGCACAAACCGCCGAGAAAGCGGGGATCGCCAAGAGTTATGGCGTGGGGGTGGAAACCTTTAACGCATGGGACTCGGTGGGTAAGCAATACGGCATGAACGGCGAGAACTTTGGTGATCTGTTTGAAGAGTATCTGCATAAAGCCGGGGAGTACAAACAGAACGGCAAGCAGGGTGGATTGCAGGATGCGTTTGAAACGCTGGGATTTAAAGCCGGTGATCTTGCTGGTCTGAGTGATATAGACCAGTTCAGCAAAATTGTAGAGCGCGCGCTGACCTTAAAAGATCAGTCCAAGGCGTCGTTTGCCCTCGATAGTCTGTTTGGGGGCGAGGCGAGTAAAATGCTGATGCTGCTCAAGCAATCCGGCAAAAGCTATCGCGATTTGATGGACGAACAGAAACGCTATCAGCTGGTCACGGAAGAAGGTGCGCGGGGTGCGGTGGAAGGCAATCGCGCGGTGAGTAACCTGCAGACGGTACTCTCTTCTGCGATGGATGAAATCTCGGGGCAACTCGGCGGACAGCTTTCTCCTCAGATAAAAGACCTCACCAATAATTTAGCGGAGTGGTTTAAAAACGGCGGGATTAGCAAGATAGTCAACTTTATGAAGAACGAGCTTTACCCCGGCGTGCTGACGTTTGGGAACGGCGTGGTCTTCGTGGGCAAGATTATTTATGCCGCGGCGAAAAAACTGTCATGGATGTTGCCGGACGAAAACGAGTCCAAAACCGATGTGCTCACGGCGATCGGTTCGGGTATGCCGATGGAGGTGGCAAAAATCAAAGCCGAGGGGGACGGCTTAGGGGAGTGGTTTGCGCAAAATGTGAATAAACCCGGCATGGAAAAATCATTGCGTGATCAGTGGTCGGGCTCACAGTCCAAACTCGGCGCTATCCCGTTGTTCTGGGATAAAGATCAGGAGGGAAAAGAGCGCCAGCAGCTGCTTGAAAGTGTGGACGGTAAAAGCAGTGACGGCCCGTTCTCGTTGGATTGGGCCGCAGAGATGAGCAAAAACACGCCGAAGAGTGACCCAAGTACGGGCACAACACCGGTGGAAAAAGGATTGGGTTTAACCTTTCCTTCGCCTGATGTCGGGCGCGGAACGCCTCTGCCTGAACAGACTCAGGGCCTGCAGTTCTCATTGCCTCAAGAAGCACTCTCCGATCTGGCTAATAGCTTGCAGTTGCCATTGCCTCAAACAACATTGCTCGATGTGGCGCCACGCACGCCTGATGCACCGTTGTTGCCTCGAGAGCCACAGATCCACAGCAATGATAAAGCCGAACCTTCTGGCACACTTGATCCTGAGTCAGCATCATCGTGGCCAACACTCATTCAGCAGATTGAGCGTGTGGACACCGAACAGAAACCCACCGCGATAACGGACAGC
>Ga0308156_1001722_pt1 | contig 23116 bp, 19 predicted proteins | sample PhyAR2_FD_201041 | JGI IMG/M metagenome (GOLD analysis project Ga0308156, IMG submission 201041) | Phyllosphere microbial communities from UC Gill Tract Community Farm, Albany, California, United States - DLSL A.R2 | ecosystem: Host-associated > Plants > Phyllosphere > Unclassified | place: USA... | reverse complement strand
CCATATTCTGGCACTCTTCAGCCTGCACGCACCGATAGCCACAATTTTCAGCCCCCCAAATGTAGACCAGAGAGGGGGCCGATGTGAAGCCTCCAGGCGCGCTAATTCGGGCCTGAAGTCACGTTTTCCCGCCTTACTGCTGAAAATTTATACCGATGTTGCTGATTCCCGCCTCCCGCAGGTCCAAACGCAAACCTTTGATCAATTCAAGGTCTCGTTCTTCGCAGTCGGCAAGCAGGCGGAAAATCTCCCATTGCAGGTCCCACTCGTCGATCACGGCAGGGTTTTCGCGCAGCTCTTCGTCGCTCATTTCGCGTCCGGCCTGGGTCATTTCCAGCATCGCAACGGTGGTGATCGAGGTCCTGCTCACTTCAATTGCATGCTCCAGCGTTTCGCCGCTCAGCATCGCGTGCAGCACTTCGCTTAGCGCCACGCAGGCGTCGATGGCGGGATAAACCCCGTAGATATCGAATGCCTCGCCGTCGGGAATCGCCGCTTCAAGCTTTTCCAGCTGGCTGTCAAAATTGATTTTGGCATCTTTGACCGTCAGGCTTTCCCAGATAAGGTCGAGAAGGCGACGATAAAGCGCCGGATCGGCGAATTGCGTCTGCTGGCAGAATGCCCAGTAATTAGGGAACATACGCTCGCACAGGCAAGCCATAAAGGTCAGATGCTGCCAGCTTTCCAGCTTAGCCAGACGCAGGTGAACGGGGTTTTGTAACATGAACAGGGCTCTTCATCGTTTAGCTGGCGGCAGTGTACCGCAAAAGCGCCGCGCGCACAGCGTTAAAGCGCGCTTTGCCAGCGCTGAAAGGCGGTGCGATTGGAGGCGACGGCATCGGCCCAGCGCGTCGGTTCCGGCAGGCGATAGCCGCCCATGCACTTTTCCACCCAGTGCAGCGCGCTATCCAGGCTGACGCGGTGACCGGTCGCGACGAAAAGCGGGTTGCAGCGCGCTTTGCTGCGCCATACCCAGCCGATCTGCTCGCCTTTGTCTATCAGCGGCTGGCGCGATCCCGGCTCGGCATCCAGTTCGGCAAAGCGGCCGCACAGACGCTTTTTCGCCACGCCGATGGTCGGAACGTCAACCAGTAAGCCAAAGTGGGAGGCGACGCCGAGGCGACGCGGGTGCGAAATGCCGTGTCCGTCGACAAAAAGAAGATCCGGTTTGCGCTCAAGCATTTCCCATGCCGCCAGCAGCGCAGGATATTCGCGAAAAGAGAGGAAGCCGGGAATATAGGGCATGGTGGTGGCGATGCGCGCGACGCGATGCTCCACCAGCTTCAGGGAAGGATATTCGAGGATAACCAGGGCGGCGCGCGTCACCGCCCCTTCCTGTTCGAATCCGACGTCGGCACCGCCGATAAAACGCGGCGGCAGAACGTCGAAATCATCCTGCCGCACGACCTCTGCAGCGCGCTGTATCTGTTCTGCGCGCAGTGCAGCAATGTCCATACTTACTCCTGATGATATTGGCCTGAGAGGCGGTGCACCGCCTCAACGAACACGCCTGCATGCTCTGGCGGCACATCCTGATGGATGCCATGCCCCAGATTGAAGACGTGACCGCTGCCCGCGCCGAAGCCGTCGAGAATGCCCGCGACTTCCTGCTCGATACGCGCAGCCGGCGCATAAAGCATAGACGGATCCATGTTGCCCTGCAGCGCGACTTTATCGCCAACGCGACGACGCGCCTCGCCAATATCGGTGGTCCAGTCCAGACCGAGCGCATCGCAGCCGGTCGCGGCCATCGCCTCCAGCCACTGCCCGCCCCCTTTGGTGAAGAGCGTAATCGGCACGCGGCGCCCTTCGTTCTCATGCAGCACGCTGTCGACGATCTTATGCATGTAGTAGAGCGAGAAGTCGCGGTAATCGCGGCCGGTCAATACGCCGCCCCAGGTGTCAAACACCATAACCGACTGCGCGCCGGCGCGGATCTGCGCGTTGAGGTAGAGAATGACGCTGTCTGCCAGCTTATCGAGCATCGCATGGAGCGTAGCGGGATCGGCATACATCATTTTTTTGATTTTAGTGAAGGCCTTGCTGCTGCCGCCTTCAACCATATACGTCGCCAGCGTCCAGGGACTGCCGGAAAAACCGATCAGCGGCACTTCGCCGTTGAGGTTTTTGCGAATGGTGCGCACGGCGTTCATCACATAGCCGAGTTCCTGCTCTGGATCGGGCACCGGCAGTTTGTCGACATCGGCGCGGCAGGTAATCGGATTAGAGAAGCGCGGGCCTTCGCCGCTTTCAAAGTAGAGTCCCAGTCCCATCGCGTCGGGAATAGTCAGGATATCGCTGAAGAGGATCGCCGCGTCGAGCGGATAGCGGCGCAGCGGCTGCAGGGTCACTTCACACGCCAGTTCGGCGTTTTTGCACAGCGACATAAAATCGCCGGCTACGGCGCGCGTCGCTTTATACTCCGGCAAATAACGCCCGGCTTGTCGCATCATCCATACCGGCGTGATATCGACGGGTTGACGTAACAGGGCACGCAGATAACGATCGTTCTTCAGTTCACTCATTTCAGGACTCTCTCAATTTCAGGCGCGTAGTGTAACACTTCTTACGCCTCGCCGCGGCAGATGGCCACGGTATCTTCAATTAGCCGGCGCGCCACGGTGCCCGGCGGTGGCAGCAGCGGCAGCGCGTCGTAGCGGTACCAGCCGGCGTCCAGCAGCTCTTTATTATCGATTTGCAGATCGCCGCCGTCATACTCCGCCATAAAGGCCATCATCAGCGAATGCGGGAAGGGCCAGGGCTGCGACGTAATGTAGCGCAGGTTTTTGACGCGGACGTTACTCTCTTCCATCACCTCGCGCGCGACCGCCTGCTCCAGCGTCTCGCCCACCTCGACAAAGCCCGCCAGCACGGTATAAATGCTGTTGCGATGACGCGCATGGTTCGCCAGCAATATTTCGTCGCCGCGGCGGATAGCGACGATAATGCAGGGCGCGATTTGCGGATAGTAGCGCTCGCGGCAGTGTCCGCACAGACAGGCGTTTTCATGCTTGCTCAGATGCATTTCGTGGCCGCAGTAGCCGCAGAAGCGATGCGAACGGTAAAACTCCGCCAGCTGTACGGCGCGCCCGGCGAGCTGAAACAGCCCCGGCTCTTCATCGATCAGCTGACGCACCGAAAACATATCGCGATCGCGATTTTCACACACCAGCCATACCGTTTCGCCTTGCCACTCGCCAACCGCCTGCGCTCTGCTTCCGGCCAGCTTAAACGCAGCGGCGCTGCCGTGAGGCAGATCGCCCTGCGGCAACCAAAGTTTCTGTTCATGGCTGACAATCCACCATCCAGCGTCTACGCTTGAGATCTCATGTTGCATCTAATCGTCATCCTTAGCGTCCTATCGATACGCTGAAGTCCTGATGTTAAGTGTGTAGACAAACAACTATACCCTAAATCGTCCAGCTTGCAGGCGGCACCACGCCAGCCACAGCGCGACGGGAAGGGAACTTTCTTTACATGGAGTCAGATATGCTTAACCAGTTAAACGTCCTGACCGAGCGCGTAGGTGGCAGCAACGAACTGGTAGATACGTGGCTGGACGCCCGTCGCCAGCTACTTGTTTCTTATTACCATCTGGTTGGGCTGAAGCCGAACAAAGATGCGCTCACCACCTTAGACGAGCAGGCGCTCGACAATTTTTGTCACGGCCTGGTCGACTATCTTTCCGCTGGCCACTTCAGCATTTACGAGCGCATCATTAATGAGATGGAAGGCGACAGCCCGATGATTGCCGCCGCGCAGGTCTATCCGCCGCTGGAGGCCAACACCGAGCGCCTGATGCAGCTTTATGACGGCCATCTGCAGCAGTCGATCGACGATGATAACTGCGTCGATTTTCAGCTGGCGCTGTCGGAAGTCGGCGAAGTGCTGGAAGCGCGCTTTACCCTGGAAGACAAGTTAATTCAGCTCGCCTGGGACAACAGCCTGGTGCGCGCGCCGGTAGCCAACGACAGCACGCAGCTGTCGCGTCCGGCTTAAGGTTAGCCAATTGTAAATCGCTTGTTATTCTGAACCAGCCCTTCTATGCTGAACGGGTTTTCGGCTTTCTCGTCGAAAACCCGTTTTGTTTTTTTTGTGCCATGTGCACGGGCGTTTTGCGTGTAAAGCGTAAAACGAAATCTTGTCGGAGTGCCCGCAAGGGCTGAGACCGTTAATTCGGGATCCGCGGAACCTGATCAGGTTAGAACCTGCGAAGGGAACAAGAGTAAATATCATCAGTACGCTGGCGTTTTTGCCTGCCGTCTCTGTTACTCCTTCCGAACTCCGGACAAGCAACGTTCCCCCTCAACAGGAAAATTGCTATGTCTACGACCAAAACCAACCGACGTGAACAGCGCGCTCAGGCGCAGGCCTTTATTGAGGCACTTCAGAGCGGCGTCGCCTTCCCCAACTCGAAACGTATCTGGATCCAGGGCAGCCGCGACGATATTCGCGTGCCGATGCGTGAGATCCAGCTTAGCCCGACGCTGCTCGGCGGCGATAAAGATCGTCCACGCTATGAAGAGAATGAGGCCGTGCCGGTCTATGATACCGCCGGCCCCTACGGCGATCCCGAGGCGGTTATCGACGTGCAGCGCGGCCTGGCGAAGCTGCGCGCCGACTGGATTGCCGCGCGCGACGACAGCGACGTTCTGACGCACACCAGCTCGCGCTATACCCAGCAGCGGCTGGCCGACGACGGGCTCGACCATCTGCGCTTCGAGCGGCTGCCGCAGCCGCGGCGTGCAAAGGCGGGACGGCGCGTCACCCAACTTCATTACGCGCGTCAGGGCATCATCACGCCGGAAATGGAGTTTATCGCCCTGCGCGAGAACATGGGTCGCGAACGCATCCGCAGCGAAGTGCTGCGCCAGCAGCATGAGGGCCACGGCTTTGGCGCGCAGCTGCCGGAAAATATTACCCCTGAGTTCGTGCGCCAGGAGGTGGCCGCCGGACGCGCCATCATTCCCGCCAACATCAACCATCCCGAATCGGAGCCGATGATTATCGGCCGCAACTTTCTGGTCAAGGTCAACGCCAATATCGGCAACTCAGCGGTCACCTCTTCCATCGAAGAAGAGGTAGAGAAACTGGTCTGGTCGACGCGCTGGGGCGCCGATACCGTGATGGATCTCTCTACCGGCCGCTATATCCATGAGACGCGCGAGTGGATCCTGCGCAACAGCCCGGTCCCCATCGGCACCGTCCCTGTTTACCAGGCGCTGGAGAAGGTCAACGGCGTTGCGGAAAATCTCGACTGGGAGGTCTTCCGCGACACGCTGCTTGAGCAGGCGGAGCAAGGCGTCGACTACTTCACTATCCACGCCGGCGTACTGCTGCGCTATGTGCCGATGACGGCAAAGCGGCTCACCGGCATTGTCTCGCGCGGCGGGTCGATTATGGCTAAATGGTGTCTGTCGCATCACCGGGAGAGTTTTCTCTACGAACACTTTCGCGAGATTTGTGAAATCTGCGCCGCCTACGACGTCGCTCTGTCGCTCGGCGACGGCCTGCGTCCCGGCTCGATTCAGGACGCCAACGACGAGGCGCAGTTCGCTGAGCTGCGCACGCTGGGGGAGCTGACGAAGATCGCCTGGGAGTATGACGTGCAGGTGATGATCGAAGGCCCCGGCCATATCCCGATGCAGATGATCCGCCGCAATATGACCGAGCAGCTGGAGCACTGCCACGAAGCGCCATTCTATACGCTCGGCCCGCTGACGACCGATATCGCCCCCGGCTACGATCATATTACCTCCGGCATCGGCGCCGCCATGATCGGCTGGTTCGGCTGCGCCATGCTCTGCTACGTAACGCCCAAAGAGCACCTCGGCCTGCCGAATAAAGAGGACGTTAAGCAGGGGCTGATTACCTATAAGATCGCCGCCCACGCGGCGGATCTGGCGAAGGGGCACCCCGGCGCGCAGATCCGCGATAACGCCATGTCCAAGGCGCGCTTTGAATTCCGCTGGGAGGATCAGTTTAACCTGGCGCTCGATCCCCACACCGCGCGCGCCTATCACGACGAAACCCTGCCGCAGGAGTCAGGCAAAGTCGCGCACTTCTGCTCGATGTGCGGGCCGAAATTCTGTTCGATGAAAATCAGCCAGGAGGTGCGCGACTATGCTGCCAGTCAGCAAGGCGAGGCGCAGCCGATCGCAATCGGCATGCAGCAGATGTCTGAAACCTTTCGCCGCCGCGGCGGCGAGCTTTATCACTCAGCCGACGCGCTGAACGAGGAGAAGCTGTGAACGCCCCCTTTCCCACCACCGCGCCGCGCTTAGGGCTCTACCCCGTCGTCGACAGCGTGGAATGGATTGCGCGACTGCTGGAGGCCGGCGTGCGCACGATCCAGCTGCGCATTAAAGATCAGCAGGACGAGGCGGTTGAGCCTGCGGTTGCAGAGGCGATTGCGCTCGGCAAGCGTTACAACGCCCGTCTGTTTATCAACGACTACTGGCGGCTGGCGATTAAGCATCGCGCCTACGGCGTGCATCTGGGCCAGGAGGATCTGGATGTCGCAAACCTTGACGCCATTCGTGAGGCGGGGTTGCGGCTGGGCCTGTCGACCCATGACGACCACGAGCTGGATCGCGCGCTGGCGATACGCCCTTCCTATATCGCGCTGGGGCATATCTTTCCTACCCAGACCAAAGCGATGCCGTCGGCGCCGCAGGGGCTGATCGAGCTTCAGCGGCATATTGCGCGGCTTGAAGGCATCTCCACCGTGGCGATTGGCGGCATTAGCCTGGCGCGCGCGCCGGCAGTACTGGCGACCGGCGTCGGCAGCATCGCCGTCGTCAGCGCCATTACCCAGGCACCGGACTGGCGTGCCGCGACCCAGGCGCTGCTTGCGCTGGCGGAACCGCCGCCGGGTTTATAACGCGGAACGCGCCGCGCAAAACGGGGCAACATCCCGCAACGCCGGTAAAAAGCGTGGAAAACGGCGCGCAGCGACAGACTTTCTCGCTCGCGCCGTTTTTCTGCCGCGCTACAGTGGCTTTCGCCGGGTATTCCGCCCGGCCAGGGCCGGGACCTCCCCTTCACCCACTCCGGCCCTGCCTCACTATTTCGTCAGGAGGGTTTCATGCTGCAGGGAGTCTGGAGAGTGTTCGCTCGCGCAGGCGGCTATCGCGCGCTCGACGGCCTGGCCTACTTTTTCCAGCGCCTTTTCGACATGCTCGTCCGGCGTTACCGCAAAGCTCAATCGCAGGCAGTTGCGATATTTTCCCGACGCGGAGAACAGCGATCCAACCGCAATCTGAATATGCGAATCGCGCAGCTCGCGATTAAGCCGCACGGCGTCAAACGCTTCCGGCAGTTCGACCCACATCATAAAGCCGCCCTGCGGACGCGACACGCAGATGCCGCAGGGAAAATAGTGGCGCACCCAGCAGCTAAAGCAGTCGTAGTGGCGCTGGTAGAGCTGGCGCATGCGCCGCAGATGCGGCTGATAGTAGCCCTGGCGAATAAACTCCGCCATGGCATGCTGCGCCAGCGTGTTGCTCGAGCCGGTGGCGATATATTTCATATGCAGCACGCGATCGCGATAGCGTCCCGGCGCAACCCAGCCGATACGCAGGCCAGGCGCGACCGTTTTCGAAAAAGAGCTGCACAGCAGCACCCGACCATCCAGATCGAGCGATTTCAGGGTGGATGGTCGCGGATACTCCCAGGCCAGCTCGCCGTATACGTCATCCTCAATCACCGCCACGTCAAAACGCTGCGCCAGCGTCAGCAGCGCGCGCTTGCGCGACTCCGGCATAATAAAGCCCAGCGGATTATTACAGTTGGGCACCACCATCACCGCCTTAATAGGCCACTGCTCAAACGCCAGTTCAAGCGCCTCCAGGCTGATGCCGGTGACCGAATCGGTAGGGATCTCAATGGCGCGAATGCCGAAGCCGCGCAGGGTCTGCATGATGCCGTGAAACGACGGCGACTCCACCGCGATAATATCGCCCGGCTCGCATACCGCGCGGATCGAAACCGACAGCGCCTCATGGCAGCCGGTGGTAATAACGATATCGTCAACCGACAGCTGGCAGCCGCTGTCGATCGCCAGCCGCGCCACCTGTTCGCGCAGAACGGTGACGCCATAGAGATTGTCGTAGCTGAGGATCTGCGTTTCCTGCCGCTGCGCCTGGCGGCTGAGGATTTTCCACAGCGGCTTAAGGGTAGGCTGCGTGAGGTTAGGCATACCGCTACCCAACTGCAGCACATCGCCTTCAAGACGACTCTCAAGCAGATCCAGCACCGACTCCCACTGCGTAATCTCAACAGGACGCTGCACCGGACGCGTCAGCGCCGGAACCGGCGGCGTAGCCTTACGCGGCGCGACGAAATAGCCGGAACGCGGCTGCGGCGTAATCAGCTGCTTCTCCTCCAGCACGTGATACGCCTGCTGCACGGTGCTGATGCTGACGCCGTGCTCAAGGCTCAGCGTACGCACTGAAGGCAGCTTCTCGCCGCTGCGATAGAGGCCCTGCTCGATGCGCTGCGCCAGATGCATCGCCAGCTGTTGATAACGCGTCATGTTCGGCTCCCGTCAGGCAGAGAAGTAAAGAAGCAGTACAGAAAGACTATTTTTTTACCATTCAGAGGCCGCCTGCGGCAATCTGTATGTTAAATAAAGTCGAATTTTGCGTCTGTATCCTTTCGGCCATCAGGCAGAAACTACTTCTCAGTTCACCTGATGAGGAAATTAAAATGGGATACGAAGAAAACTGCGCGGCAAAACCTTTTTCAGTAACGCCCTGGCATCTGCTGCGCGCCATCGCGCAAGGCATCAAAGCGATCCACCAGCGGCGGAAGACGCGTCAGATCCTGCTGCACCTCAGCGATGCGCAACTCAAAGATATTGGTTTGACGCGCGGCGATATTGAAAGCGAGCGACGCTAGCGTGCTGAATCTTTATAAAGCGCGCCCTGTGCTCTGTTTCACCCTGGCAGACAGAGCGTTTCTGTCTGCCTGCCACTCCTGCGTTCAGGCTCGATAGTTACACCAGGGATTCATAAGGCGAGAAAAGCGTCATTAAAAAATCGATAACCGTCTGCGTACGTCGCGGCGTTAGCCGCCGCTCCAGACGCAGCACCCACATATTTGTTCTCTCTGTTCGCCAGGCTTTTAAGATCTCGACCACCGCGCCGCTGGCGAAATCAGATGCGCCAAGCCACGCAGGCGCCCAGCCGATGCCGATGCCGGCGCGAACCATCTGCCATACAGCCTGGCCGTCGTCGAACAGATAGCGCGAGGCGGGCTCCCAGCGTACCGCGCTGCCCTCTTCAGGTGAACGAAAACGCCAGGCGTCCGCCCGTCCTTTATTGAGATTCCAGAACCCGATCTGACTATGCGCGCTGAGTTCAAAAGGCGTAGAGGGCTCGCCGTGCTGCGCCAGATAGCCCGGCGTGGCGCAGGCGACCCAGGGAAAGCTGAAGAGCTTACGGGCGGAGTGGCCGGGCCAGGCTTCCAGCGGGCCGGAGCGGATCGCGAAATCATAGCCGCCGCTCGCTAAATCCACCATCGCGTCGCTGAAGTGCATTTCCAAGGAGATCTCGGGATGCGCGGCAAGAAAGGCGGGCAGCGCTGGCATAATACAGGCTCGGCCGAAAGCGGATGGAACGGAAAGGCGCACCCGGCCGCTGGCGCCCTCGCCCTCGATGCCGCTCAGAGCCTTCTCCACCTGATTAACCTCCTCCAGCAGCCCGCGCGCCAGCATCAGCATCCTCTCGCCCTCGTCGGTCAGCGACAGCGCGTGCGTGGTGCGGTGCAGCAGGCGCACGCCATGCTGACCCTCGAACCGGCTTAACGCTTTGGAGACGGCCGAGGTGGTTGTGCCGGCGCGGCGTGCGGCCTCGGCAAAGGATCCCGCTTCCACGATACGCGCGAACCAGAGCAGCTGAGTCAGGCTGGATGAAAAGAGCGGTGTTGCCATCTGGTCAATATCTCCTTGCTGCGAGGCAGCCTACAGGCGCCTGGTTTCGGCTGTTAACGTTGAGCCTCTGACAGGAGATCATGATATGAAATTTTTAGTGTTGCTCACACCCGTCGCCGATTGCGAACCGGCAGAGTTCAGGCCTTGTGCGGTGGCAGAAATGCAGACGGTATGGCATGACCATAAGGCGGGCGCGCTGCGGGAGATCGACTTCTCCGCCAGCCCGCTGATTATCGGCGCCATTTATGAAACCTCAGCCCGTGACGAACTGGAAACATTAGTGACCCGTCTTCCGATGGTCAAGGCGGGTTTGCTCTCTCTACAGATCGTTGAAATGGGCCCAATGCACAGCTTCGAGCTGATGTTCACGCCCGCTGCGGCATAGGTCACGCCCTCTCCAGAGAGGCTATTGCCCGGCCGTTATCATCAGGTTGCTTTTACATAGCTAAAAAAAAACCCTGCCGAGGCAGGGTTTTTATTACGCGAAGAGCGATTAGTCGTTGTCGCTGCCGCCGAGACCGGCGTTCAGCAGTTCAGCCAGGCTGGCAGAGGCTTCATCCGCAGTAACCTGCGGCGCAGCCGGTACTTCACCTGCGGCTTTACGACGCATACGATCCTGATGGTAAGCGTAACCGGTACCGGCCGGGATCAGACGACCCACGATTACGTTCTCTTTCAGGCCGCGCAGTTCGTCGCGCTTGCCTGCAACAGCGGCTTCGGTCAGGACACGCGTGGTCTCCTGGAACGAGGCTGCCGAGATGAACGATTCGGTTGCCAGTGACGCTTTGGTGATACCCAGCAGATCGCGCATATAGGTCGCGCCGATTTTGCCGTTCGCTTCGAGATCGCGGTTAGAGATCTTGATGCGAGAGACTTCCGCCTGCTCACCTTCCAGGAAGTCGGTGCTTCCCGCGCTCATGATGGTAGCTTTACGCAGCATCTGACGAACGATGACTTCGATGTGCTTATCGTTAATCTTAACGCCCTGCAGGCGGTAAACTTCCTGCACTTCGTTAGTGATGTAACGGGTCACAGCATGGACGCCACGCAGACGCAGAATGTCATGCGGAGATTCCGGACCGTCGGAAACCACGTCACCACGTTCTACGCGCTCACCTTCAAATACGTTGAGCTGACGCCATTTCGGAATCATCTCTTCGTAAGGCTCGCTGCCATCAACCGGCGTAATTACCAGACGACGTTTACCTTTGGTCTCTTTACCGAAGGAGATGATACCGCTGATCTCCGCCAGGATTGCTGGCTCTTTCGGACGACGCGCTTCGAACAGGTCGGCAACGCGCGGCAGACCACCGGTGATGTCCTTGGTACCGCCAGATTCCTGAGGCACACGCGCCAGGGTGTCACCAGAGCTGATTTTCTTACCATCTTCCAGCTGAACGATCGCTTTGCCCGGCAGGAAGTACTGAGCCGGCATGTCGGTGCCCGGGATCAGAACGTCTTCGCCCTGCTCATCGACGATTTTCAGCGCCGGACGCAGGTCTTTACCACCAGCCGTACGCTCAGCGGTATCCAGTACCACCAGCGAAGAGAGACCGGTCAGTTCGTCAGTCTGACGCGTAATGGTCTGGCCATCGATCATGTCAGTAAAGCGAATATAGCCGCTCACTTCGGTGATAACCGGCATGGTGTGCGGATCCCAGTTCGCAACGGTTTCGCCCGCTGCAACCTGCTCGCCGTCACCTTTCGCCATGGTCGCGCCGTAAGGGACTTTATAGCTCTCTTTAGTACGGCCAAACTCATCGATCATTTTCAGTTCGACGTTACGCGAGGTAATAACCAGTTTGCCAGCGGAGTTGGTTACCGACTTGGCGTTGGTCAGTTTGATAGTACCTTTGTTCTTCACCTGAATGCTGGATTCAGCTGCCGCACGCGATGCCGCACCACCGATGTGGAAGGTACGCATGGTCAGCTGTGTACCCGGCTCACCGATGGACTGTGCCGCGATAACACCGATCGCTTCACCTTTGTTGATGATGTGACCACGTGCCAGGTCGCGACCGTAGCAGTGTGCACAGACACCAAAATCGGTTTCACAGCTTACAACAGAGCGAACTTTGATGGTGTCGACAGAGTTCTGTTCAACCACATCACACCAGTGCTCATCCAGCAGCGTATTACGCGGAACCAGGATGTCAGCGGTGCCCGGCTTCAGCACGTCTTCTGCGGTCACACGACCCAGTACGCGCTCGCGCAGCGGCTCTTTAACGTCGCCGCCTTCGATAACCGGCGTCATCATGATGCCTTCGAAGGTGCCGCAGTCGTCTTCGGTCACAACCAGATCCTGCGCAACGTCAACCAGACGACGCGTCAGATAACCGGAGTTTGCCGTTTTCAGTGCGGTATCCGCCAGACCTTTACGCGCACCGTGGGTCGAGATGAAGTACTGGAGTACGTTCAGACCTTCACGGAAGTTCGCGGTAATCGGCGTCTCGATGATGGAGCCATCCGGCTTCGCCATCAGACCACGCATACCCGCCAGCTGACGAATCTGTGCCGCAGAACCACGCGCACCAGAGTCGGCCATCATAAAGATGCTGTTAAAGGAAACCTGTTTCTCTTCTTCGCCGTCACGGTTAATCACGGTTTCAGTAGAGAGGTTTTCCATCATCGCCTTCGCTACGCGCTCGTTCGCCGCAGCCCAGATATCGATGACTTTGTTGTAACGCTCGCCCGCGGTAACCAGACCAGACTGGAACTGCTCCTGGATCTCAGCCACTTCCGCTTCCGCTTCGGTGATGATTTCCACTTTCTTCTCTGGGATCACCATGTCGTCGATGCCGACAGACGCGCCTGAACGGGCAGCGTAGGCGAAACCGGTGTACATGGTCTGGTCAGCAAAGATAACGGTCGGCTTCAGGCCCAAAATGCGGTAACAGGTGTTCAGCATTTTGGAGATAGCTTTTTTGCCCAGCGCCTGGTTAACGATGGAGAACGGCAGACCTTTCGGCACGATCATCCACAGGATGGCGCGGCCGATGGTGGTGTCGATGATGCTGGTTTTAGCTACCCACTCATCCTGCTCGTTTTTCTCGTGTTCGGTAATACGTACCTTAACGCGAGCGTGCAGCGATGCGAGGCCAGCGCGATAAACACGCTCAGCTTCTTTCGGGCCGGTCAGCACCATGCCTTCGCCTTTGGCGTTAACACAGTCACGGGTCATGTAGTACAGACCCAGTACAACGTCCTGAGAAGGAACGATGATTGGCTCGCCGTTCGCAGGTGACAGGATGTTGTTGGTGGACATCATCAGCGCACGCGCTTCCAGCTGGGCTTCCAGCGTCAGCGGTACGTGAACAGCCATCTGGTCACCATCGAAGTCGGCGTTATAGGCCGCACACACCAGCGGGTGCAGCTGGATCGCTTTACCTTCGATCAGAACCGGTTCAAACGCCTGGATACCCAGACGGTGCAGCGTCGGCGCACGGTTCAGCAGAACCGGGTGCTCGCGGATAACTTCATCCAGGATATCCCAGACGACCGCTTCTTCGCGCTCAACCATTTTCTTCGCGGCTTTAATGGTGGTGGCCAGGCCACGCAGCTCCAGCTTGCCGTAGATAAAGGGTTTGAACAGCTCTAGCGCCATTTTCTTCGGCAGGCCGCACTGATGCAGACGCAGGTATGGACCTACGGTGATAACAGAACGACCGGAGTAGTCAACGCGCTTACCGAGCAGGTTCTGACGGAAACGACCCTGCTTACCTTTGATCATATCGGCCAAAGATTTCAGCGGACGCTTGTTAGAACCGGTGATCGCACGACCGCGACGACCGTTATCCAGCAGGGCGTCGACCGCTTCCTGCAGCATACGTTTTTCGTTGCGTACGATGATGTCCGGCGCAGCCAGATCCAGCAGACGCTTCAGACGGTTGTTACGGTTGATCACGCGACGATAAAGATCGTTCAGATCTGACGTTGCGAAACGACCGCCGTCCAGCGGAACCAGCGGACGCAGATCCGGCGGCAGCACGGGCAGCACGGTCAGGATCATCCACTCCGGCTTGTTGCCAGACTGAACGAACGCTTCCAGCAGCTTGATGCGCTTGGTCAGCTTCTTACGCTTGGTCTCGGAGTTGGTTTCGTTCAGCTCTTCACGCAGCTGCTCGCACTCTTGCTCCAGATCCATATTTTTCAGCAGCGCCTGGATCGCTTCGGCACCCATTTTCGCGTCGAATTCGTCACCGAACTCTTCCAGCGCGTCAAGGTACTGCTCTTCGGTCAGAATCTGACGTTTTTCGAGGTTGGTCATGCCACCTTCGACAACCACGTAAGATTCAAAGTAGAGCACGCGTTCGATATCGCGCAGCGGCATATCCAGCAGCAGGCCGATACGGGACGGCAGCGACTTCAGGAACCAGATGTGCGCGGTCGGAGAAGCCAGCTCGATGTGGCCCATGCGCTCACGACGCACTTTGGTCTGGGTCACTTCGACGCCGCACTTCTCACAGATCACGCCGCGGTGTTTCAGGCGCTTGTACTTACCGCACAGGCACTCGTAATCTTTTACCGGTCCGAAAATACGGGCGCAGAAAAGACCGTCACGCTCAGGCTTGAAGGTACGGTAGTTGATGGTTTCCGGCTTTTTCACTTCACCGAACGACCAGGAACGGATCATGTCTGGCGAAGCCAGCGCAATTTTGATCGCATCAAACTCTTCGGTCTTAGTTTGCGCTTTCAGAAACTTAAGTAAGTCTTTCACGGATTAGCTCCCGTCGGAGTGGAACTCTCAGGGGCGCGCAGCCGAAACTGCGCGCCCCGTAACCAGTACTTGCGAGTGCTTACTCGTCTTCCAGCTCGATGTTGATGCCCAGCGAGCGAATCTCTTTCAACAGTACGTTGAAGGATTCCGGCATGCCCGGTTCCATCTGATGGTTGCCGTCGACGATGTTTTTATACATCTTCGTACGACCGTTCACGTCATCAGACTTAACGGTAAGCATTTCCTGCAGGGTATATGCCGCGCCGTATGCTTCCAGCGCCCACACTTCCATCTCACCGAAGCGCTGACCACCGAACTGTGCTTTACCACCCAGCGGCTGCTGAGTAACCAGGCTGTAAGAACCGGTGGAACGCGCATGCATCTTGTCATCAACCAGGTGGTTCAGTTTCAGCATGTACATGTAGCCAACGGTAACCGGACGCTCGAACTGCTCACCGGTACGGCCGTCAAACAGCGTGATCTGGCCAGAAGTCGGCAAATCGCCAAGCTGCAGCAGCTCTTTGATTTCGCTCTCTTTCGCACCGTCGAACACCGGCGTTGCGATCGGCATACCTTTCTTCAGGTTCTCGGCCAGACGCAACACTTCATCATCAGAGAAGGTGTTGAGGTCAACGCGCTGACGTACGTCCGCGCCCAGGTCATAGGCACGCTGGATGAATTCGCGCAGTTTCGCGACTTCTTCCTGACGCTTCAGCATGGCGTTGATCTTGTCGCCGATGCCTTTTGCCGCCATACCCAGATGCGTTTCCAGGATCTGACCGATGTTCATACGTGACGGTACGCCCAGCGGGTTCAGTACGATGTCGACCGGCGTGCCGTTCTCGTCGTAAGGCATATCTTCGATCGGGTTGATCTTAGAGATAACACCTTTGTTACCGTGACGGCCTGCCATCTTGTCGCCCGGCTGAATCTGACGTTTAACGGCCAGATAGACCTTAACGATTTTCAGCACGCCCGGCGCGAGGTCATCGCCCTGAGTGATCTTACGACGCTTGGCTTCGAGCTTTTTCTCAAACTCGTGCTTCAGTTCATCGTACTGCTCAGCCAGCTGCTCCAGCGCGTTCTGCTTCTCTTCGTCGGTCAGGCCCAGCTCCAGCCAGCGCTCGCGCGGCAGCTTGTCGAGCTTGTCGGCTTCTACGCCGCCAGAGATCAGCACGGCCTGGATACGGCCAAACAGGCCCGCTTCGAGGATCTGCAGTTCTTCAGACAGGTCTTTCTTCGCCTGCTTCAGCTGCATCTCTTCGATTTCCAGCGCACGCTTGTCTTTTTCCACGCCATCGCGGGTAAAGACCTGTACGTCGATAACGGTACCAGACACGCCGTTCGGCACGCGCAGCGACGAATCTTTCACGTCAGACGCTTTTTCGCCGAAGATAGCGCGCAGCAGTTTCTCTTCTGGCGTCAGCTGGGTTTCACCTTTCGGCGTAACCTTGCCCACCAGGATATCGCCGCCGGTTACTTCCGCACCGATATAAACGATGCCGGATTCATCCAGTTTGGAGAGCGCAGCTTCACCCACGTTCGGGATATCAGCGGTGATCTCTTCTGGCCCCAGCTTGGTGTCACGAGACACGCACGCCAGTTCCTGAATATGGATGGTGGTGAAACGGTCTTCCTGAACCACACGCTCGGAAACGAGGATGGAGTCTTCGAAGTTGTAGCCGTTCCACGGCATGAACGCGACGCGCATGTTCTGGCCAAGCGCCAGTTCGCCCAGGTCGGTTGACGGACCGTCAGCCAGCACGTCGCCGCGCTCGACCGGCTCGCCCAGCGACACACACGGCATCTGGTTGATGCAGGTGTTCTGGTTAGAACGGGTGTACTTAGTCAGGTTGTAGATGTCGATACCCGCTTCGCCCGGATACATCTCATCTTCGTTAACTTTGATAACGATACGAGAAGCATCAACGTACTGAACGGTACCGCCACGTTTCGCTACGGCGGTTACACCGGAGTCAACCGCTACCGCGCGCTCCATACCGGTACCTACCAGCGGCTTGTCAGCGCGCAGAGTTGGTACGGCCTGACGTTGCATGTTCGCACCCATCAGGGCGCGGTTAGCATCATCGTGCTCCAGGAACGGGATCAGTGACGCACCGACAGAAACCACCTGCTGGGTGGAAACGTCCATGTAGTCAACCTGATCGCGGCTGAACAGGCTCGATTCGCCTTTGCTACGGCAGGTGACGAGGTCATCAACAAAGTGACCTTCTTCATCCAGCTGGGCGTTCGCCTGAGCGATAACGTAGTTACCCTCTTCGATTGCAGAGAGGTAATGGATTTCGTCAGAAACCACGCCGTCGATAACGCGACGATACGGCGTTTCCAGGAATCCGTACTCGTTGGTCTGCGCGTACACAGACAGCGAGTTGATCAGACCGATGTTCGGACCTTCAGGGGTTTCGATTGGACATACGCGACCGTAGTGCGTCGGGTGTACGTCTCGAACTTCGAAGCCGGCGCGCTCACGCGTCAGGCCGCCTGGGCCGAGTGCAGAGATACGACGCTTATGCGTAATCTCTGACAGCGGGTTGTTCTGATCCATAAACTGAGAGAGCTGGCTGGAGCCAAAGAACTCTTTCACCGCCGCCGAAATCGGCTTGGCGTTGATCATGTCCTGCGGCATCAGCGTGTCGAGGTCGCCCAGCGACAGACGCTCTTTCACCGCACGCTCTACGCGAACCAGGCCAACACGGAACTGGTTTTCCGCCATTTCGCCCACTGAACGAATACGACGGTTGCCGAGGTGGTCGATATCGTCCACTTCGCCTTTACCGTTACGGATGTCGATCAGCTTCTTCATCACTTCGATGATGTCTTCTTTGCTCAGGATGCCTGAGCCTTCGATTTCATCACGCAGCAGCGAACGGTTGAACTTCATGCGGCCGACAGCTGACAGATCGTAACGATCTTCTGAGAAGAACAGGTTCTCGAACAGGTTCTCAGCAGCTTCACGCGTCGGCGGCTCGCCAGGACGCATCATGCGGTAGATCTCAACCAGCGCGCTCAGGCGATCGTTGGTCGGGTCGACGCGCAGGGTCTCGGAGATGTACGGGCCGTGATCCAGATCGTTGGTGAACAGCGTTTCGATACGCTTGTGACCCGCCTGGCTCAGCTTGGCCAGCAGATCCATGGAAAGCTCCATGTTCGCCGGTACGATCAGCTCGCCGGTGCTCTCGTCGATGTAATCTTTTGCGACCACTTTGCCCGCGATGTACTCAACCGGCACTTCGATGTGCTGAATGCCATCTTTTTCCAGCTGACGAATGTGGCGCGCAGTGATGCGACGGCCTTTTTCGACGTAGACGTTGCCGTTGGCTTCGATATCGAAAGAGGCGGTTTCGCCGCGCAGGCGCTCTGGCACCAGCTCCATCTGCAGCTTGTTGTCGCGAATCTCAAACACCACTTTCTCGAAGAACAGATCGAGGATCTGCTCAGTGGTGTAGTTCAGCGCGCGCAGAATGATACTGGCCGGCAGCTTGCGACGACGGTCGATACGTACGAACAGGTTGTCTTTCGGGTCGAACTCGAAGTCGAGCCATGAACCGCGATAAGGAATGATGCGTGCGTTATAGAGCACTTTACCCGATGAGTGGGTTTTACCTTTATCGCTGTCGAAGAAGACGCCAGGACTACGATGCAGCTGAGAAACGATAACGCGTTCGGTACCGTTGATAACAAAGGTACCGTTGTCGGTCATGAGCGGGATTTCGCCCATGTAGACTTCTTGTTCTTTAATGTCTTTTACGGTGCCTTCCGGCGCTTCGCGCTCGTAGATCACCAGACGCAGCTTGACGCGCAGCGGAGCTGAGAACGTCACGCCACGAATCTGACACTCTTTAACGTCAAAGACGGGTTCGCCCAGACGGTAGCTGACGTATTGCAGCTCGGAGTTACCGCTGTAACTCTGAATGGGGAAGACGGAACGGAAGGCTGCTTCCAGTCCGTACTGACCTTCCGAATCTTGCTCGATAAACTTCTGGAACGAGTCAAGCTGGATAGAAAGGAGATAAGGTATGTCCAGTACTTGCGGACGTTTACCAAAATCCTTACGAATACGTTTTTTCTCGGTATAGGAGTAAACCATAGGGTTCCTCAGCTAGCTGACAAGTCGACCCACGCTGTCCGTCCTGAAGGACAGTTCATGCAACACTATTTTGTTTGATTCATGCGACACGGAGGCCACATGCAATACATCTTTCTATCACTCTTAAATCATTTCATTGCATTAGCATGGGCAGGGAACCCGCGCAGGAAAGCAGTATATTAAGTCGTCGATAGAAAAAGATATTGAAGAGCAGCGATGGACAAACAGTGCGAAACCCCATCAAGGCTCTTGAGCGCAAAAAGGCTGGTGACCCAAAAGCCACCAGCCATCAGCCTGATTTTACTCAGGCTGCAACCAAAAGGTTGTCTTACTTAACTTCAACTTCTGCGCCAGCTTCTTTCAGAGCAGCTTCAAGTGCAGCTGCGTCGTCTTTGCTGATGCCTTCTTTGATCACGCCAGTTGCTTCAACCAGGTCTTTGGCTTCTTTCAGGCCCAGACCAGTTGCGCTACGTACGGCTTTGATTACAGCTACTTTGTTCGCGCCAGCAGATTTCAGAACGACGTCGAATTCAGTTTTCTCTTCAACAGCTTCAGCCGGGCCAGCAGCTACAGCTACAGCGGCAGCAGCAGAAACGCCGAATTTTTCTTCCATAGCAGAAACCAGCTCAACTACTTCCATTACGGACATAGCGGCAACGGCTTCCAGAATTTGATCTTTAGTGATAGACATGACAATTGTTCCTAAGAATCAGAAAAAGTTTATACGTTAGCAAGTGCGAAAGAAAAGAATCTGGCCTTAAGCCGCTTCTTTTGCATCGCGAACAGCAGCCAGAGTGCGGACCAGTTTGCCAGCAGCGGCTTCTTTCATGGTCGACATCAGACGTGCCAGTGCTTCTTCGTAAGTCGGCAGCGTTGCCAGACGGTCAATTTGTGCCGCCGGGATCAGCTCACCTTCAAAGGCTGCAGCTTTGACCTCAAATTTTGCATTCGCTTTCGCGAAATCTTTGAACAGACGAGCAGCAGCGCCCGGGTGTTCCATAGAGTATGCAATCAGGGTCGGACCAACAAACGTGTCTTTCAGGCACTCGAACTGAGTACCTTCAACGACGCGGCGCAGCAGGGTGTTACGAACAACACGCATGTAAACGCCAGCTTCACGACCTGCTTTACGCAGTTCGGTCATTTTATCAACGGTAACGCCGCGAGAATCCGCAACAACCGCTGACAGCGCGCCTTTGGCTACTTCGCTGACTTCAGCAACAATCGCTTGTTTGTCTTGAAGATTTAATGCCATTAGCTTTTGCTCCTGGATTTTGGCCGGAGATGAATTTCTCCGGAACTCACTTCACCTACCGACCTAAAGGAAGGTAAGCGCTAAAACACGGTGAGCAGAATCCAGTTAAGAAAAAATTCTTTTTGGCTCTGTCACCGTCTACGCAGGGGATTAAGCGTCACATCCGAAGATGGGCCGCGCCTGCGGTCTTGGACGGAGGCCAGGAAAGGCCTGGCTCCAACCTACCCCGCTGTTTCCGCCGCGTCGCCGAAGCGAATGCGAAAGTCACAGCGAGATATAAATTCAGTGTCTGTTTTACCAGAACAACGGGCGTAAGATTCTAGGTGAATTTTTCGCCCGTTTCAAGCAGCAATTAGTTTGCTGCTGCGTTCAGACCCGCCTGGTCGATGGCAACGCCAGCGCCCATGGTGGTAGACAGGCTGATTTTCTTGATGTAAACGCCTTTCGCCTGAGCAGGTTTCGCTTTTTTCAGCGCAACCAGCAGAGATTCCAGGTTTTCTTTCAGCTTGTCAGCGTCAAAGTCCACTTTACCGATGGTGGTGTGGATGATGCCGTTTTTGTCGTTACGGTAACGAACCTGACCCGCTTTAGCGTTTTTAACTGCTTCAGCAACGTTCGGCGTTACGGTACCAACTTTCGGGTTTGGCATCAGGCCGCGCGGACCCAGAACCTGGCCCAGCTGGCCTACAACGCGCATCGCATCCGGAGAAGCGATAACAACGTCAAAGTTCATTTCGCCTTTTTTGATCTGCTCAGCCAGATCTTCCATACCTACCAGCTCAGCGCCAGCTGCTTTAGCAGCTTCGGCGTTTGCGCCCTGGGTAAAGACGGCAACGCGTACTGAACGACCAGTACCGTGCGGCAGAACGGTCGCACCACGAACGTTCTGGTCAGATTTACGTGCGTCGATGCCGAGGTTAACGGCAACGTCCACGCTCTCTACAAACTTAGCGGTAGCCAGTTCTTTCAGCAGAGCAACAGCTTCAGTGACATCGTACTGTTTGGTCGCATCAACTTTGTCACGGATCACGCGCATGCGCTTGGTCAGCTTAGCCATTTCTTAGTCCTCCACTACCAGGCCCATGGAACGAGCAGTACCTTCGATAGAGCGAGTCATCGCTTCTACGTCAGCACCAGTCATGTCCGCAGCTTTGGTTTCTGCGATTTCACGTACCTGAGCACGGGTTACTTTACCGACTTTGTCTTTGTTCGGCTTACCAGAACCAGACTTGATGCCCGCTGCTTTTTTCAGCAGTACGGCGGCCGGCGGAGTTTTGGTAACGAAGGTGAAAGAACGGTCGCTGTATACGGTGATAACAACCGGAGTCGGCAGACCTTTCTCCAGGGATTCCGTTTTGGCGTTGAACGCTTTACAGAATTCCATGATGTTAACGCCCTGCTGACCCAGAGCCGGACCTACCGGTGGGCTCGGGTTAGCCATACCTGCTGCAACCTGCAGCTTGACGTAGGCTTGTACTTTCTTGGCCATGATTATTCCTCAGTTGGGTATAGCGCCTGTAAAACAGGCTCCCCGTGATAACAGTTCACACGCTGTTGCCAGCGCATAAAAACAAAAGGCGCGAAATTATAGTTAAATTTCGCGCCTGCTGCAAGAGTCAAAATGTGAGCAAGGTGATTAACCTTTCTCCACCTGCCCAAAGTCCAGTTCGACCGGCGTTGCGCGGCCAAAGATTGAAACAGAAACTTTCAGGCGGCTCTTCTCGTAATCCACTTCTTCGACCACGCCGTTGAAGTCGGCGAACGGGCCGTCGTTGACGCGTACCATCTCGCCCGGTTCGAACAGCGTCTTCGGACGCGGCTTGTCACCCACCTGCTGCAGGCGGTTCATGATCGCATCCACTTCTTTATCGCTGATCGGCGCAGGGCGGTCAGAGGTGCCGCCGATGAAACCCATTACGCGCGGGACGCTGCGTACCAGGTGCCAGCTGGCGTCATTCATCACCATCTGCACCAGCACGTAGCCGGGGAAAAATTTGCGTTCGCTTTTACGACGCTGACCGCCGCGGATCTCTACCACTTCTTCAGTAGGAACCATGACGTCGCCGAAAAGCTCTTCCATGTTGTGCAATTTGATGTGCTCGCGCAGCGACTGTGCTACGCGGCCTTCAAAGCCGGAAAACGCCTGCACGACGTACCAGCGTTTTTTTGGAGCTTCAGACATCTCAGAACCTCAGGCCAGTGATAAACGATACCAGACGGACCAGAATACCATCCAGCCCCCACAAAATCAGTGACATCACGGCGGTAACCGCGGCAACGATTAACGTGGTATGCAGCGTTTCCTGGCGAGTCGGCCAAATGACCTTACGCATTTCGGTGCGTGCTTCACGCGCAAAAGCCACGGTTGCTTTGCCTTTAACCGTCAGCAGCGCAATGCCGCCCGCGGCCGCAATCAGCACCACGACAGCCAGCGCACGTAAAGGCAGCGTCACGTCGCGATAAATATAATTGCCTACGATGGCTACCAGCAGCAACGCAACAACAGCCAGCCACTTTATCGCTTCCAGGCCGCGCCCGCTCCCTTGAGCTTCGGTATTCGCACTCATAAACCAACCTGCCACAATAATTCAGAAACTATTTTGCCCCGCAAGGCGAGGCATCCAAACCGAATGAGCTTTTGGGCGTAACTCGGTATCCTACGCCGCGCAACAGAGCCTGTCTCAGCAATGATTATGACCGAAAATCACTGATGAGCCAGGTTCTATGTAACAGCGTGCAAAAAGGGCATCAAATGATGCCCTTTCCGTATGCATTGCGTCAAATATTATCGTAATTAAGCGATAACTTCAGCAACAACGCCCGCGCCAACGGTACGGCCGCCTTCGCGGATTGCGAAGCGCAGACCCTGGTCCATCGCGATCGGATGGATCAGAGTAACGGTCATTTTGATGTTGTCGCCCGGCATTACCATCTCAACGCCTTCCGGCAGTTCGATGTTGCCAGTCACGTCAGTCGTACGGAAGTAGAACTGCGGACGGTAGCCTTTGAAGAACGGAGTGTGACGACCGCCTTCTTCTTTGGACAGAACGTATACTTCTGACACGAAAGTGGTGTGCGGCTTGATTGAGCCCGGCTTAGCCA
>Ga0308156_1001714_pt1 | contig 23207 bp, 24 predicted proteins | sample PhyAR2_FD_201041 | JGI IMG/M metagenome (GOLD analysis project Ga0308156, IMG submission 201041) | Phyllosphere microbial communities from UC Gill Tract Community Farm, Albany, California, United States - DLSL A.R2 | ecosystem: Host-associated > Plants > Phyllosphere > Unclassified | place: USA... | reverse complement strand
GCAATGCTGCGGTTCGGATTTGCCATTTGTTCTTTGAATTATTAGAGCGCCAGTTCCCAATCGACTCACCCCATTTTCAGCTAAAACTCAAAACTGCAAATGACTATGCCTATGGCTTGTCGGTGCATGTGAACCATTTAAACCGAGCCGTAAAAGAAGCCACAGGTAAAACCACGTCTGAGCATATTAGCTCGCGCATTACGCAAGAAGCCAAAGCGCTATTGCAACACACCAGTTGGAATATTTCCGAAATTGCCTATAGCTTAGGCTTTGAATATTCAGCGTATTTCACCAATTTCTTTAAGAAAAATACTGGCTTTTCGCCAAAAAAATTCCGAGAAGACTGTGTGGCCTAAAAACAGATTGTTTGAATTTTATAATTATTGGTTTGAATGTTATACGTCAGTTTGAGCCAAAGCATTTTATAGTTTTTCTACTCAAGTGATTTTGCAAAAAAGAGTATGAAAAATGAAATATAGAACTTTAGGACAAACAGGTGAAAAAGTATCAGCACTTGGTTTAGGTTGCATGGGAATGAGCTTTGCCTATGGTGCCTCAGACGACACACAAAGCATTGCAACCCTAGAAAAAGCCTTAGACCTCGGTATTAACTTTTGGGACACCGCCGACATGTACGGCAACGGCGCAAACGAAGTATTGCTCTCAAAAGTTTTAGAAAAACACCGCGACAAAGTGTTCTTGGCAACCAAATTTGGCTTCCGCTACAAAGAAGATAACCTCAACCCACAAAACTCTTTAGAGTCTTATATCGACGGCTCTCCAGAGTGGATTAAAGTTGCGGTCGAAAACAGTTTAAAACGCTTAAATACAGACGTGATTGATTTGTATTATGCACACCGCATTGACCCAAACATTCCAGTTGAAGACACGATTGGTGCCATGGCTGACTTGGTCCAACAAGGTAAAGTTCGCTACTTAGGACTCAGCGAAGCGTCGGCTGAAACCATTCGTAAAGCACATGCGATTCACCCGATTGCAGCGGTTCAACATGAATATTCGCTCCTCACCCGTGAATTTGAGCAAACCCATTTGCAAACCATTCGTGAGTTAGGCATTAGCCTTGTGCCGTATTCACCGCTATCGCGTGGTTTAATTACCAATACGCTCGATGTCGGCAACCTAGAAGAAAACGATTTCCGTCGCCAGTTACCGCGTTATCAGGGAGATAACTGGAAAAATAACCAAAGCTTGGCGCAAGCATTTAGCGATTTTGCCCACAGCAAAAACGCGACAGCGGCTCAACTGGCTTTGGCTTGGATTTTGGCGCAAGGTGAAGACATTATTCCAATTCCGGGTACGCGTAAAATCGAGCGACTTGTAGAAAATGCTGGCGCTGTAGACCTTGATTTAACAGCGGCAGATTTGGCAGAAATCGACGCAATTATTGCGAGATATCCAAACATGGGCGCACGCTATAACGCTGAGCAACTTGCTGCGGTGAATCATTAAAATATGAGCTATAAAAAAAGTCCGACTTAGTGTCGGGCTTTTTAATTTAGTCTTTGCTATAACTGCCCTGCTGTCGTCCATCGTTCCAAGTTACGTCTAACGATTTTTCAGAAATCGTCAGGCTTTCAGGAAATATACTTAAATTCTTTTTGAATTTAGAGTCTGGTTTTAAACCAATACAGTTGCCATTTTTCCACCATGTCCCTTCGGCATATTGGTCTAAAGCGCCATAAGCTAACATCCATTTAAACTTGCCGTCTGGCTGAAGTAAAAGTTCCGAACCAACTTCCATCACACCATTTAAATAATAGTGCCCATTCCAAACCTGATCGGCTTGTTGCAACTTCACCTCTTTACATGTGCTGGTTGGCTCTGCATAAATTTGAGAAGAAATCGCAATCGTAGAAAGTAGTAGCAACCGTGCAAATATATTCATCATTTAATTCCCTATATTTTTAGTGTTATTTTCCAGACTCAACTTTTAAATAAGTTCCATCTGCATACACGTTGTGTCCAAAGCCACAACCCGAGTTACCCTCGTTTTGTTTGACCTGAATGAAGTTTCCTAATTTCGCATTGGTTTTAAAATCGAGCTGAATGCGGCAGTCTTGATCTTTATAGACGATTTGCTTTTTATTGCTCGGCATTGTGGTGCCAAACTCACCCATGTTTGGACCATAAATTAAGCTTCTAAGGCCCATATATAAACCAGCATAGCTGATTGCGTATTGCCCCTTCTCACGGCTTACCGTGATGTGGTCCCATTCGCCAAAACCTGAGTAACGCACATATTCACCAGACAAGTCATTTGACGCTTTAGGTGCAGGTAATTGCTTAAGGTTAAATTGGCTAGATTTTGATTTGTCATCGAGCATAAACCACGATCTTGCCCAAAGTGGCTGACCCAGTTTGGCATAGGCTAAGCCCACATTATTGTTGGCAACTTCAATATCTCGGTCTGTAAATTTAACGGTGGTTTCATCTGCATTGGCTTTACAAAATGCTGTCCAAGAGGCTTGGTTTTGAAAATTTTCTAGCGCTTTTTTATATTGTTTTTGGTCGTAGTTTTTCTTACCTAAACTCGCGTATTGCTTCACTTTATTACAGCTTTGTTGTAGCTCTTGTGCAAAAGAAAATTCTGCATGCGTGACCGACAAAGCCGAAAGTGTCAGAACCGCGCAACCTGAAATAATAGATTTAATCATTTTTAAAATTCTTTAATAATTAACTAATTATATAATATGAGCTAGTTCGATAAATCACAATTCTCTGCAACAAAAGTCCATTACAAGACTTAAAAAAATCGATGCTTCATCATTCATTGAACAAGCGATATAAAAAACCCGAACATTTTAAGCTCGGGCCTCTTATATCCAGGAATTAATGATAAACACAGTCGTTATTTTTCTTTTAAGCAGGTTCACTCATGTGAAAATTAGAATGATGATTTTGACAAATTGCACTTTGTAAAATTTTCATACTACTTTTAATTGCAGCTTCCACCTGTATTTGACTATCTCCCATAAAATGAACTTTTGCAGGAATATTTTCATAACTAAAATTGTTATGGTCGCCACTTTCTTGAATTAACTGATAAGTAATCGTTTCATTCTCTAATTCTTTAATGCCATTAAATAAAAAGCCAGAACTATACGGATTCGGCATCATCAGAAAACCAGTGATTTTCGTATTCACTGGCTCTAGCGGAATATTCATTGCCGCCTTAATCCACATTTCATATAAATCGACTGACTCATTACGTAATGTAATGAACGGAATTTCCCCTCCACCGACTCGCCCGCCAACTTCTAAAAAGACCAGCTCACCTTGAGATTCAATAAATTCAAGATGAATCGCCTGATCTTTTAATTTTAGAAATTTACATACGTCTAAAGTAAATCGCTCTACTTTTTGAATAAACTCAGAATTATCAATCGTGACTGAACCTAATGGCGCACCGTTTCTGAAGTCTAAACAGGTATTAATATATTTTGAGACTTTAAAGTAAGGCATTTTATTGTCAGAAATAATCGCATCAACGTGATAGATATCTCCCTCAATAAACTCCTCGACTTCATAGCCTGCATAAGATGACAAATGCGGAATATCTTGCAACTCACTAATTTTGATCACACCTTCAGAAGCAGCGCCTACTTGAGGTTTCAAAATAATCGCTGAGCCACTTTCTAGCAGAAACTTTTCAATGTCTTGGTGTGAAGACACTTCTGCATATTTAGGGTAACGGACAGTAGAATGAGCTAAAGCATCCTTCATTTTTTTCTTGTTACGGCACAACAAATTGTCTTCAACCGTTGCGCCCACAATATTCAATTCAGTTCGAATGCGAGCGGCAGCATCGAGGTCATATTCCGAGATGGCAATCACGTAATCTATTGGCTTTTTTTCATAGATTTTTACGGCTTCTTTTAATACATCCTCTTCATTTAATTGTTCTAGACCCGCTATGCAGTAACAGTTTGAAGAGGTGATATAGCGCATCGTTTCTATTAATGAAATATAAGAGACATGGACAGCACCGTGATCTATATATTTATTAAAGTCAGACAACTCATCGTCATATCTATTGATGATTAATACATGTTTCATATGACTTTCACCTGCTCATGTATATGTGTGACTAAACTACGGATCTTATCTTCACTTTCAGAACGGAGGATGATGTAGCCTAATCGTGAGGTCCAATCATGGTTACACGCCAGTTCATCGTCTGCTTCGTAGTAGAAGTGATGGTATACACATTCAGGTGCGTCTAACAGTTGCTCTAAACCACTAAAGCCTTTGAAAAGTCTATGGTTTCCTTGCGGAATAAAGGCAATTGCAGAGACCATATTTTTCTCTATTGAAGGTGAATATGGCAGGTCGAGGTATTCGCTCAGTACAGCTTGTGCGAGGTCAAAATTAGTCGCCAGTTTAATTAACTCAACAATATTGTCACCCGGTAAACGTGCAGCTAACTCGATCGCTACAGCTTTTCCCTGAGGCGTTACCCTCAGTTCTAGGTGAAAAGGTCCGATGTTTAATTCTAAGGTTTGAATGACTTTTGCGGCATAATCAAAAACATGTTCAGAAAATTGACCGTCATACTTATTACCTACAATATGCCCAATTTCGACAAAGTAAGGTTCTGGCCCTAATAGCTTCTCTGTCAGTGAAGCAAAGGTTATCTTTCCATCTGTATGGACAATTCCTTCGACACTGTATTCCTTCCCAACGATATATTCTTCAACAATTAAATCACCACTTGCATAGAAGCCAATATCATTCGGTTTAGACTTCCAGATTGCATCAACTGTTCGTAAAAGTTCCTCAAAATCTACAACTTTTTTAACAGACATACTGCCCGCCATATCAACCGGCTTTACAACAGCAGGAAACTTAAACCCTTGAGGTAAGCAGATCTCTTTACCCTGTGAAATCAAGGCATATTGAATATCGCTTAAACCTAACTTGGTTAGCTTGTCACGAAATTTGAATTTATTTCGAACCGTTTGAGCTGTTGTATATTCAAGAGAGTTTTTGGCAAATGAATTGCCTAGCTGTGCTGCCATAGGTACGGCATATTCAACCCCTGGTAATATCGCTCTTACTGTCTTTAACTCATTAATTTTAGAAAGTTGGCTATGAAAATCACTGGTATCTATTTTTATTATCTCTTTTGCTTTTTGTCGCATTGCTCCATCAATGCTGCACTCTCCTTCGTCAGTAGAAAAAACATATAAATCTATACCTAATTCTTGAGCGGCATTTAAATAAGTGATGCCCGAAGAAATAGGTTCTATAACTACTACAGTCATTGTTACAGTCTCCGTTAGGGACCAAAACTTTCTAACTCACACAGAGGCTGATTTAAAATTTTATTAATTATTGGGGTAGAACCGACACCCACTGTTAACTCGTGAGAGTCCAAATAATTTGAAAAATCAAATCCATTATTCGTCCACGTACAAAACGGGATATTTATAATATTGACCTCAGCTTCAACCTGCTCTCGAAAAACATTGACGCAATGTTGATGATAATGACTTAAAACTGACCGATTAATCGCATAGATATTCACTTTAGAAATAGGATTTTTTCGGATGAGATCCAATCCCCGAGTAAGTGCAGCACCCATGCCACTTCCACCGCTTACAATATTAAGCGTAGAGATGGCCTTCTCGTATTCAGGTTCTATATGATTATTCAGGTTGTATTCTAATTGATCACCAATCGCTAGCTTTTCAAATAAGTTAGAAAATATTCCATTTGGTCTTAATTTTATGTGCAAAACAAAAAAATCATAATTTTTCACACCCAGTGAAACCACAGAGTAACTTCGAATTAAAGATTCTGATGGGTGTTTGATATTTACAATTGCTTTAGAACTAAAGAAGGTCCTTTTAATTTTAAATGTGAGCTCAACAATATTTTCAGAAAGAAAATTTCTAGTTATTAATTGAGCCACACTAAAATTATTCACCAATGGTGCGATTTCGACATCGCTCTGAGCATAGCTAATACAAGGCAAGAACTCTTTATCTATGGCAACTTGGTTTCCCGATTCATATACGACTCCACCTTTTAGTTTACATCGACAAACTCGGCACACACCTTTTAAACAGCCTTTCATCACTGTGCTATCAGGCACTGCATTGATAAGAGGCTGCTCAGAATCAGCAATGTAAATATGCTCTTTAATGCGAATATTCACCATTGGCATATTCTAATTCCATTGCTATGAAAGGGTTTCAGCACGCACAGCCTGAAAATACTCTCCCACCATCGGAACAAAACTATTGATATGCTTGATTGCAAGATCAAAGTCTTCTTGTGTTTTAATTACAGAAGAAAGCATATCTGTCATCATGCCGCTATGGTCTTCAGCTTCATCAAATGCAACATGCGAAGCCGCGCCCGATACAGCCTGATTCCCCATATGAACACCCGCTTTTTGCGTAATAAAATTATTAAATTTGTCGCCATAATATTCGAGAAACCAGTCCCAAACGACTGCTGGCAATGCACCAAATTTCTCTACACAAAAGTTTAAATACCCCATCAGTTTCCATGTTTCAGGAAATGCATTTTTTGAAATAATCTGATCTGAAGAATATCCATATTTAGTCAAGTCTTGACCAAACATTTCATCGTGTCCAAATTCATCATATAAATAATATGAAAGCTGTTTTGCAGCAGAGATATTATTGATTGCAGCAACGCGTACAGCATTTGCATCTAACTCATTATTCATATGAATGCGAATAACGCACTCTAAAATATGTCGTTTATAATAATTTTCATCGAACCAGTCTTCATTATGAAATTTATGCATAATTTCGTCTTTTTTAAACTCGCTATGCATAGCATGATCAACCGCACTTTCTAATTTTTTCAGACTTTCCTGTGAAAAAAACACGTTTTATCTCCATTATATTTAAATTATTATCCAAGTATTAAATACTTATTTAGCTAGAATTAAGACTGTTATTAATCAAATTTAAAACAATCAAATATTATGTTTAAATATATTTTATAAAATGTCAACAAAATATTATTTTTTAGAATTTCTAATTAAATTTAAATAAAAAATTTAATTAACAATCAAACAACAAATATTTCCTAACAAATGGATTAATTCAAATTAATATCCATCACCAACAAATTTTAAATAACTTATACTTCACGGAAAAGAAGGAATTTAACAGGGCTATATTATTACAAAAAATAATGTAGACTCCTTGTGGCGAAATATATGGAAAAATTAGAAAAGTGAATAATCTGATTATTGGAACCCTATTTGCACTCTGTGCTGCTGCACTCAATGCCTCTATTGGTGTGATTAGTAAACTGCTTATGCATAGTGGTTTAAGCCCACAAGACATTGCCTTTTTAAAAACCATTATTGCCTTTTTCTTTTTAAGTGTTTTTTTATTTAAAGTACCTGTCAGCCAAAAAATTGCTTTTATTAGCAAAACTCCTAGCAAACTGAGTGTCTTTGTACAAATTGCCATATGTGCTTTTTTAGGGATTTTTTCGCTATTCTTTTTTGAAACTATTGCCTACAACCACGGTACTGCGGCCAATGTAGTTGTGGTATTAATGGCTTCAGCCGCTATTTCAGCTTTATTTTTTGGTAGGTTAGTTTTAAAAGAAAGTATTTATATTCATTCTATTGCTGGAACATTATTAGCTATAGCGGGTATTAGTGTAATTTCATGGAAAGGTGAAAATAGTTTATTAATGCTTATCAATGCCTCTATTGCAGGTATTGGCTATGGTCTATTTTCAGTATTAATCAAAAAATTTAGATTAAACGGCGGAATTTTTCTCACTAAGTATTTATTACTTTTTGGTAGTGTTTATCTTGCCGTGCCCTTTTTAATCAATTTTCATAGTATAAACTTTAGCACTAATATTATTTTAGGTTTAATTGGCTTGGCAGTTCTGCCTACCATTCTTGGATTTTATTGCACCACAAAAGCATTAACATATTTACCCGCGGCAAAAGTCCAAGTGACCGAACTTTCTGAGCCAATTTTTGCGGCACTGATGGCTTGGGTGTTTATTCATGAGCAACCGACCCTATCGTTTTTATATGGCGCGATTTTCATTATTTCAGGCATCTTTTTAATGAACAGAGCGCCTAAGTCGTAAGTCAGCCAATTTCATTGATATTCGTTTGCGTGGTGGCAAGCCACTTGCACCACACTGGCAAAGTTAATCGCCATTTGTGAAGGGGCATGTTTTTTATAAGCAAGCCCTAAACCTACGGTAGGTACTGGTGCTTGCAAAGAGCGATAAGCTACACCCTGAATTTGCAATTGTTTGGTCGACTCTGGAACTAAAGATACTCCTAAGTTTGCAGACACTAACGATAAAATAGACACAATTTGCGGCGCATTTTGTCCAATTTTAGGTTCAAAGCCACAGCTTTGACAGGCTTGTTTAATCGCATCAAAAAGCCCTGCACTGATTGAAGGTGGCGAGACAATAAAATCAAGCTCTCGCAGGGAAGCTAAATCAATTTCTTTTGATGAATCATCTAGTTTAAAAAATTCAGAAGGCAAAGCTGCAATGAGTGGTTCTGCTAATAATTCTTGAATAATTAAACTATCTGGAATATTTCGTGGTGAACGAATAATCGCAACATCTAAGCGGTCTTCAAGCAGCAAATCAATGAGTAGTAAGGTGTTGGCTTCTTCAAGCTTTAAATCTACTTTCGGATATTGCTGCTGAAAATAGCGAACGCATTTAGGAATTAAAGGATTCAACATTGAAGTACCCGTAAAACCTAAGCGCAATTGGCCGACTTCACCATTTGCCACCTGTTTAACTAAGTTCGCTGCATCTTCTACACGCTGCTGTACTGGCTGAATGGCATTAAAAAAGGCAAGCCCAGCTTCGGTCAGTTCCACCCCATGTGGGGAACGAATAAATAAATCTGCACCTAGCTCTTCTTCTAAGTCCTGTATTTGCATACTTAAAGGCGGCTGACTCATGTTTAAGCGATGCGCCGCTCTGGTAAAGTTTTTTTCTTCTGCTACTGCTAAAAAGTAGCGTATATGTCTTAATTCCATAGCTATATATAAAACATATCATGATCCCTTGTTAAATATATTAGAAAAATACCATCTAAATTGCTAATTTTAATTTATCGAATTTTCTCGATGAAGCACGCTGAAAGGCGCTGCACCTCTTTTCTGTCATGGTCATGATATGAGCTCTTCATCTACACCAAGTACCTTAAGCACTGAAGCAACTTCTGTTCTTTCCCGCGAGTGGATTCACAAAGGTACTAAAGCCTATAAGTACGCAGGCTTCGCTTTATTCTTGGTAGGCTTTGCTAGTTTCTCTCTGATTTATTGCGTACAGCCTCTTCTGCCAGCGTTTAGCCAAAGCTTCCAGATTAGCCCTGCGAGCAGCTCTTTAGCTTTGTCTTTAACGACTGCCTTTTTAGCGATTTCAATTGTCCTATCGAGCGCTTTTTCACAAGCGATTGGCCGCCGTGGTGTGATCTTCAGCTCAATGCTGTGTGCAGCTATTCTTAATATTGTGGCTATGTTTACACCTAACTGGCACAGTTTACTGATAGCGCGAGCACTAGAGGGTCTGTTACTCGGTGGAGTACCCGCCGTAACTATGGCCTGGATTGCTGAAGAAATCGCACCTGAACACCTCGGTAAAACCATGGGTTTATATATTGCAGGTACAGCCTTTGGTGGAATGATGGGCCGTGTTGGCATGGGCGTTTTGATTGAATATTTTTCTTGGCGCACTGCTTTAGGCTTACTTGGGGCAATCTGTTTTATTTGCTCGATTGCCTTTTTGAATTTACTTCCTGCTTCGCGTAATTTCGTCCAGAAAAAAGGTTTGAATTTAGATTTTCACATGCAAATGTGGCGTACCCATTTAAGTAATTTCAAATTGCTACGTCTGTTTGCCATTGGATTCTTGCTAACCAGTGTGTTTGTCACTTTGTTTAACTACGCTACTTTCCGTTTAAGTGGAGCGCCTTATTCACTGAGTCAAACGCAAATTAGCCTTATTTTCTTGTCGTATAGCTTCGGTATGGTGTCTTCCTCATTAGCAGGTGGTCTAGCCGACCGCTTCGGTAAAAAAACCATGATGATGAGTGGCTTTGCCTTAATGATTGTGGGCAGCCTCATGACGCTGCTCACCTCCCTTTTCGGCATTATTATTGGTATTGCGTTTATTACAACGGGTTTCTTCATTACCCACTCACTCACAAGCAGCTCAGTAGGTGCTGAAAGCAAACAAGCCAAAGCCCACGCCAGTTCGCTGTATTTACTTTTTTACTATATGGGTTCGAGCATTGTTGGCTCGGCAGGTGGCTGGTTCTGGTTACACGGCGGATGGAGCGCGATTGTAGGTTTAACCGTTGTACTTTCATTACTTGGAATATTTTTAGCGGTTTATACCTCACACGCAAAAGCTCATTAATTTTTAATTTAAATGAACCTCATATGTCGAGTTTATTTGTTTATGGCACTTTAGGTCCGGACCGACCTAACGCTCATATCCTTGAAAATATTGGTGGACAATGGACAGAAGGCTGGGTAAATGGAACCTTGCGTAACGAAGGTTGGGGCGCAGATTTGGGTTATCCGGGAATTGTGCTTGATGATAGTGCTAATCAAGTTCAAGGTTTTATTTTTAACTCGGAATACTTAGATTCGAATTGGAAATTGCTTGATGATTTTGAAGGTGAGGAATATGAAAGAGTACCTGTTCAAGTCACTTTAAATAGTGGCGAACGTGTTGATTCTTTTATTTATGTGTTGAAGTCTTAAGTAATTTCTAAAGCTTAAGCGCACAAGCATTTAAAAATTGATAGAAAAAATTTAAATGCTCATTTTTTGGCTTGTATTTTTTTTAAGAAACTGTAAAATTCACTCCACGTTGCCGGCATAGCTCAGTTGGTAGAGCAACTGACTTGTAATCAGTAGGTCCACAGTTCGAATCCGTGTGCCGGCACCATCATTGAACCTCATGAATATTTGATTTATGGGGTTTTTTGTTATCTGTAGGTTTTGCACTACTCAAAAATTTATAGTTATTACCAAAAGAATAGAGTACACATCTATTGTTCTAAACCTCTCAAATTATTTTTCATAGTTCTGCAATTCAGCAATCATTTCTTTTGCTGCCGCTATAATTTTAAGCAAACTATATTAATTATATTTTTAAAAAATATCTTTTTGATAAAAAGCTCTTCTCAAAACTCTGTTTTTAAATTTAATAAATAATTATTATAAATCTGAGCTTAAAAATGGTGTTATAAAAACCAATTTATTCCTTTAAAGACAAAAAATTATGTTTCTAATTTATTAAAAAAATAGGTTTTAAAATAAAAAATATGAAAAAGATATGATTATAATGCGCCACCAAATAAGGTCATGTTAATAAGACCTATTTATAAACTTTAATTCATTATGATACCAACAAGGAAAAATATGAAACTCCGTTTTATTTTACCTGCTTTATTTCTAGGGTTACCTTTAACAATACATGCTCAAGACGCTGCATCTCAACCCCAAATGCAAACACCAGTTTGCTTAATTGAGGGTAACCCTTCAGCCGAGCACTATAAAGTAATCAAACGTATTAAAGCCGCAAAAGGAACCTATGGTGGTTTTGAAGAAATAAAACCTAAATTAGCTATGGTTGCCCGTAAATATGGTGCAGATGTGGTGATTAATTATCATCAAAGCCAAAGATTTGGATTCTGGCCATGGCGTATTGTTCGTCCGGTACTCACAGGAACTGCCGTGAAATGGAATACACCTGTTGATTGTGCTGCCTTAGGTGGAAAACAAATTTATTAATACAAAATGAAAAAAGCCCAACATCCTGTTGGGCTTTTTTCGTATTTCGTTACTAGGTACACTTCCTGTAATACCTCACATCCTGATGCTTAAACTTATTATTGTTGTTTTACGTTTCGGAACTTCCTGTTCCTGATGAGTTCATCATAGGCAATTCATGAGATCATAGAAAGACGCAAATTTCCTGAATGAATGTACGAAAAAGCGTACGGACTTGTCAGATTAGCTTTAACCTTCTTTTTCTTCTCTATCATTTTTCAAAGTGTCGAAGATTTGGGGTGAGTGTATCCCAAGCTATATCGACTACTTTGTAGTAGTGAAAACCTAATCATGTATTTTTCTTAATCCCTATTTTACATACTGCCAAACATCTGGGTCTTGGTATGAATCATCAATATGGAAACCTTCTTTTTTGGCTTGACTTTCAACTCTAGCTCTCTGTTTTTGATTATATTTCACTCTTTCATCAAAAGCAGTTTTTAGTTCCTGACCTGACAGTTTATAGCCATCTTTAATTGAATTTTTTGTACTGTAATTAATTGGTTCTATTGAATATCTAAGCATATATTGTTTTTTATCATTTTCTGATTTTGTTTTATCTATACTGATTTCTAAAGATACACCATGAGTATATAACCGTACTGTCACTGTTGGTTTTTTATTAAAAAAATTACTCCACTCTGTAAGCGTTAAAAGATTATAAGGGTCTATAATAAGGCCATCTTCAATCATAGACTTCATATTATCTTTTTTTGTAATTCTAGAAGTACTTGGAAAAAAATACTGTTCCCACCCTGCTTTTTGTAATTGACCAAATAACTCCTTATAGGCCATATAAGCCTGCTCCTCACTAACAAACTCTTCTTTATTTAACCCTGCAGTTACATCAATAATTTGGATACCTTCATTTTGCTGTGCATAGTCAATCCGGGTTCCCATTGCTGAAAATGCATTCTTGATAACGAAACTATTTTCACCTAAATCTATTTTTATATTTGCTAAATGCGGTGGTTCCCACGTAAGGTCAAAAAAAGACATCCCAGCTGGTTGCTGGTCTACATCTGTTTGCATATAAGATTTAAACTTTTTTTCACCTTCTATACCAAAATTCAATGTATAAGGTTCAGGTTGAGAAAATGCTTTTTTATTATTTTTCTCAGCATTACATCCTTGTAAATTTAAAAGAATAAAAAATAAGAAGAAATAACTAACTATTTTTTTCATCAATTAGAAAATCCAGAGTTTAGTTTTACAGATTTAAATTCAATAATCCGGTTATTTTACATACTGCCAAACATCAGGGTCCTGATATGACTCATCGATATGGAAACCTTCTTTTTTGGCTTTAATTTCAGCTTTGCTTCTTTCCTTTTGATCTACTAACACCATTTCATCGTAAGCTCTTTTTAACTCAGGCCCTGTTAAATTATATCCATTTTCAATTGAGTTTTTCGTTACGTATCTAATTGTTTGTACAGAAAATCTTAATACATACTGTTTTTTATCTTCTTTAGATTTTGTTCTAGACATACTTAATTCTGCTAATATACCATTTGTATATAATCTAATTACCGCTATAGACTTGCTATCAAAATATTCTTTCCATTGTTTTAAAGTTAAGAAATTATAAGGATCGATAATAACTCCATCTTCTTGCATAACTTTAAGATTATCTTTTTTATCAAAACGGGTATCTGACGGATAAAAGTACGCTTTCCATCCTGCTTTTTGTAACTGTTCAAATAATTCCTTGTAAGCGTTATAAGCCTGCTCTTCACTAACAAACTCTTCTTTATTCAACCCTGCTGTCACATCAATAATTTGGATACCTTCATTTTGCTGTGCATAGTCAATACGCGTTCCCATCGCTGAAAATGCATTCTTGATAACAAAACTATTTTCACCTAAGTCTATTTTTATATTTGCTAGATGTGGAGGTTCCCACGTAAGGTCAAAAAAAGACATCCCCGCTGGTTGCTGGTCTACACCTGTTTGCATATAAGATTTAAACTTTTTTTCACCTTCTATACCAAAATTCAATGTATAAGGTTCAGGTTGAGAAGACATTTTTTGTTCCTTTTGCTGGGCATGACAAGCCTGTAAATTTAAAAAAATAAAAATCAGGAATATATAACTAACCACCTTTTCCATCATTTGACTCTTTTCCTATTTTAATAAATAACTTATCGAATTGACTTAGACCATCATCCCATTTACTGGTATTCCAATCAGCAATTGTACGTAACTCTTTTTCTAAATAAGGTCGTCCAACTTCACTCAACATTAAGCGATGATATTTTTGAGCTGCTAAATTAATCCAGCGCATACGGCTATCTTGATTCTCAACTTTGGTACCACTCGGTGGTGTGCTGATTGGAGATTCGGGTAATGACTTGATCTTTTTCCCAAATTCGGTCTCATACGAATAAACATTGCCACGAACAGCATGTATTTTTTTTATTGTTCCATCATATTCACTTGAAAGAATCAGTTCAGCCTTTGGGATTCCAGCCTTACGTTGAACATCTGCTCCATTTTTTACAATAGGATCATTCCATACAATTTTTTGTAAAATGTTGATCTGTTCTTGATTTGCAATTTGCAAAAGATGTTCTAATAAAAGATTAGATGCTTTCTTGAATTTATTATTCTTATTTGTATTCGCTTCAAATATTTTTTCTATATCAGGTAATATTCTAAAAGCATTCCGAATTTCATCTGTCGCTTGCAGATTATTCACTGTTGTTAAACAATTGGACCATGGAAAATTATATAAAGAGCTTTTAACTTTTTTATAAGTTGTTGTATCTCTGTTGTTTACGCAAATTTTAAAATCTGCAGATGACTTAGCCCAAACAAAATGCCAGACGCTAATGTCCATATAGAGCCATAGATTGCCTTTTGCAAAAGTATGAATACCTGCAACGCCAACCCTATCTAAATTAAAATGATCAGAACTGATCGATTTAATTAAAGCATCTGCATTTGACCCTGTCTTAGAAACAATATGATCAAATACTGCAGCAACTGTTTTTGATGCAAAAGCACCTAACCCCATCCAGTAAAATCTCCCGCTATAGGTTGATGCGGTAAGAGATTGATTCGATGTAAAAGGAAACATTTCCAAATAAATACGGGCGTAAATTGATGCAATTCGTCTAGCACGAGCTTCATAACCAGGTTCTATACGATAATTTTGATTATCTTTTTTATTAGATAAAAGGGACATTGCCATTTGCTGGTAATATTCCCATACTGTAGTGCAATCACAATTTACTGATTTACAACTATTTTCAATATTATTTGTAGTTCCAGCCCAATCAAGAGAACCAACCATTTTAAAATTTATCCTTTTAAATGATGAGAAGAAATAATTATTTCACAGGGTCATTTTCATCGGGTTCAAAATTCAACCAATTTAAATCAACATCAAGTTGTTCCGCTTCTTTAGTATTAACCCTATTAGTTTTCCCTTTCATATCAGTGGTTGCCATAAAGCTCTGATTATTAGAATGAATGTTATAACTCACATTAGTTAAAGGTTTGCCAGAAGGTAGAAATAAATTAAACTTTTCATCGTATTTTTCATATGCAGGTAAACCTTGCAGATTTACTCCAACTTCTGCGCCACCTTTAAAGATATGTTGTCCCGCTTTTACTTCAAACTTTGCGGGAGTAATAACCGTAATACCATTCTTATTAATAATGATTTGTGAACCACCAGCCATGATTTACCTATTATTTTATTAAAACTAACCTATAATCAGTCTAATATTTTAGACCTTTCTCACTATTTAAACATGACCTTTATTGTTGCTATTCAATTAAGCGATAGCATTATTGTTGCTTCAGATAATAAGAAAGTTACCCAGCAAGAAGATGGAATAATTCAATTTTCACATGAAAAGATCTCAAAAATACATCTATGGGAGAATGGAATTATTACAGGTACAGGTGAATATCAGGTTATCAGTCGAGCGGTTAATCTTTTTAAAAATCTTCCAATTCCCTCATTAGAAGAGTTACCAAATTGCTTACTTATTTCTAAACTTATTAGAGAGGCAGAAATGGGAACTGGCTTCTATCAAATAGAGAATACTAAGTTATTATATTCAAGCTATACTGAGCATAGAGCACAACTCTATAAAATTGAAAAATTTTCTCCTGAACAAAATTATTTATCTACTCCATTAGAAACCAACGAAATTCTTATTTGGCTTTTTCAACCCAATATTGATGTGATCGCAAGTAATCTACAATCGCTCTATGCTGGGCTTAGAAGTTATTCTTTTTTTTCAGATAAAACTGACTGGATAAATTACTACATTCAACAACTTTCTGAGATTTTCAGAAAACAAAGTCAACATGACAAATTAATGAGCGAAAGCTTTGATATTTTTTTCCAGACTAAAGATGAATATATATTGGGTCATATACCGAATACACAAACTACACCTTTAGATTTTCATCATTAAAACCAATTAATTCATCATTCTCATCATAATATTAGGGTCGGATATATCAAGAACCTGTTTTACTACTCCGTTTGGGCTTTGGAGAATTGCTTGTTGATGGGTATAAATTTTTCCATTTTTATCTATTGCGTACAAATTTTTAGGGAGAATGAATAACCATGCTTCTTGCTTAGCTAAAGGACGAACCAGTAAATTGAATTCAGTACCTTTAGGGTACTTAATATTGCCTAATTTTAAATCTTCTTCCAGTCTTGCATTTTCAATACCTACTAAATTCTTATCGTGGTCTAAATAAATATCAGCCCAACTCATCGAAATATTTTTATATTTTATAGAAGCGCTTTTAATTTCCCAGTAATCCTTTGAAACAAAGCCATCTGGATATTTCTGGTCTTTTGAACGCTCGATACTAGCTACTGGCTGAATTTCCAGATTATTTAAATGAATCTGCTGGGCAAGTGAACAGTATTCTAGTCCGTTAATTTTTCCATTTCTATCTAGGTAAACTTGTATATAAACAGAAATTTTGCATGGCCATCCTTCAATTAGATCGGTGCCATCGCCCTCTAAGGTTATAGATCTATCGTTAAATAGTTCAAGATCAAATCCTCTCGCAATTTTAATAGAATTGACATGAAAATTTCCAAATTGAATAGATTGAGGGAAAATTACTTTTCTAAATGAATCAAACTGATCAGGTTGATATAGCTCAAGTTGAGTACCTTTAGGCATCTGAATACCTAAAATTTTTTCTTTTTTTACAAGTACCTTATTTAAAGCCTCATGATCTTTTTTAATTTTATTATCAATAATGATTGAGAGAATACCTAAACCGATATTCAACAATACACATAAAAAGCTCATTAAAAAAATGAGTCGAATTAATATATTTCCATTCCTAATCACAGAGCGTAATTTAGTACTAAAAATCATGCCCACTACAAATAGAAAAAAAACGAAACTCCCTAAGGAAGCAATTAAGAAAATCCAGAGATAGTTAAAAGAAAAAGGAATCATATTTTTTGACTATATTTATTAACCTTCTTTCTTCTTCTCTATCATTTTTTCAAAATGTCTAAGGTTTGGGTTGAGCGTATCCCAAGCATAGGCTTGGCTCACAAAGACTTCCGCCCTAGGCTGATAGAGACTCGGGTCATCTAAAGTGCCTGCACGTATTGAAATCATTTCAGGGGCAATTTCAGGTAAGCCAAAAAGCTGAGAACCACAAGTCGGGCAAAAAGCTCTTTTAATCGAACGACCAGAAGAACCTAAAATCTCAAAATATTTAAGCTCGCCACTCACTTTCAATTCAGATTGATGAAAAAAAGCGATTGGTGCATAAGCTGAACCCGTTGCCTTCTGGCAATCTCGACAGTGGCAATTAAAGCTATAACGTGGCTCCGCTTCGCTTTGATAACTTACAGCTCCACACAAACACGATCCTTGATATTTGGCTGACATAGTTCACTCTATTTTTTTATTGCTGTTATCTGAATATAACGTACATATCCGTTCTGGTAGAGTTGTCGACATAACTTTGCAGTCATTTGAATTTTAAAGTTTGCCAACCCTCGGCTTTGATTTCTCTCTTGTTGATTTTGAATATATTGTGAAAAACCGAGTAATACTTGCTCGGATAAATCTTCAATTTGAATATCGACAAAACCTTGTTGTTCTAAGGCATTTCTTAGCGTTTTCTCGTTTGGCACATTGTCCCAGACCACGTCTGCCGCTTTGAGTAGATAACGATGCTTTTGTTCTTGCAACACCGTCATGTTTTGACATGAATCGGCACGCATTAAGTAATGAAAACCTAATCGTCCTTTTGAATTTAAAACTGGAACAACTGAATCAAGAAATGAATTTAAATGACTGTGATAAGCCGCGTCGATACATAGCACGATATCGAAGCATTGTTTGAATTCAAATTGTTTTAAATTTAAAAATGAACCACTGTAAATCTGGTTTATCTCTGGAATAAGTTTTTGAATTTTATTAACACATTCAGCTTGTAAATCGACCGCACTTACGCTTTTTGGCTGATAATACTGTAACCAATGCAATAAACTTGCACCCTGCCCGCAGCCTAAATCTAAGAGATGATCTTTTGAATTTAAATTGACAGCTTGTGCCAAATGGTCGGCCAATTGGCAACAAGCTTCACGGTAGTTTTGGGTATTTTTCCAAAAACCCAAATTTGTCCAAGCAAGCTCTCCATCATCTCCCAAGCTTGATGCATCAATTGCATATTTATGGGGAATGAGTTTAGAAAGAGCTGCTCGAACTTTTGTTTTCACAATTTTAGTAACCGAGCTCAGGAGCAACTTCAACCTGAGGCTTTAAACCTACAAATGGTAAAGGTGCGCCTAAAATTTCAGCAATGTGCATTGCAGAAGTCACTGCTGACTCTAAAATTGGCAAGCCATCACATGACCATGAACCACAGTAGAATACTTTACGATTTAAGTCTAAATGACGTTGTTGCAATTCTTTATTTAAAGCAATTGTTTGCGAGTCAACTACTGCACGCGTTAAGGTCACTTTTGAAATAACTTTTTTAGGGTCAATATCGGTGACTGGACGCCAAGTCTGGAATACAGGATTTTTACCTACAAGTGTTGGTTCAACTGCATTCATCCACACTGTGAATTGCTGACGCGTAAATTTACGATCCATCATATAGCTAAGCACCGACCAGTCTTTACGGCGTGGTGGCATTACTGTGGCATCTGTATGAATCACAAGATCACCTTGCTCAAAACGGAATTGCTTCAGCAGCTTCATATCTTCAGCAAATTGTTCAGGGTTTAAAAACTCATCGATCTTAGAAGTCGGGGTTGCCACAATCACGCGATCAAATAAATTCTGTTCACCTTGGCTGTTTTCAACCAGTACTTTTTCGCCTTGTAATTCAACTTTCTTAATTGCGGATCCGCTATGGATGTCGATATCTTTAATCAAACTGTCTACAAATGCAGGTGTACCACCTTTCATACGCAACAACATATCGCCATCAGTTAAGTGACGTAAAAACTCAAGTAAATTTTTTGCAGGCCAGTCGCCAATTGTTTTTGGATTACACGTACAAATGGTATATAGCACTGGCATTACTACGCCATGCCAGAATACTTCTTCTATATCGTTCTGATTAATAAATTCAGCAAGGGTAATTTCTTGATTTTTAGATTTAAAGAACTGATGAATCGCAGTTTTTAATTGCAACATCCCTTTAACCAAGCGCCAACCATATTGCTGGATACCTTTACGGTTATTAATAATCGGGAAATTACCAATACGGCTACGAGATGTGGTTAACCATGTTTCAGTACGGTCTTCAAATAACCAGCTACATGACATATAAGTACGAACCGGAAAGGTTTTAATGCCTAAATGAGCAGCAAGGCTAAGCGTGTTCTTCCATAAATGCGGGTTCATAACACGCAATGGCGCATCAATAATTCCACCATCGAACTCAATGCTATGGCTGTCCATTCCCCTGCCAGGAAGTGCTTCAAATATCGTGATCGTATGCCCTGCATCTTTCAGAATTCTTGCTGCTGCAAGACCTGCCATTCCACTGCCAATAATTGCGATATTCAAAATGATGTCCCATTCTTTGAGAGTTTTTTTGATTATCACTCATACCCTAAAAAAACACCGTATTAAAAACTACCAGATTTTTATTTTTTGCATGAATTTATACACAAAATATTTAGTTTCTTATCCGATTCATTTTTTATATTTCCTTACAATAGCAGTGAAGTACATAAAACCTTAAATTCTTTGAAAATTTAAAAAAAATCTTTTAAATAAAATAAGATAATTTAACTATATTTATATCATTCGTTTTACAACTGTTATTTTTTGGGATATCATTAACCCATAATAATGAGAAGCAAATCACACAAAACAATGCCGACACAACAATGCCAACCATCATAAAAATAGAACCTTTACAGCGAAAAAGCCCGCTATTCACACTTGATAGCGGGCTTTTTATTACTTTGCTTTAATGCCTACTCGAGAGCAATTTATCCTTCTTGCATGAGTGAACCAAATTTTCCACGGTTAAAATCATTAATCGCTTCCATAATTTCAGATTTGGTATTCATTACAAATGGACCATAACCTTCGATCGGCTCATTGAGTGGCTGACCTGTTAGCACTAAAAACATGGTGTCTTCTTCTGCATTTAGGCTAAATTCAACGCCTTCACGAGATAAAATCGCAACGGTTTTACCTTCAAGACGGTTTGAGTCATTAACCACAACAGCCCCTTCTAACACCACAACCAGCGTTGTATGTCCTTCAGGTACATAAAGGGTATGTTTTTGGCCTTTAACTAGTTTGCCATCCCATACATTTAACGGACTAAACGTAGTTGCTGCACCTTGTATATCTGCATAGTCACCTGCAATAACACGCAAATGGCTACCATGCTCGTCTAATGCAATGTCTGGAATATCTTTAGCTTCAATGGCTTGGTATTTTCCAGGGGTCATTTTTGAATTGGCAGGTAAATTTACCCATAATTGCACCATTTCAAAAAGACCGCCATGCTCTGCAAACTCAGGAGAATGAAACTCTTCATGTAACACTCCTGCACCAGCGGTCATCCATTGCACATCACCAGTTTTAATGGTTCCACCGCCACCACTTGAGTCTTTATGCGTCACTTCACCTTGGTAGGCAATTGTCACCGTTTCAAAACCGCGGTGGGGATGTGAACCTACACCTTGCTGCTCAGTCGTTGGTGAGAAGGTATAAGGCGCTGCATAATCCAGTAGCAAAAATGGGCTTAGGGTTTGGCCTAAACGGTCATAAGAGAACAGGTTATATACAGGGAAACCATCACCCACCCAATGCATCTGGTTATTTTGATATGCACCAAGAAATTTCTTCATCTGATCTCTCCTATATATGTAGGATTTTCTTGAACTGAGATTGATTTTACGCCTCAATAATTGCAGGTTATAGATCAGGATTAGCAACACATTATTTCATATATGAGACAATCTCTCTGTTTAAGAAAGTCTCTTAGCGATCGTCCTATTTTTAAAATTCTTAATCCTATTTTTTAGACTTAATCACGACAACAAACTCATCTAGCATAATTTTAGGCAATGACGACCTACTCAAATAATTTTTAATTATTCATTTTGATAACACGAGGAAATAAAAAATGGCTCAAGATTACGTGCGCTTAGACAAGGATAATGCTGCGGTTCTTTTAGTTGACCACCAAGCAGGTTTACTTTCTTTAGTTCGAGATATCGACCCAGATAAATTTAAAAATAACGTATTAGCGCTTGCAGATGCGGCGAAATATTTCAATTTACCGACTATTCTCACTACCAGTTTTGAAAACGGTCCAAATGGTCCCTTAGTTCCAGAATTAAAAGAACTTTTCCCAGATGCGCCATTTATTCCACGTCCCGGTCAAATCAACGCTTGGGACAATGAAGACTTTGTAAAAGCGGTCAAAGCGACAGGTAAGAAACAACTAATTATTGCTGGTGTGGTAACTGAGGTTTGTGTGGCATTCCCAGCTTTATCTGCTCTCGCAGAAGGTTTTGAAGTGTTTGTGATTACTGATGCTTCTGGTACTTTCAATGAATTAACACGTGATGCTGCTTGGGACCGTATGTCAAAAGCAGGCGCTCAGCTTATGACATGGTTCGGTATGGCATGTGAGTTACACCGTGACTGGCGTAATGATGTGGAAGGTCTCGGTGCACTCTTCTCAAATCATATTCCTGATTACCGTAACCTGATGACCAGCTATAGTTTTAATACATCGCAAAAATAAGTTCTATTGCTAAGATTAGAGTGCCTAAGCGCTCTAATCTTAAATTTAAATGGATTGATCTGACATTGATAAGCTCTTTTGATGATTTTTATTATTTTTATTTGGTCGTAAAACACGGCGGCTTTAGTGCGGCCAGTGAAGCCGAAAATATTAGTAAATCTAAGCTCAGCCGACGTATTATTGATCTTGAAAATAAATTTAATGTGAGCCTTATTCAAAGAACAACCCGCCATTTTAAAGTGACCGATTTAGGTCAAGAATTTTATGAGGAATGCTGCAAAGTTATTGCTCAAGTTGAATGTGCAGAAAACGTTTTGTTAAAACAAAAAAGTGAACCGCAAGGAGTAATAAAAGTAAGCTGCCCACCTTTAATGATGCATTTTCAAATTAGAAAAATTTTAAATCAGTTTCTAAAAACCTACCCTAAAGTTGAAATATCGCTTGAGCTGACGAGCCGTCGAGTAGACATTCTGCATGATGATATCGACCTCGCCATTCGTACCAATTTCGAACCTAATGAAGATTCAAATTTAATTGTTCGTGATGTAATTAAAACTGACCACTGTCTAGTGGCTTCGCCTGAATTACTGCAAGGTCGTACTATTGAGCATTATTCCGAATTACAGGACTTTCCAAGTATTAGCTTAGGAACTCAAAAGCAAAATTACATTTGGCATTTATGCAATATTCGTAACGGTGAATCGGTTGATATCCCTTATCAACCACGAATCAAAAGTAATGATTTGGCAGGTGTCTACTATGCCGTGATGGATGGTTTAGGCATTGCCGACCTTCCCTTTTTAACTGTCGAATCTGAAATTCGTAAAGGCACACTGGTTCATATTCTTCCTGACTGGAAGTCTAATATTGGTATGCTACAACTGGTTTATGTGTCCCGAAAAGGACAACGCCTTGTGGTCGAAAAACTCATTGAAACATTGATTGATGAGCTTAGGCGTTTACCTGAAAGTCATGAAGGGTATTTGCCGACTTAAATAAAAAACCGGCCATGAATGGGCATAGCCGGTTTTTGTGAAACATCACATACAGCATAACTGCATGTTTTCGTTCAGAACAAAACGAACTCGTTTGGTTCCTTACTCAGAT
>Ga0308156_1001712_pt1 | contig 23264 bp, 19 predicted proteins | sample PhyAR2_FD_201041 | JGI IMG/M metagenome (GOLD analysis project Ga0308156, IMG submission 201041) | Phyllosphere microbial communities from UC Gill Tract Community Farm, Albany, California, United States - DLSL A.R2 | ecosystem: Host-associated > Plants > Phyllosphere > Unclassified | place: USA... | reverse complement strand
TTTCATGCCGGTCAACCAGTCGATCTATGACGCGTTAACGGTGCTCCAGCACCGCGGGCAGGATGCCGCAGGCATTTGTACTATCGATGCGCTGAAATGTTTTCGCCTGCGAAAGGCAAACGGCCTCGTCAGCGACGTTTTCGAAGCACGCCACATGCAGCGTCTGCAGGGCAACATGGGGATTGGTCACGCGCGGTATCCCACAGCGGGAAGCTCCAGTGCCTCTGAAGCGCAACCTTTCTACGTAAACTCGCCGTATGGTATTACCCTGGCGCACAACGGTAACCTGACTAACGCCCATGTGCTGCGTAAGCACCTGTTCGAAAAGGGCCGTCGTCACGTTAACACCACATCAGATTCTGAAATCCTGCTGAATATCTTTGCGCAGGAGTTAGACCGTTTCCAGAACGACCCGCTGGAAGCCGACAACATTTTTGCGGCGGTCGCCGCCCTGCATCAGCAGGTGCGTGGCGCCTACGCCGTCGTCGCAATGATTATCGGTCACGGTATGGTCGCCTTCCGCGATCCGAACGGCATCCGTCCGCTGGTGCTGGGTAAGCGCGTCATCGCGGATGGCCGCACCGAATATATGGTCGCCTCCGAGAGCGTGGCGCTGGATACGCTGGGCTTTGAGTTCATTCGTGACGTGGCACCCGGCGAAGCGGTCTATGTCACCGAGCAGGGCCAGCTCTCGACCCGCCAGTGTGCGGAAAACCCGAAGAGCAATCCGTGCCTGTTCGAATATGTCTATTTTGCCCGTCCAGACTCCTTCCTGGACAAAATCTCGGTCTACAGCGCCCGTGTCCGCATGGGGACCAAGCTGGGCGAGAAGATTGCCCGCGAATGGGAAGATCTTGATATCGATGTGGTGATCCCGATTCCGGAGACCTCAACCGATATCGCGCTGGAAATTGCCCGTATCCTCGACAAACCCTATCGTCAGGGCTTTGTGAAGAACCGCTACGTGGGCCGGACCTTTATCATGCCAGGCCAGCAGTTACGCCGCAGCGCGGTGCGCCGCAAGCTCAACGCGAACCGCGCCGAATTCCGTGATAAAAACGTGCTGCTGGTGGATGACTCGATCGTACGCGGCACCACCTCCGAGCAGATTATCGAGATGGCGCGTGAAGCGGGCGCGAAACGGGTCTATCTGGCCTCTGCGGCCCCGGAGATCCGTTTCCCGAACGTCTACGGTATCGATATGCCGAGCGCCACCGAACTGATCGCACACGGTCGTGAAGTGGAAGAGATTCGTCAGCTGATCAAAGCCGATGCGCTGATTTTCCAGGACCTGGACGATCTGATCGAGGCGGTGCGTGAAGAGAACCCGGAGATTGCACAGTTCGAGTGCTCCGTGTTTAACGGCGTCTACGTCACCAAAGATGTCGATCAGCAGTATCTGGAGTATCTCGAATCGCTGCGTAACGATGATGCCAAAGCGCTGCAGCGTCAGAACGAGGTCGAGAACCTTGAGCTGCACAACGAAGGCTGATGCGGTACTGAGCCGGGTCGCATAGAGCAGGGCGGGAGCAATCCCGCCCTGTTTGTTTTCAGAATCCCGCTGGCCGCGTATGATGGCGCACTGGCAGACATAAGGTTGGACTATGAAACGACTCATCATTGGCATCTCTGGCGCAAGCGGGGTGATCTACGGCGTGCGCATGCTGCAGGTGCTGCAGCAGGTGGAAGGGGTGGAAACGCATCTGGTCATGAGCAACGCGGCGCGTCAGACCCTGGGGCTGGAGAGCGACTATTCGGTGCGCGATGTGCAGGCACTGGCCGATGTGGTGCATGACGTGCGCGATATTGCAGCAAACATCTCGTCCGGCTCGTTTAAAACCCTGGGCATGGCGATCTTACCCTGCTCGATGAAAACGCTGTCGGGCATCGTACACAGCTACAGCGATTCGCTGCTGACCCGCGCCGCTGATGTGGTACTGAAAGAGCAGCGCAAGCTGGTGCTGTGCGTGCGGGAAACTCCGCTGCACGTGGGACACCTGCGGATGATGACGACCGCGGCAGAGCTGGGCGCGATTATCATGCCGCCCGTGCCGGCGTTTTATCATCGCCCTGAGACCATCGACCAGCTGATCGATCAGACCGTGAACCGGGTCATCGACCAGTTCGATATTGAATTGCCGGAAGATCTTTTCACGCGCTGGCAGGGTGCATAAAGTTCCGCTGGCGCACTTATTTAGTGCATAAGCGCGCCACGGATCACTCTTCGTGCATTTGATGCACCAAAAGTTAACAACGTCGCTTTTTCTCTTTTACTTCGCTGCTATATTCCCCTCACAAACACAGCGTTTTCCCCGGTCTGACGTCACGCTAACTGCGTGGATTGCTTGCAGAACTGGCATGAAACATGCAGATTAATTTGCGCAAACACATCACGAACCACATAACAAAAAGCACTTTACTTGAGGGTAATCTATGAAAAAGCGTGTTCTGGCTCTTTCCCTGATGCTGGGCTTATCCAGTGCTGCCAGCGTTTTTGCGGCGGTGCCGGGTTCCATCCGTATCGGTACCGATCCAACTTACCCACCGTTTGAGTCGAAAAACGCGCAAGGCAAGTTAGTGGGCTTCGACATCGACCTCGCTAACGAAATCTGTAAACGCATTCATACCCAGTGTACCTACGTGGAAAGTGACTTCGATGCGCTGATCCCGTCGCTGAAAGCGAAGAAAATTGACGCCATCATCTCCTCACTCTCCATCACCGCCAAACGTCAGGAAGAGATCGCCTTCTCAGAGAAACTCTACGCGGCAAATGCGCGTTTAGTGGCACCGAAAGGCTCTAAGATCGAGCCGACCATCGAGTCGCTGAAAGGGAAAAATATCGGTCTGCTGCAGGGCACCACCCAGGAAACCTATGCCAACGAGAACTGGCGGCCAAAAGGCGTGACCATCACGCCTTATGCGAACCAGGATCTGGTCTATCAGGATCTGAATGCCGGGCGTATCGATGCGGCCTTCCAGGATGAAGTGCAGGCCAGTGAAGGTTTCCTGAAGCAGCCGGTCGGTAAGAACTATGCGTTCGCGGGCCCGGCGGTGAAAGATGACAAGATCTTTGGCGTCGGCACCGGCATGGGACTGCGTAAAGATGACAGCGAACTGAAAGCGGCCATCGATAAAGCGTTTACCGAGATGCGCAAAGATGGCACCTACGACAAGATTGCGAAGAAATACTTCGACTTTAATGTGTACGGCGACTAACCATCCTGTCGCTTTATCCGCTGTGCAGTGCGCCGTTCTGCCCGCCTGAGCCGCTTCGGTCGGGGCAGAGGGTATCTGCAACCACGAGATAGAGCTAAACTGCCCGTCGAACGCTGGCGGGCAGCGTTTCGTTTTCACCCCACGACAGGACCCTCTCGATGCTGTATGGCTATTCTGATGTAATTCTTCGGGGCACCCTGGTGACGCTGGAGCTGGCGCTGACCTCTGTGCTGCTGGCAGTGCTGCTGGGCCTGATAGGCGCTGGCGCAAAACTGTCACGCAACCGGCCACTGGCGTTCGTCTTTGAAGGCTACACCACGCTGATTCGCGGTGTGCCGGACCTCGTACTGATGCTGCTGATCTTCTACGGTCTGCAGATTGTCCTCAACCAGGTTACCGATGCGCTGGGCATGGCGCAGTTTGATATCGACCCGATGGTCGCCGGTATCATCACGCTCGGCTTTATCTACGGTGCCTACTTTACCGAAACCTTCCGTGGAGCCTTTATGGCGGTGCCGAAAGGGCAGATCGAAGCGGCCACCGCGTTCGGCTTCACCGGCGCGCAGGTGTTCCGCCGCATTCTGTTCCCGGCCATGATGCGCTACGCGCTGCCGGGGATCGGCAACAACTGGCAGGTCATTCTGAAAGCCACCGCACTGGTCTCGCTGCTGGGGCTGGAGGATGTGGTGAAGGCGACCCAGCTGGCGGGCAAAAGCACCTGGCAGCCGTTCTACTTCGCCATTGTGGCCGGTGTGATCTATCTGGTGTTTACCACTCTCTCCAACGGCGTGTTGTGGTGGCTGAACCGGCGCTATACCGTCGGCGTGAAGAGGGCAAGTTATGATTGATATCATTCAGGAATACTGGAAATCGCTGCTCTGGACCGACGGCTACCGGTTTACCGGCGTCGCCATCACCCTGTGGCTGCTGATCCTGTCGGTGACGCTGGGCGGATGTCTGGCGATTCTGCTGGCGATAGCGCGGGTTTCACCTAACCGCTTTATCAGTTTTCCGGTCTGGCTGTTTACCTACGTGTTTCGCGGTACGCCGCTCTATGTGCAGCTGCTGGTCTTCTACTCCGGCATGTATACGCTGGAAATTGTCAAAGGCACGGAGCTGCTGAACGCCTTTTTCCGCAGCGGACTGAACTGCACGCTGCTCGCGTTTACGCTCAACACCTGCGCCTACACCACGGAAATCTTTGCCGGAGCGATTCGTTCGGTGCCCCACGGCGAGATCGAAGCGGCGCGGGCCTATGGCTTCTCCACCTTTAAACTCTATCGCTGCATTATCCTGCCCTCGGCGCTGCGGACGGCGCTGCCGGTTTACAGCAACGAAGTGATCCTGATGCTGCACTCCACGGCGCTGGCCTTTACCGCCACGGTGCCGGATCTGCTGAAAATCGCGCGGGATATTAACTCCGCGACCTATCAGCCGTTTACCGCCTTCGGGCTGGCGGCTGTGCTCTATCTGATTATCTCTTACGTGTTGATCAGCCTGTTCCGCCTGGCGGAGCGCCGCTGGCTGGCCCACGTGAAACCCTCTTCATCGCATTGAGTAGAACTATGGCTGATAATAAATTAAGCGTCACCGAACTGCATAAGCGTTACGGTGAACATGAAGTGCTGAAAGGGGTCTCGTTGACGGCTCAGGCGGGCGATGTGATCAGTATCATTGGCTCGTCCGGTTCAGGGAAAAGTACCTTTTTACGCTGCATCAACTTCCTCGAAAAACCGAGTGAGGGCACGATTGTGGTCAACAACCAGCAGATTACGCTGGTTCGCGACAAAGATGGTCAGCTCAAAGTGGCTGACAAAGAGCAACTGCGGGCGCTACGCACCAGCCTGACCATGGTGTTCCAGCACTTCAATCTCTGGAGCCACATGACGGTGCTGGAGAACGTGATGGAAGCGCCGATTCAGGTGCTGGGGCTGAGCAAAGCGGACGCCCGTGAACGCGCCATTCGCTATCTGGATAAGGTGGGCATCGATGCGCGCGCGCAGGCGAAGTATCCGGTGCACTTGTCGGGGGGGCAGCAGCAGCGTGTGTCGATTGCGCGCGCGCTGGCGATGGAGCCGGAAGTGCTCCTGTTCGACGAACCGACCTCCGCGCTGGACCCGGAACTGGTCGGAGAGGTGCTGCGCATCATGCAGAAGCTGGCAGAAGAGGGCAAAACCATGGTGGTTGTTACCCATGAGATGGAGTTCGCCCGTCACGTCTCCAGCCATGTCATTTTCCTGCATCAGGGCAAAATCGAAGAGCAGGGACCGCCTGCGGAGGTGTTCGGTAACCCGAAAAGCCCGCGTCTGCAGCAGTTCCTGAAAGGGTCGCTGAAGTAACCGCTGGCAGAGCGTGACGGTGAGGGCAGCAGGGCACGGGCGTGATGTGCCCTGCGCGCCGCGTCCGGGCGGTGGCAGGATTTATGCGTCCCGGGCTGCCCCGACGCCGGGCGATCACGTCTGCAGCAGCTTCAGCGCCGTATCCTCATCCGTCACCAGTCCCGATATCCAGCCGCCCTGCAAAGCGGCACGGATGGCCGGATACTTACGCTCGCTGCCTGCGAAGCCGATGATTTTGCGCTGCGTCTGACTTTCCAGCTGCACGCTGGTCAGCAGCGCATCCGTTTCTCCCCACACCCGTTCACCCTGCTGATTGAAAAAGTGTCCGAGCATTTCGCCCACCACGCCGCGCCCGTTCAGCGCCGCAACCTGCGCATCGGTAATAAATCCCTCGGCGTTTAACGGACAGCCCGGCATCACTTCTCCGATACCCACAAAGGCCACGTCCGCCTGTAAGGCGCGATCGATGACGCGCTGATAGACCTTATGCTGCACCCACATCGCTTTGTCCTGCGGCGTATCGGCGTAGAGCGGCGCAGGGATAAAGAAATACTTGCCCTGCATCTTTTCGGCCATCTTCAGCGGCACGTCATAGCGTGTGCCGGAATCATCCCGCGCGATGGCGCCAATCATGGAAACGCAATGATGCTGCGGGCGTTCAACCCAGGGCAGCGCATCGATCATGGACCTGAGGGTTTTGCCGGAGCCAATTCCAAACACCTGCGGCGTTTCCTCATTGATGAACTGCGTCATCACGGCCGCGCCTTCGACGGCCAGCATCTGCTGGATAGCCTCATCATTCAGGCTGGCCGATGGCACGACGCGGCATAAATCCAGACCAAACTTCGCCTGCACCTCACGCGCCAGCTGAAGGCAGTGTGTGACGGGATGATCGATCTTCACGTTCACCATACCCATTTCGCGTGCGCTGGAAACCAGACGCTGCGCGACCTGGCGCGACAGTCCCAGTGCCTGCGCGATCTCCTGCTGCGTCACGCCCGCGACGTAATACATCCATGCGGCACGTGCGGCCAGCTCCTGCTTTTTTTCTTCTCTGCTCATCACGCTGTTCCGTCGAATTCGGGAGAACATCTTACCGCCACGCGGGAGGAAAAGCACCAACTGAGCAAAAGCCCTATAAAAGAGCAAATGTATTATTTGTGACATGGCTCGCAGATGGATCGGCGTCATGGGCACTATGCTTAACGCCATCGGGCAAATGCCCTTCGTTGTGGCAAATGTTTAAATGAGGCGAATATGAACGACCAATCAGTGTGGATGCACATCGGCGCGGGATCTTTTCATCGGGCACATCAGGCGTGGTATCTGCACAAGCTGCGTGAGCAGGGTGACGAAAGCTGGGGCATCGCACTCGGCAATATCCGCAATGACGCGGTGCCGCTGCTTAATCAGCTCACGGCGCAGCAGGGCGAGTATGTGCTGGAAACCGTGACGCCTGACGGCAGGCGCGACTACGAAACCATCACCTCGCTGCGCAGGATTCTGCCCTGGGACAGTGAGCTGCATGCGCTGAGTGAGCAGGGCGCGCGCGAGGAAACGCGTGTCATCAGCTTTACCGTCACCGAAGCGGGTTACTACCTGACCCCCGCCTTTACCCTGGATCTCGCACATGCGGATGTGCAGGCCGATCTGGGTGGCGATACCCGCACGCTTTACGGCGCGCTCAGCCGGATTCTGACGCAGCGCGTGGCGCAGGGCGGTGCGCCGGTGACGCTGCTGAACTGTGACAATCTGCGCCACAACGGCGAGCGCTTCCGCGAGGCTTTCCTGACGTTTCTGATGGCCAAAGGCGATAGCGGACTGGCCGACTGGGTGCGCTCCCGAACCCGCTCACCGAATACCATGGTCGATCGCATTACCCCGCGTCCGACCCCGGACGTGGCCGAACGCGTGCAGGCGGCGACCGGTAAACAGGATGGCGCCGCCGTGATGGCCGAATCCTTCATTCAGTGGGTCATTGAGGATGATTTTATTGCCGGACGTCCGGCGCTGGAGATGGTTGGAGCTGAACTAGTGGAATCGGTGCTGCCGTGGGAAGAGGCGAAAATTCGCATTCTCAACGCGACACACGCCGCAATCGCCTGGGCCGGTACGCTGATTGGTCTGAACTATATCGATGAGAGCACACGCCATCCGGCGATTTATCAACTGGCTCACGACTATGTAACTCAGGATGTCATTCCCTGCCTGTCGCCCAGCCCGCTGGATTTAGCGGAGTATCGCGACGTGGTGCTGGCCCGCTTCAGTAATGCTTACATCAAAGACACCAATCAGCGCGTCGGTGCCGACGGCTTGTCCAAAATTCCCGGCATGGTGACGCCCACTCTGCAGGCATGCTACCAGCGTGGCACGCAGCCTGCCGCCACGGCGGTGATCCCGGCGCTGTTCTTCCTGTTTATGCAGCGATGGGCCAGTGACGATCTGCCCTATGCCTATCAGGACGGTGCGCTTCAGGCCGATACGCTGCGCAGGCAGTTCGCCAGCGCCGATCCGCTCGCTGCATTCCTGAGCGATCGTGCGCTGTTTGCGGAGCTGGCCTCTGATAAGGCTTTCCACGCACTGGTGACCCGCACGGTTGTGCGGTTGCAGCAGTGGCTGAAACAGCCTGAACTGGCGGCGGTGTAATCATGTATCTCGGCATAGATATCGGCACCTCAGAGCTTAAAGCGCTGATGATTGATACGCAGGGTGAGATTGTCGCCTCGCAGCACGCGACGCTGAGCGTGCAGCGTCCTCATCCTCACTGGGCAGAGCAGGATCCTGAACGCTGGTGGCAGGCGTGCAGCGAGGTTCTGGCTGCATTACGGCATCAGTTTCCTCAGGCGTGGGCTGAGATCCGTGCGATTGGGCTCTCGGGACAGATGCACGGGGCCGTGCTGCTGGATGATGCAGGGAAGGTGCTGCGCCCCTGTATCCTCTGGAACGACACGCGCAGTGCCCCGCAGTGTGAAAGACTGCAGACGAGCCATCCCCGGATCACCGACATCAGCGGCAACATGATCATGCCCGGCTTCACGCTGCCAAAACTGCACTGGGTCGCGGAACATGAGCCGGATATTTTCAGCCGCATTGACAAGGTTCTGCTGCCGAAAGATTACCTGCGCTGGCGGCTTACCGGGCACTTTTTCAGTGAGCCTTCGGATGCTGCCGGCACGCTGTGGCTCGATGTCGCCCGGCGTGACTGGTCGGACGAACTACTGGCCATCAGCGGACTGACGCGCGACCGGATGCCTGAACTGGTGGAGGGCAGCGCCATCAGCGCACGGCTGGATCCGACACTGGCGAGCGAGTGGGGCCTGCCTGCTGCGGTCACCGTGGCGGGCGGCGGCGGCGACAATGCCGCCTCTGCGGTCGGCGTAGGGGCGGTGAATCCGGGTGATGCCTTTATCTCACTGGGGACCTCCGGGGTGATCTTTGTCGTCAACGATCGCCTGCAGGCCGATCCTGAACGCGGAGTGCACGCCTTTTGCCATGCGTTACCGGGCCGCTGGCATCAGATGAGCGTGATGCTCAGCGCCGCCAGTTGCCTGCGCTGGCTGTGCAACCTGCTCTCCGTCAGCGAAAGCCAGCTGATGGAGGAGATGGCGCAGCTCAGCGAGGCGCAACTGCGCAGCGCGCCGGTTTTCCTGCCCTATCTGTCGGGTGAACGCACGCCGCACAACGATCCTGACGCCGCCGGTTCTTTCTTCAATCTGCGCCATGAGACGCCGCGCGCTCTGCTGGGCTATGCGGTAGCAGAAGGCGTGGCGTTCGGCCTGGCCGATGGCCTGAAGGTGCTCGGCGATACCACGCCTCGCATTCAGCAATGCAGCCTGACCGGGGGTGGAGCACGCAGCACACTATGGGCACAGCTGATCGCCGATGTGCTGCAACTGCCGATTGTGACCCATCCGGCCAGCGCGTCGGGCGCGCTGGGTGCGGCACGTTTAGCGTGGTTGGCCGACGGCGGCGCTGAGCATGAGGTCTGCCTGAAGCCGCCTGTACAGGCCCGCTATCAGCCGGACGAGACGCGGGGCGCCTGGCTGCAACAGCGGCTGCGTCTGTTCCGGGAACTCTATATCCAGCAACAGCAGGTGCGCAGCTTGCTGCCTGTATAACGACTAACCAGACAGAAGGTAATTGTGATGCAATCGAACGAATACTGGTTTGGCTTACCGAAAAAGATGTTCTGGGGCTTCCTCGCTATCGCCATCTTCATGGCGGGCGACGGCTTTGAAATGGCGTTTCTGTCGCGTCATATCACCGATATGGGCTTTACGCCCGCGCAGTCGGCGGTCGTTTTCACCTTCTATGGCTTAGCGGCTGCGGTGGCGGCCTGGGCCTCGGGCGTGGTCGCCGAGCTGATCACGCCGCTGCGTGCGATGATGATTGGCTTTGTGCTCTGGATTGTGATGCACGCGCTGTTTATGTCGCTGGGGCTGGGTCTGCGTAACTATCCGCTGATGGTGCTGTTCTACGGCATTCGCGGACTGGCTTATCCGCTGTTTATCTACTCGTTTATGATGATGCTGGTGCAGGTGCTGCCGCGCGAAAAACTGGCGGCGGCGACCGGCTGGTTCTGGGCGATGTATTCTGTCGGCATCGGCGTGGTGGGCAGCTACCTGCCCAGCCTCACCATCCCGATGCTGGGGGAAACCGGAACGCTCTGGCTGGCGATCATCTGGGTGGCCTGTGGCGGGATCCTCGCCTGGTTCAGCCTGCGCAGTGTGCCCGTGGATCGCTCCCGTGTGAATCTGCCGATGCGTGACAAGATGACAGAGATGGGGCGCGCCGTGACGATCCTGTTCACCAATCAGCATGTGTTTTATGCCTGCCTGATCCGCATCATCAATACGCTGTCGCTGTTTGGTTTCGCGATTGTCATGCCGCTGCTGTTTGTGGATCGGCTTGGCTTCTCCATTTCCGAATGGCTGCAGATCTGGGCGGTGTTCTTCTTTGTCACCATCTTCACGAATATTTTCTGGGGTCTCACGGGCGAGAAGCTGGGCTGGATCCGTCAGGTGCGCTGGTTCGGTTGCCTGGGGATGGCGATTTCCAGCCTGACCTTTTATTACCTGCCGCTCTATGCAGGGCATAACTTCTGGGTCGCGTTAATCCCTGCGGTCATGCTGGGGATCTTTGTCGCCGCCTTTGTCCCGATGACCGCCGTGTTTCCGACGCTGGAGCCGCATCACAAGGGCGCCGCGGTCTCGATTTACAACCTTTCTGCCGGGCTGAGTAACTTTGTGGCTCCGGCTATCGCCTCGGTTATCCTGCCGTTCTTCGACATTGTCGGTGTGGTCTGGGCCTATACGGCGCTGTATGTGTTTGCGGGCGTGCTGACCTTTATCATTCGTGTGCCCCAACCGGGGCACACGCGTGACGAAAAGGCCATCAAGTCACCGGTCGCGGAGCAGCGCAGCTGATGAAATGCGGGCGGCTCAGCGCCGCCCGCATTTAGCCTGCGACATCCTGTAGCGCCTCCTGCAGATCGTACCAGCGGAAGCCAAAACCAGAGGCTTCCAGCCGCTTTGGCAGCACATGCTGTCCGCCCAGCACCAGAACCGACGACTCTCCCATCATCAGCTTAATGGCGCTGGCCGGCGTGCGCATAAAGGCCGGACGATGCATTACCCGGCCCAGCGTGGCGGCGAACTGCTCATTGCGCACCGCGTAGGGCGCGACCATGTTGAACGGGCCGCGCAGATCCTCATGATCCAGCAGCCAGAGAATGGCGTTGACCATGTCGTCCAGATGGATCCACGGCATATACTGCTTGCCGCTGCCGAGCGGGCCGCCGATCCCCAGCTTAAAGGGCAGTTTCATTCTGCTGAGCGCGCCGCCTTCACGGGCCAGCACCACGCCGGTGCGCAGCAGGCAGACGCGGGTGCGTTCGCTCTCCGCCGCCAGCGCAAGCTGCTCCCAGCGGGCGCAGAGCTGATGGGTAAACTCGTCGTGTCCCTGATCCTCCTCCGTCAGCACCAGATCGCCGGTATTGCCATAATAGCCGGTCGCCGATCCTGAGATCAGCACGGCGGGCGGCGTAGTGCTGGCGTTGATCAGGGAAACGATCTGCTCGGTGATCTGCCAGCGGCTCTCGCACAGCTGCTGCTTGTGCGGCTCCGTCCAGCGTTTGTCGGCGATCGGTTCGCCCGCCAGATTAATTACTGCATCGATATTATCCAGGTTCGGCTGTTGTGCCAGACCGGACCAGAGCGCGACCTGATCGCCCAGTTTCTCCCGCGCGCTGACCACATCCCGCGTCACCACGCTGATCTGATGCCCCAGCTGCTGCAGGCGCGGAATCAGGTGGCGGCCAATCAGTCCCGTGCCACCGGTAATGAGAATGTGCATGTTGCGGCTCCCTTGATGTTTTTGTTATTTGCACCTTTCAGCATAGAAGAGTCGTGCCACTCTATCGTGCGTCGCGTCGCGCTTTCTTCATTCCGGCGGCAGAGATCGGATGAGCCCGGCGTTGCCTTCCCAAAAAAAAATCGGTAAACATGATGCAACCCTGACAGCCAATTGAGGTAACCGATGAATTATCCGCCCATCACCCTGTGGTCAGATTCATCATTTTTCAGTCCTTATGCCATGTCGGCCTATGTTGCCCTCTCCGAGAAAGGGATCCCCTTTCAGCTTAAACGCGTCGATTTGTCTCAGAATCAGCAATATGCCGAGGCGTATCGCGCGCTGTCGCTGACCTGCCGGGTTCCGACGCTGCAGATCGACACCTTTCTGTTAAGCGAATCCTCGGCGATTACCGAATACCTTGAAGAGCGCTTTCCGGCACCCGAGTTTGAGCGCCTCTATCCCCGCGATCGTGAGAAGCGCGCCCGCGCCCGGGAAATCCAGGCCTGGCTGCGCAGTGACTTCCTCTGGATCCGTCAGGAGCGCCCGACCGAGGTGCTGTTTGCCGGAGAGCGCTTTGCGCCGCTGACGGCCTCAGCGCAGCAGGCGGTGGATAAACTGGTTACGGCGGTCGGGCGCCTGCTGCCGGACGGACAGCAGAACCTGTTCGGTGAGTGGTCAATTGCCGATACCGATCTGGCGGTGATGCTCAACCGGCTGGTCCTGCATGGGGATCCCTTGCCCGATCGTCTTCGGCATTATGCTGAGTTTCAGTGGCAGCGAGCCTCGGTACAGCTGTGGTTAGCAGAAAGTGGTAAAAATCGGTAAGCGCCAGGGCTTGCTCAGGCTGGCGGAAGTGATTACCTTACGCCACATAAAAATAACGACGTGGCAAACTGCGTACCCAGGTGTACGCCAAACTGGAAAGGGTTACTGATGGTGGATCAAACGGCGGGTGACGGCATCGAGTGGGTCGATATCGTAAACGAAGAGAATGAAGTCGTTGCTCAGGCGACACGAGCGCAGATGCGTGCTCAGTGTCTGCGTCATCGCGCCACCTATATCGTGGTTCATGACGGTATGGGCAAGATTCTGGTGCAGCGCCGCACAGAGATAAAAGATTTTATGCCGGGCAAGCTGGATGCGACCGCAGGCGGCGTGGTGCAGAGCGGTGAAGATATGCTGGAATCTGCGCGCCGTGAAGCGGAAGAGGAGCTGGGGATCGCCGCAGTGCCGTTTGCCGAGCATGGCAAATTCTACTTCGAAGATCAGCACTGCCGCGTCTGGGGCGGTCTGTTCAGCTGTGTTTCGCACGGACCTTTCGCCATGCAGGAGTCGGAAGTGGATGAGATTATCTGGATGACGCCCGATGAGATCACCGCCCGCTGTGACGAGTTCACCGACGACTCGCTGAAAGCGCTGTCACTCTGGATGAGCCGCAACGGCGAAAACCGCGCCTGAGTGAATGCTTCCGGTCGGGTGACCGGGCGGGTTGCAGAGTCACCTGTAAAAAAAAGGCATGCCCTGGGGCATGCCTTTTTCGTGAGTGCCGAAGGCTTAGCCTTCCGCCTGCTGAGACTGGATAGCCGTCAGGGCGATGGTGTAGACGATGTCATCCACCAGCGCGCCGCGCGACAGGTCGTTGACCGGCTTGCGCATACCCTGCAGCATCGGCCCGATCGAGATCAGGTCGGCTGAACGCTGTACCGCTTTATAGGTGGTGTTACCGGTGTTGAGATCCGGGAAGATGAACACCGTCGCGCGACCGGCAACCTGCGAGTCTGGCGCTTTCGATTTCGCCACATCTTCCATGATCGCGGCGTCATACTGCAGCGGACCGTCAATCACCAGATCCGGACGTTTCTCCTGAGCGATGCGGGTGGCTTCGCGGACTTTCTCCACGTCGCTGCCTGCGCCGGACGTGCCGGTAGAGTAGGAGATCATCGCCACGCGCGGATCGATACCAAAGGCTTTGGCAGAATCGGCCGACTGGATCGCGATCTCAGCCAGCTGCTCAGCCGTCGGATCGGGGTTAATGGCGCAGTCGCCGTAGACCAGCACCTGCTCCGGCAGCAGCATAAAGAACACGGAAGAGACCAGTGAGCTGTTCGGGGCGGTTTTGATCAGCTGCAGTGGCGGACGAATGGTGTTGGCGGTGGTGTGTACTGCACCGGACACCAGACCATCGACTTCGCCGCTCTCCAGCATCATGGTGCCCAGCACCACATTATCTTCCAGCTGCTCCTGAGCGACCACTTCGGTCATGCCTTTGTTCTTACGCAGTTCGACCAGGCGCGGCACGTAGTTTTCACGCACCACTTCCGGATCGACAATCTCTACGCCTTTGCCCAGCTCCACGCCCTGCGCCGCAGCGACGCGCTGGATCTCATCCGGGTTGCCCAGCAGGACGCAGGTCGCGATACCGCGCTCGGCACAGATGGCGGCGGCTTTCACCGTACGCGGCTCATCGCCCTCTGGCAGCACCACGCGTTTGCCCGCTTTACGCGCCAGCTCGGTGAGCTGATAGCGGAAGGCCGGTGGTGAGAGGCGACGGCTGCGCTCGGAGGTGGCGGTCAGGGACTCAATCCAGTCCGCGTTGATGTAACCGGCAACATACTCCTGTACTTTCTCGATGCGCTGCGTATCGTCAGCCGGGACTTCCAGGTTGAAGCTCTGCAGGCTCAGTGAGGTCTGCCAGGTATTGGTTTTCACCATAAACACCGGCAGGCCGGTCTGGAAGGCGCGGTCGCAGAGACGGGCGATGCGGTCGTCAATCTCGTAGTTACCGGTCAGCAGGATGGCACCGATCTCAATGCCGTTCATGGCGGCCAGGCAGGCGGCGACCAGCACATCCGGGCGGTCGGCTGAGGTCACCAGCAGCGAGCCGGGACGGAAATGCTCCAGCATGTGCGGGATGCTGCGCGCACAGAAGGTGACCGATTTCACGCGGCGGGTCTGAATCTCCCCTTCGTTGATGATGCGGGCATCCAGATGGCGGCACATATCGATCGCACGGGTCGCGATCAGATCGAAACTCCACGGCACGCAGCCCAGCACCGGCAGCGGGCTGTCGGAGAAGAGCTGTTTAGGATCGATATTGGCGATGCTGGCTTTGGACGAATCATCGAAAATCTCTGACAGGTCAGGGCGGGTACGGCCCTGATCGTCGACCGGCGCGTTGAGTTTGTTGATGATGACGCCGGTGATATTTTTGTTCTTCTGGCCGCCGAAGCTGCTCTGGGTCAGCTCGATACGCTCTTTGAGCTGTGCCGGCGAGTCATTGCCCAGCGCCATCACGAAGACGATTTCCGCGTTCAGGGTTTTGGCGATTTCATAGTTCAGCGCGTTGGCGAACTGATGCTTACGGGTCGGCACCAGACCTTCCACCAGCACCACCTCCGCATTCTGGCTGCTGGCATGGTAACGGGAGATGATCTCTTCCATCAGCGCATCCTGCTGGTTTGACCCCAGCAGCGACTCGACGCGTGACATCAGCAGCGGTTCGGCAGCAGGAATGGAGGAGTTTTTACGGATGATGGTGGTGGTCTGATCCGGGTTGTCGCCTCCGGAGCGTGGCTGGGCAATCGGCTTGAACACGCTGAGGCGGACGCCTTTGCGCTCCATCGCGCGGATCACACCGAGACTGACGCTGGTCAGGCCGACGCTGGTGCCGGTCGGAATGAGCATAATTGTACGTGACACGTTTGAACCTCTCAGTCATGGCAGGGTGTCAAAAACAACTCCGTCAGCCTGGGCTGACGGAGAAAAGGACTCAGGCGGTCAGACGCGCGGCGTCCTGGGCGATGACCAGCTCTTCGTTGGTCGGGATCACCAGTGCCGGGCGGGTGCCTTCTTTATTGATGTAGCCTGACTTGCCGAAACGGGCTGCCAGGTTGCGATCGTGGTCGACGTCAAAGCCAAGCAGCGCGAGCTTTTTCAGGGAAAGTTCACGCACCATCGCGGCGTTCTCGCCGATGCCGCCGGTGAAGACCACGGCGTCAAGACGGCCATCCATCAGCGCTGTGTAGCTGCCGATATATTTCGCCAGGCGATGGCAGAAGACATCCATCGCACGCTTCGCATCTTCTTTGGTGGCGTAGTTGTCTTCCACGTAACGGCAGTCGCTGGTGACTTCGGTCAGGCCCAGCAGGCCAGACTCTTTGGTCAGCAGTTTATTGATGGCGTCGACGCTCATGCCCAGGGTGTCGTGCAGGAAGAAGACGATGGCCGGGTCGATGTCACCGCTGCGCGTGCCCATGACCAGACCTTCCAGCGGGGTCAGACCCATAGAGGTGTCGACGCACTCGCCGTTGCGAATCGCCGAGACGGAACCGCCGTTACCGAGGTGGCAGGTAATGATGTTCAGCGACGCCAGCGGCTTGTTCAGCATTCTGGCGGCTTCGTGGGTCACATAGAAGTGGCTGGTGCCATGCGCACCATAGCGACGGACGCCATGCTCTTTATACAGTTTGTACGGCAGCGCGTAGAGATAGGACTCTTCCGGCATTGTCTGATGGAAAGCGGTGTCGAATACCGCCACATTCTTATCTGACAGATGAGGGAAGTTTTTCATGGCTTCATCAATCCCGATCAGGTGCGCCGGGTTATGCAGCGGTGCAAAAGAGGCGGCGTCTTTAATGCCCTGAACCACCTCTTCGGTAATGATGACGGATTGCGTCAGCTTCTCGCCGCCGTGAACGATGCGATGACCGATTGCAGCAATTTGTGCCGAAAGCTCAGGTTTTTGTGCCAGAATGGTTTTAACGATAAAGTTCAGCGCTTCGCTATGCGCTGCGCCAGCACCCAGAGGCGCTTCCTGTTTTTCGCCTTCCAGCTTCCATTTGATGCGGGCTTCAGGAAGGTGGAAACATTCTGCCAGGCCCGACAGGAATTCTTCACCGCTTGCAGGGTTGAGGATGGCAAACTTAAGGGAAGAGCTGCCACAGTTCAGGACCAGAACTAACTTACTCGACATGGAAGTACCTATTTTTTGAGAGTGGCTAAATAAAACGCAATCAGACTAACAGCGTAGCCCATGAAAGCTGGTAGATTAATGACAAACATCATGCGGTAGACAGAATTCTGCATTCCCGCAAAAAATTTCGTTAATCTTACGTGAAAATTTGAAAATTGCCTTGTCGAAAATAGGGCTCAGGCCTCTTCCCAAAGGCGCATTCCGCTTCCGAAGGGTATCGGTGCGGCGTCAGGATAGCCGGAGTCCACTTTAAAGACAAAAATAATTGAAGGATGTCACGTAAAGTTGTGTAGTTGTAACTATTTTTTAATCTTTGCAGTATTAGTTGAGGTAAGCCATGGCGAATGAATCTGGCAGTACCAGTTGGTTTCGGATGTTTCAGCGCGGCCAGCACTATATGAAAACCTGGCCTGCTGATAAGCGCCTGGCACCCGTGTTTCCGGAAAATCGCGTTTCAACGGCGACCCGTTTTGCCATTCGTTTTATGCCCCCTCTGGCGATCTTCACGCTGACCTGGCAGGTTGCGATGGGCGGGCAGTTAGGCCCGGCCGTGGCGACAGCGCTGTTTGCCTGCAGCCTGCCGATGCAGGGGTTATGGTGGCTGGGTAAACGCTCTATCACGCCACTGCCGCCGACGCTGCTGAACTGGTTTCATGAAGTGCGTGCCCGTCTGGAAGACGCGGGGCAGGCTATCGCACCGGTAGAGGGCAAGCCAACCTATCAGGCGCTGGCCGATCTGTTAAAGCGCGCGTTTAAACAGCTCGACCGCACTTTCCTCGACGATCTCTGATCTTTCCCGGGCTGGCGGTAAAATATTTACCGCTGACCTGCGGCCAAATCAATGAAAGGCGATACGGCGATTTCCGTGCCGCTGACGCTGTGCAATCATCACGCTATTGCCGATTAACTGCGCGGTCTCTGACCGGGAGCGAATGATGGAAATGACCCATGCACAGCGTCTGATACTCACCAACCAGTATAAAATCATGGCCATGCTTGAGCCGGAGAATGCCGAGCGCTTTCGGCGCTACCAGACCATTATCGAACGCGGTTACGCGCTGCAGATGCGGGAGCTGGACAAGGAGTTTGGCGAACTCAGCGAGGCGGTCTGCCGGACGGTTATCGACATTATGGAGATGCATCACGCGCTTCACGTCTCCTGGTCAAATCTCAAAGCGCGCCCGCAGCTGGATGAACGGCGGCTCGCTTTCCTGGGCTTCGATGCCGCTACGGAAGCCCGCCTGCTGGGTTATGTGCGCTTTATGGTCAACACAGAAGGGCGTTACACCCACTTCGACTCCGGCACGCACGGGTTTAATGCCCAGACCCCGATGTGGGAAAAGTATCAACGCATGCTGGCTTTATGGCAGACTTGTCCGCGTCAGTACCATTTGAGTGCAAATGAAATTGCGCAAGTGATTAATGCCTGAGGAGGAGCGCGTGACCTACAGAGGTTTTCTTTTTGATTTAGACGGCACGCTGGTGGATTCCCTGCCAGCCGTTGAACGAGCCTGGAGCCAGTGGGGTGCCCGTCATGGCATCGCGGCGGATGAGATCCTGGATTTCATTCATGGCAAACAGGCGATTACCTCTTTGCGTCATTTTATGGCAGGCCAGCCGGAAGCCGCGATTCAGGCTGAATTTGTCGCGCTGGAACAGGCGGAAGCGGCGGATACCGAGGGTGTACAGGCGCTGCCGGGCGCAGTGTCGCTGCTCAACCGGCTCAATGCGCTGCAGATCCCCTGGGCGATCGTCACCTCCGGATCGATGCCGGTGGCGCAGGCACGTCATCGGGCGGCGGGCTTACCGATGCCTGAGGTGTTCATTACGGCGGAGCAGGTGGCAAAAGGGAAACCCGAGCCCGATCCCTATCTGCTGGGCGCGGAAAAGCTCGGCCTGGCGGCAGCATCCTGTGTGGTGGCCGAAGATGCTCCTGCAGGCATCGTCTCCGGCCTGAGCGCCGGCTGTGCGGTGGTCGCGATCAAGCCCTCCGCGCACACGCCACGCCTGAATGAGGTCGCGCTTCAGCTCGACTCGCTGGCGCAGCTGGCGATAACCCGCGAGTCTGACGGCAGCTTCAGCTTCGCGCCGATCCCATAAGCCTGGCCCGGCGGCCAGGCCGTCGGGTTACAGCGGCGTGTCCTGCGAGATCTCATCCAGCGACAGGCTGAAACTCGGAATAAAGACCTCAACGAAGTAATCCATCTCCGGTGAGCGGCGCTGCGCCAGCGTCTTTTCCAGCCGCGCTTTGGCCAGCAAGAACTCGTTGTTGCCGGCAGAGAGCTCCTCAAGGCACTTTACATAGGCACAGAGCGCATCCGCCTGTTTCACCACGGCCTGCTCCTCTTCGCTGTGCAGATGCTCATCAATGAGCGGCGCATAGACCGCCTGAAATTCGTCGGGCAGCATCGCAATCAGCTTCTGCTGGGCAATCTTCTCGATCTTCTTATATTCGTGGGCGATCTGCGCGTTGTAATACTTCACCGGCGTCGGTAAATCCCCGGTGAGCACCTCACTGGCGTCGTGATAGAGCGCCAGCATCGCGATGCGGTCGGCATTAAGCGCTCCGCTGAATTTGAGGTTTTTGATCACGGCCAGCGCGTGCGCCACCATGGCGACCTGCAGGCTGTGCTCAGACACGTTTTCGGTGCGCACGTTGCGCATCAGGGGCCAGCGGTTGATCAGCTTAAGACGGGAGAGGTGAGCGAAGAAATGGCTTTGAGTCATGCGCGTTCCTGTTGGCCGGCAGGGGAGAGACAAGCCCTCCCCAAATAGCCTCAGTATACGCGGGCGCAATTACTGACGATAGCCTTGCAGGAAACGGCCAAATTTATTGATCGCCATCTCCAGATCGTCCACGCGCGGCAGCGTCACGATGCGCAGATGGTCGGGCCATGGCCAGTTAAAGGCACTGCCCTGAACCAGCAGCACCTTCTCCTGTAACAGGAAATCCAGCACCATCTTCTGATCGTCGAAGATATTGAATTTTTTAGCATCAATTTTCGGGAACATATAGAGCGCACCCTGCGGCTTCACGCAGCTGACACCCGGGATATCGTTGATCAGTTCCCACGCGCGCTGGCGCTGCTCATAGAGACGCCCGCCGGGCATGATAAATTCGCTGATGCTCTGGTAGCCGCCCAGTGCCGTCTGAATGGCATGCTGCGCCGGTACGTTGGCGCAGAGTCGCATAGAGGCGAGCATCTCAAGCCCTTCAATGTATCCTCTGGCATGTTTTTTCGGTCCGTTCAGCACCATCCAGCCCTGACGGAAACCGGCAACGCGGTAGGTTTTGGAAAGGCCATTAAACGTCACCGTCAGCAGATCGGGGGCCAGCGCCGCGATGGAGTGATGCTGGGCCTCGTCATAGAGGATCTTGTCGTAGATCTCATCGGCGAAGATGATCAGGTTATGCTGACGCGCAATCTCCACCACCTCTGACAGCAACTCTTTGCTGTAGACCGCGCCGGTCGGGTTGTTGGGGTTGATGATGACGATCCCGCGCGTGCGGGGAGTGATTTTGCTGCGGATATCATCCAGGTCCGGGAACCAGCCTGCTGACTCGTCACACAGATAGTGCACCGCTTTACCGCTGGAGAGCGAAACGGCGGCGGTCCATAGCGGATAGTCCGGGGCGGGCACCAGCATTTCATCGCCGCTGTTCAGCAGCGCCTGCATCGCCTGCACGATCAGCTCTGAAACGCCGTTGCCAATGTAGATATCTTCTACCGTGACATCGCGCATCTCGCGCGCCTGGTAGTGCTGCATGATCGCTTTACGGGCGGAATAGAGCCCCTTGGAGTCGCAATAGCCCTGTGCGCTGGGCAGGTTACGAATCACATCCACCAGAATCTCGTCGGGCGCTTCGAAACCAAACGGCGCGGGGTTACCGATGTTCAGCTTAAGAACCTTGTTGCCTTCTTCTTCGAGACGCTTAGCCTCTTTCAGTACCGGACCACGGATGTCATAGCAGACGTTATCCAGTTTTCCGGATTTATCAATTTGAAAAGTCATTGTTACCGCCTTAACGGGCAGCATCCTTTCGGCTGCCACAGAAATCGAACCAGCACAATGTACTCTCCTCACGGACACAAAAGAAGGGTGCTTCCCCGTTTTGGCGGGTTCGACACCTTTTCACCCGGTGCGCAGCGTAAAAATGAGGGAGTAAGAAGCTCACTGGTTAATAAGCCTACTATTCATTACAACTTCGATATTTTAATCTGGATAAAGTGGGGGGCAGCCCACATATTGCCTTGCGAGCGGAGGCGCTGCAGAGAGGGAATCATCACGCACGTTTAGCCACTGGCGGAAATACCCACTTAGTGAAATAGTTAAACGATATTTTATAAATGAACAATTTTCAGGCGATTTCTGGCTTCCCGTCAGGACGACGCCTTAATACGGCTTAAGAGTCGCCATTTTAAGGCCACGGAAGCGCGGAAAAAGTGCCTTAAGAAGAGGTTCATATGAGACCTGGCTCGCAGCATTGTGAGCCGCACTTAACACTTCCTCACTAAATTTCAGAATGCAGAAGGGTTAAAAAGTGTTCAATTATGTGGCATAAGGGTCAGTAAATGCCTTTGGCACAAAATTTACAGCGCTTTTCACAAAATCATTTCCATTTTGAAGTCAAAAATGATTAAGTATAATTTATTATTTAATGCACTTTGCCGCGTCGCCCAGCCAGCGAGCAAAGCGCTAATTTTCTCCCGCCCGGTATGTCCGGCGGGAATTGAGACAATTACGCAGCTTCCTGTATTTCCGCACCCAGTGCCATCGGTTCAGAAGTTGTCTCTGTCTTGAGGCGCATTGTGACTCCGTCAGGGGCGTCATCAGTGCGGGTTCCACCATGAAAATTTCTTTGTGTCAGTCTTCACACAGGACTGTCATTGAGCACCATTACGGCTTATCACTTTGATAAACCTGTAATAACACCAGGGTAGTAGTTCGTAAAAAACTTATAAGTGAAGAAAAAACATGACTAATGCAAATCGTCCGATACTGAATCTCGACCTCGATCTGCTGAGAACTTTCGTTGCCGTTGCGGATTTGAATACCTTTGCAGCTGCCGCTGCAGCGGTCTGCAGAACGCAGTCAGCAGTCAGTCAGCAGATGCAGCGTCTGGAACAATTGGTAGGTAAAGAGCTGTTTGCCAGACATGGACGTAATAAGCTGCTAACAGAGCACGGGATCCAGCTTTTAGGCTATGCCAGAAAAATTCTTCGTTTCAACGACGAAGCCTGTACCTCTCTGATGTACAGCAACATTCAGGGCGTTCTGACCATCGGTGCCTCTGATGACACCTCAGACACGATTCTGCCGTTCCTGCTGAACCGGGTGACCTCGGTTTATCCGAAGCTGGCAATCGATGTGCGGGTCAAGCGCAACCCCTTCATGATGGAGATGCTGAATCAGGGTGAAGTGGACCTGGTTGTGACCACCTCCAGCCCGGGTAACTTTACCTATCAGGTACTGCGTACTTCACCCACACTGTGGTACTGCGCGGCCGACTATATCTTCCAGCGCGGCGAAGCCATTCCACTGGTGCTGCTGGATGAGCCAAGCCCTTATCGCGATATGGCGATTGACCACCTCAACGAGGCGGGCATCCCATGGCGTATCTCCTATGTGGCTTCAACCCTGGCGGCTGTGCGCGCGGCGGTGAAGGCCGGCCTGGGCGTTACCGCACGTCCGGTTGAGATGATGAGCCCGGAACTGCGTGTGATGGGTGCGGCTGAAGGTCTGCCGGTTCTGCCGGATACGCAGTATCTGCTGTGCCGCAATCCTGACAGCGACAATGAGCTGGCGCTGGCTATCTTCAATGCCATGCAGTCCACCAACGATCCCTACAATCTGAGCAACAATCCGGACGGTGCTCTGCTGCTGGATGACGAAGAGTAATTTCGTTAACGTGTTCTCCTCACCATCAGCCAGACTGTCTTAATAAACGCTTATAAATAAGCCTCTCATTCCCTGAACAGAACGAGAGGCTTTTTTTATGCCTGAATCTCTCTGTTTCTCCCTTTACCGTTAACGCCCCCGCGCTCAGCGCGTCTATAAATTCCACCTAAGCCCGAAGTGAAACTTATCAGCCGGAAAAATGAACGCCTTGTTTCGTATCGTCATTTGAGGTGGAGAATTTTCACGCAAAAAGGGCAAAACTGTGTTCTGGATCAAGAAAATACCCCTGGTAAGGGGAAGGAAAACAGAGTGATACCTGTCAAAATATGATTGTTAAATGCACGATCCATGCATACGAATACCCGCTACACTAAAATTAACCCTACAGACTGAAGCGATTTAGCTGGAAAGCGGGGCATCATTTGTTAATAATATGATGCAGGTGTGAAATAATGTTTGGATACTTTTGTCAAAGTTGACAA
>Ga0308156_1001702_pt1 | contig 23432 bp, 26 predicted proteins | sample PhyAR2_FD_201041 | JGI IMG/M metagenome (GOLD analysis project Ga0308156, IMG submission 201041) | Phyllosphere microbial communities from UC Gill Tract Community Farm, Albany, California, United States - DLSL A.R2 | ecosystem: Host-associated > Plants > Phyllosphere > Unclassified | place: USA... | reverse complement strand
AGAAAACATGGCTGATTTAAACCACGCACCATCAGAAGAATTAATGCGTCTATATCAAGCTTGGGCAAATGGTGGCGTAGGTTTAATCATTACCGGAAATGTAATGGTAGATCGCCGCGCAATGACTGGACCGGGCGGTGTCGTGCTGGAAGATGAAAAAAGGCTAGATACTTTTAAAAAATGGGCGCAAATTAGCCGTTCAAAAGGTGCTCAGGTTTGGCTTCAAATTAACCATCCCGGTCGTCAAATGCAGTCAAATTTAGGGCAACAAACGTGGGCTCCTTCTGCTGTTGCTTTAGATTTAGGGAAAATGTCAAATCGCTTTAATACGCCAATCGAAATGACTGAATCTATGATTACAGAGGTGATTCAGCGTTTTGCAAACACAGCACGTTTAGGTGAAAAAGCAGGATTTACTGGTGTAGAAATTCATGCAGCGCATGGTTATTTATTAAGCCAGTTTCTTTCTCCACTCAGCAATAAACGCCAAGATCAGTGGGGTGGTTCTTTAGAGAACCGCGCTCGCATTTTAATTGAGATTGTAGAAGCAGTTCGTAAAGTGGTTTCGCCTGAATTTACTGTTGCAGTAAAACTAAATTCAGCGGATTTCCAACGTGGTGGGTTTAGTGCTGAAGATGCTCAACAAGTGGTTAAAATGCTAAATGAGCATGCAGTCGATTTGGTTGAGCTTTCTGGTGGTAGTTACGAAGCGCCAGCAATGCAGGGCCAAGCACGTGATGGCCGAACACTTGCCCGTGAAGCTTACTTTTTAGAGTTTGCACAAGAAATTCGAAAAGTTGCCAAAATGCCTGTTATGGTGACAGGTGGCATACGCCGTAAGCAGATAGCAGAGCAAGTGGTTGAAAGTGGTGTAGATATGGTCGGTATTGCCACAGCACTAGCAATTGAACCTAATTTGCCAAATGCTTGGAAACAAGGCCACAATGTCACACCAGAGCTAAAACAAATTACTTGGAAGAATAAAACACTCGCTTCACTTGCGAATATGGCTGTGGTCAAATTCCAGTTACGTAATTTAAGTTCTGGCAAAAAAACAAAACCAAATGTTTCACCAGCTTGGGCTTTAATTTTGCAACAATCAGCGATGTCATGCCGTACCCGCCAATACAAAAAAGGTATGCGTGATTATTCATTTGCTTCTTAATAAAAGAGTAGTGTTATGACAAATCCTAACGATTCAAATTGGATAATCTATGGAGCAAATGGCTACACGGGTGAGTTAATCGTTCGTGAAGCTGTACGCCAAGGTCTAAAACCAACTTTGGCTGGTCGTAACAAAGCCAAGATTGAAACACTCGCTCAAGAGTTGGGGCTCAACTATAAAGCTTTTGGACTTGATAGCGTAGATGCAGTAAGTGAGCAACTCCAAGGCTTTAAATTGGTCATGCACTGCGCAGGACCATTTTCAGCGACTTCGAAGCCCATGATGGAAGCTTGTATAAAAGCAGGTGCTCACTATCTCGATATTACTGGTGAAATTGCGGTATTTGAATTAGCGCAGTCACTTAACAGCCAAGCCGAAAAAGCTGATATCGTGCTTTGTCCGGGTGTTGGTTTCGATGTGATTCCGACAGATTGTGTCGCTGCCGCTCTCAAAGAAGCTTTGCCAGATGCGACTCATTTAGCACTTGGTTTCGACTCCAGAACTGGACTTTCACCGGGTACTGCCAAAACCAGTACAGAAGGCATGGCCGAAGGCGGAAAAATTCGTAAAAACGGAAAAATTACTACAGTTCCATTAGCGCACTACGTCCGAACTATTGATTTTGGTGACGGTAAAAAAAGTGCCATGAGTGTTCCGTGGGGAGACGTCTCTACAGCGTTCTACACTACAGGTATTCCAAACATTGAAGTGTTTGTACCTGCATTTCCTAAAATGATTATGGGCGCGAAAATGATGAACTATGTACGCCCAGTATTAAAACTGAAAGCTGTGCAGAAGTTTATTAAGTCTCGTATTGAAAAAACGGTCGTTGGGCCAAATGAGGAACTCCGTGCGAAAGTACCCACCTATGTGTGGGGTGAAGCGAGAAACTCCCGTGGGGAAATTAAAACTGCCCGTATCCAAACGGAAAATGCGTATAGCCTTACCGTAAATGGCTCACTGACTGTGGTGAATTATTTACTCAAAAATACCGTTAAAGGCGGTACATATACACCTGCAAAACTAATGGGTTATAAGCTAGTGACTGAGCTGCCGGGTTCGGGTCCGCTGGTCATTAATTAAAAGCCTTTATTAAAACAGCGTGTTTATAAATAGTCCCGAACAAGGAGTCATTCTTGTTCGGGTTATTTTTAAATATCTCAATTAAATATAGTTTTATATAGATGAAAGAAAAACAGCAAACAAAACACTCCATAAGAAATAATTCAAATTGAATATACTAAAAAGCGATAAATATTTTTCATAACAAAGGAATGAGAATAATGAGAAAACTCATACTATTTCTCCATGCATCGCTTGATGGTTTTGTGGAGGGTCCAAATGGGGCCATGGACATAGGTTGGATTGCTTACGACGCCGACTTAGCAAATCATGCCAAAGAAGTTTTGAGCACTGCCGATACGGTGATTTGGGGACGTGCGACTTACCAGATGATGCATAATTACTGGCCATCTATGCTTTCAAACCCAGACGCTTCAGAACACGAACGCAACCATGCAAAATGGATTGAAAAGACAGAAAAAATTATTTTTTCTACAACCTTAGATAAAGTTGAATGGAATAACTCCAGACTTGTGAAAGATCATGTCGAGGAAGAAATTAATAGACTCAAACAAGAACAGGGCAAGGATATGGTGATTCTGGGGAGTCCTCGCTTTGCGCATTACCTGATGCAACTTGGTTTAATTGATGAATACAAAATTACGGTTTCGCCTGTGCTGATTGGTAGTGGCTTGTCACTATTCCAAGGTATTCAAGAAAAGACTAATCTTAAACTTATTGAAAATAAAACGTTTGCTTCAGGTGCAATAGGCCTTCACTATCAAAAAATTGGCTAATTTTTATAGTATTTAAATGAAAAAGACGAATTACAGAATAGGGCTGTAATTCGTCTTTTTAGATTTATTGAATGCTGCCTAAACGCTTAACAACTGCCTCGGCAATTTCTTTACTCGACTGAGGGTTTTGTCCCGTAATAATTCTGTCGTCCGAAACCACATATGAGGTAAATGGAACAAATGCTTGTTTATATTTTGCTCCACGTTCAATGAGTCCATTTTGTAGAGAAAAAGGAACTTGAGACTTAATACCCGACAGTGTTTCTTCAATATTTGCGAAACCCGTAACGGTTCTATCTGCAATTAAAAGTTTGCCATTTTCATCCTGCAAAGGTAATAAACCACCCACGCCGTGACATACTGCTGAAACGATCCCTCCTTGGCGATAGATCTGTTCGCTAATGTTTTGCAAGGCTTTATTGGTCGGGAAATCCCACATGGTGCCGTGGCCACCAGTATAATAAATGGCTTTATACTGGGTAGGATTAATCGCGCTCGGAGCTAATGTTGTTTTTAACCTTTGCATAAATGCTGGGTCAGCTAAATGATCTCGTGCTGATTTGTCTAAGTAAATGGACTTTAAACTACGTTCATCTAGAGGAACCTGACCGCCTAAAGGACTTACAAAATCCATATCATAGCCAGCAGCCAAAGCGACATCGTAAAAATGAGTGAGTTCAGTCAGCCAAAGTCCTGTTTTATCCGAACGGGAAGGGTAAGCCGAATGATTGGTCATCACGACTAAAATTTTTCCATTTGCTTTGCTAAGGCTTTGAGTTTTATCTAACTCTGCGGCATGTGCCACATTGGCAGTCAAAAAAATAGCAAAAATAATGGTTAACCAACGCTGAAAATCCCAAACTTTAAACATCACAGGTTCCTCATCTATCACCTGTGATCTATCGTATGTTTAAAGTGTACTTTAAGGTCAATAGTCCTTTAAGAAATTACGGTGTTCTTGCTTTGTCGTAATAGAGGTTCATGAGTCGTTCTGCATTTTCTTCGCAAGTAATTTCATCTGGTTTGTTATTAATCGCTTCGACCATGGTTCGTAAATTTTGCTTACTCACTTTTAGTTTTTGTTCTAAAAGTTCAATTTCTTGAATTTTTGATTCAAGTGTTTGGATGAGTGCGTCATGGTTCCAACTACTCACTTTTGAAGGAAGAAAGGCTTTAATTTCTGCTAAAGAAAATCCAACTTGCTGGGCTTGTTGAATTAAGGAAAGTTGCTTTAAATCGTTGTCGGTATATTCGCGGTAGCCATTTGATTTTCTTTTGGCTTTAGGCAAGAGTTTGATTTGCTCGTAGTAACGAATTGTAGGGGTACTTAAACCGCTTAGTTTAGATAACTCGCTAATATTCATAGCCACATACTCTATTGACATTCAAGTTAACTTTAGACTTATAGTCATGTAAAAGCAAGGTTCATAACTTTACCAAGCACACACTTTCAGTAACAGCTTTCTATGTTTTGATAGATGAAAGATAGAATTATAAATATGAAAAATGAGGTGATGAAATGTCTAAACGTATATTACACGTCGTGACCAATGTTTCACGCTATAAAGATATCGATGAACCAACAGGGCTGTGGTTAGGTGAGCTCACTCATGCCTATGATGAATTTGAAAAGCAAGGCTATATACAAGACATTGTTAGTCCCAATGGCGGAAAAACTCCGATTGAACCAAAATCATTAGGAGCTTTGGTTTCTGACAAGTCTGTAAAAGCGAGGGAAGATGATCAAGCTTTTATGACTTTATTAGCCAATACTTTTAAGCCTTCCGATATTAATTGGCAAGATTATGATGTGATTTATTACACAGGCGGTCACGGTGTTATGTGGGATTTTTTCGATAATCCTGAACTGCAAGAAATCACCAAAAATATTTATGAAAAAGGTGGCATTGTTTCGAGTGTTTGTCATGGTTATTGCGGCTTACTCAATGTACGGCTTTCAAATGGCGAACGACTGATAAAAGACAAAAAGTTAACTGGCTTTGCATGGAGTGAAGAGGTTTTGGCAGGGGTCGCGAAAAAGGTCCCATACAATGCTGAAGAGTTAGCTAAAGAATATGGGGCACATTATGATAAGGCCTTTATTCCATTTGCACCGCATGTAGTTCAAGATGGCAATTTAATTACAGGACAAAACCCGTTTTCTGCTAAAAAAACGGCTTTAGCGATAATAGAAGAATTAGAAAAGTCATAACTTAATGTCTCAAAAATAAACCCTAAAAGCAAAACCAGCGACGGCTTTGCTTTTAGGGTATCTAAATAATAGTTTATCCTAGAAAAGCTAATATTAAGGGACAATCACAAAATCAGGGTTTGCGATTGCAAAAATTGCTTCACGATCTGCAACTGGCGGATAAATCCAGATCGTATTAATTTCTTGTTTAATTTTTTTCGCCTCTTCACGTACAAACTGAACTTTTCGATCCCATCCTTCAGTATAAAGTGCGCCCCATGGGCCTAAGTCAACACAAGTCACATACTTTGGTTGGCTATAGGCATGTAATGGTAAATCAACCAATTCTGCGGCAGCATTGTAACCAGCTACACGGCCTAGGCTCATCGCATGCTGACATGACATCACGTTAAAATTACCTAAATCGTCGGTTGGAACTTTTACCGTATCACCCGTCACAAAAATATTTTTTGCCTCAGGTGCATGTAAATAAGCATCACCTAAAATACGGCCTAAATTATCTTTTTCACCTGCAATTTGAGAGGTAAGCGAGTTCGCTCGCATGCCCGCAGTCCAAATGACAGTTTCTGCTTCAATTCTTTCGCCGTTAGAAAGAGTTACGCCAGAAGCATCAAGTGCAGTAACGCGTAGCCCAGCTTTACCTTCAACACCAAGTTCCTCGAGAGCTTCACGAATGACAGCCGCAGCTTCTTCACCCAATGCTGCACCAATTTCTGCGGATGAATCGACTAAAACCACACGAATATCAGTTTCACCTAAAATATTATGCAGACGCTCAGGCATTTCAGTCACTGTTTCAAGCCCAGTCAGGCCGCCACCAGCAACAACTACAGTATTACGAGCTGCATTTGCAGGTTTATGGGCTAAGTTTTTAAAATGCTGGTCTAATTTCTCCGCATCTTCTAATGTGCTTACGCTAAATCCATACTCGGTAAGACCTGGTATTGGTGGCATAAACGTGGTGCTTCCAGTTGCCAGAATAAAACGGTCATAGCTTAAAGTCTGTTTATCGCCCTGAGTTGTGGTAATCACAAGATTTTGGGCAGCAGCATCAATTTCATTTACCCAGCCAGCTACATATTTAACGTCAACTACGCTTAATAGTTCTGAAATATTAGGGTACATATTTTCAAGTACAGCTTCATAAAGACGAGGACGAATATCCACATTTGGACTAGGGGAAACCATCACTACTTCAATGTTTTGTTCTTGCGAAGCTAAGTGAATCGCCCGTTGTGCAGCAAGTGCAGCCCATAAACCAGCAAAGCCAGAACCTGCAATAATAATACGTTTACTCATTTGATTATCCTTTTGATAAGTCTTCGGACAACACATTCCAGCTCATCACAAAATTTAGGGTGAGCGAATCCATTCTCTGATTGTCCGAAAAAATCTGAGAAGGCGTTTAAAAAGGATTAGGGAGTTTACTTTAGGGCGCGGAGCCTTATCAGCTTATTAGTCGGGCGTATCCCGTGATATTTTACTTTTTCGCATTTTTGCTGTTCTTCCTTCAATGCGTTCACTGATCCAACCATTTACATCACTAAAAAATACGTCGGGTGCATAACGGCCAAAACGGTCTGCAATATCGCCAAGTGTATGAGCACCTAAAGCGTCTCGCATGGCTTTTTCAGCCTGTAGCATGACTGCATGTACTGCGCACACACCACTGGTTGCCCAATCAGGTGGGGCATTGTTAAAGACTGCACATTTTCCACGGACTTCTTGACACTCAAAAAGCGGTTTTTCACCCTCAATTGCATTCACGATATCTAAAAAACTAATTTCGTGCGCAGAGCGAGCCAGTAAATATCCGCCGCGAACACCTTCTTGTGCTACAACAAGTCCAGCCTTTTCAAGTTTAGGAAAAATCTTGGCCATGAAACTTGGAGAAACTCCTTGTAATTCAGCAAGATCCTTACTACTCAAAGGTTTGTCCTCATTGTTCACAAGAAAAAGAAGACAGTGAATCGCATACTCGACGCTACTAGTGATATAAGCCATTTAATTTCATAATTGATCAACTACAAACACAGACTAATGTAGTCTGTGTTTTAAGTCAATAATAAAACTAAGACAAAATTAGTCCTAGTTTTATTTTGAATTGTTATAAAGAGGATAAATAGGCGATATGTATCTGAATTTAAATACCTTTAAAGTAAAATTAGGGACTATAAATAATTTAAAAAATATTGAAAAACTTACGAACGCCACCAATAATTTTCAACATTTGGCTCGTTTAAGTTTAAGAGTTCACCCATTTGAGGTGTACTAATCGCTAACTCATTTTGTTGAGCCAAAGCGACGATACGTTCAAACGGGTCGACCCAAGCATGAAGTGCCAAGTCAAAAGTACCATTGTGTATAGGCAACAAATGACGTCCTTTTAAATCGATATGTGCTTGCAGCGTTTGCTCGGGTTGCATATGAACATCGGGCCATTCAGGGTCATAAGCACCCGTTTCTAACATGGTGAGATCGAAGGGGCCATAGCGATGTCCAATCTCTTTAAACCCATCAAAATATCCTGTGTCACCGCTAAAAAATACATGTAAGTCATTATCAATAATCACCCACGAGGCCCAAAGTGTTGCATTGCTATCGCCCATACCACGGCCTGAAAAATGATGGGCAGGGGTAGCAACCAGTTCAAGTCCATCTACATGTGTGGTGTCCCACCAATCGAGTTGCTGAACTTTTTCTGCTGGAATTCCCCATTTAATGAGTGTGTCACCCACGCCAAGCGGTGTTAAGAAATGCTCAACTTTATCGTTAAGTTGCATGACTGCATGGTAGTCGAGGTGGTCGTAGTGGTTATGCGATAAAATCACGCCTTTAATAGGTGGTAAGTCAGCAATGTTAATCGGTGGCTGGTGGAAACGTTTTGGTCCAAGCCATTGAAAAGGTGATGCACGCTCTGAAAAAACTGGGTCGGTTAACCAAAATTCATTTTGCAGTTTTAACAAGATGGTTGAGTGGCCCAAACGAAATAGAGAGCGGTCGGCTGCACTCAACAGTTGTTCTTTCGATAAACTTAAAACAGGAATTTCTCTGTTTGGAACAGTGTCTTTTGGTTTGTTAAATAGAAATTTCCACATGAGCTGGAGCGTTTTGCCAAAAGAAGGCTTGTGTTGGTTCGGGCGTGTATTTCTAAATTTGCCATTGTGCTGCTGTGATGGCATTAAGGGATAAGGTAAGTCTGTTGTGTTTGAAATAGTCATCTTGTTTTTCCTTATTGGAACAAACCTATATGTGCAAATAAGAACTTGGGCTAAGTGCTTATTTTAATTTATTTAAATGAGTATTTACTCACTCATTAACTGGTTTAAAAATAAGGACGCCGTGCATCCTTAACTCTTATCTATATTGAAACTGCGTGCCAAAACGCTTCAAAACCAGATTTGCGATAACGCTCGGCTTGAGAAGGGTCTTGGGCAATAAAATTGAGTGTAACTTCGGCAAGTGCACCTAAAATTGAAGCAATAAATAACGGTGGATAATCTCTTAATTTGCCATCGTTAATTCTTTCTTGAATGTTTTGAGTGAGGTCACAAAAGGTTTGCATGCCAATTTGTTTGCTTTGCTCAGTAATTTGTTCTGAGGTTGAAAGCTGCGCCATCACTTTTCGTTTCAGAGGAGCTTCTAAACTCCAGTCCAAATAGCTTTGCCAGATATGCGACATTTGTGTTTGTAAGTCAGAATCGGCAGGGTAACCAAGCATCATGACCTGACGCAGTTCGGCCTTTAGTGAAAGGTATAACTGGTTCAGCAGTTCTTCTTTATTACTAAAATAGGTAAATAAAGTTCCTTCTGCCACGCCAGCAACTTTAGCAATTTTTGAGGTAGATGCACGCTCGCCAAGCTCAGCTAATGTTTCAATAGCAGCGCTTAAAATTGCATTACGTTTATCTTCACTACGAGGACGAGCCATATACAAACATATTAATTGAGTGATTACTCAATCATACATAAAAATAAAGAGAGAGCAAGAAAATATGAAAATATTTATGTCTATTCTTTAAAGTTTCTGTTCTCAAAAGAACAGCTCAAATTTAAGCTGCCAATCAATTAAAAAATAATGAAAGCCAACTTAAGTTTGAGCATGCAAAGTTATACTAAATTAGTATTTATTGAATACTTACTCGCCAGATCGCATTCCCAACATCATCTGCAACCAGTAAAGCTCCTGAGCGATCTTGTGTGAGGCCTACAGGTGCACCATACAAACTCTTTTGATCTTGAGAGTAAAAACCACTCACTACAGTCTTAGGTATTCCTGTGGGTTTTCCATTTATAAATGGGATGAACACTACGTTGTAACCATTTAAGGGAGTTCTATTCCAACTACCATGATTACTTACAAAAGCACCTTTTTTAAATTGATCGCCAAGATTTGTTGTTTCCGATGCAAACCATAAACCTAAAGGTGCGACATGCGAGCCTAATGAATAATCTGGCTTAATCGCTTTTTTAACCAAATCTGGGCGTTGTTGTTTTACACGTGTATCTAAATGCTGACCAAAATAACTATAAGGCCACCCATAGAAACCTTTATCTTGTACAGCAGTTAAATAGTCAGGGACTAAACTACCACCAATTTCATCTCGTTCATTTACTATGGCAAAAAGTTGATTGGTTTCAGGTTCTATTTGTAAACCTGTTGGATTTCGTATTCCACTTGCATAGATACGACTAGCACCAGTAAGTACATCAACTTCAAGTACAGTTGCTCGGCGATATTCAACAGCTAAACCTTTTTCACCAATATTACTATTCGAACCAACGCCAACATATAGCTTGGTTCCATCTTTACTAGCGACTAAAGATTTTGTCCAATGGTGATTAATCGTGTCTGGTAAATCTGATAGAACCGTTCCCGTTTCATTAATGGACGTTGAGCCGTCTACATAATGATATTTAGTAATGTTGTTTGTATTAGCAACGTATAAAGAGTCACCAATGAGCTGTACACCAAAAGGAGAGTAGAGGTTTTTAAGGAAAATATATCGCTTCCATTCACCTGTTTCAGTTGGTCTTAGCAAGGTTATTTGGTTGCCACCTTTCCCACCTTTTCCGGAAAGGCCTTTAACTTTATTTGCAATAAGCTGTTTCGGTGTCGTAGTCGGTGCTTCACCAGGGCTATTCGATTCAACAACTAAAATATCGCCATTTGGAAGTGTGTAAAGCTGTCTTGGGTGTAATAATTTATCGGCAATTTTTTCAATTTTTAACCCTTGTGCGACAACAGGCTTTTGATTTTCTGCCCAACCTACTCCTCGGGGAACTTTCATAGGAGGAACTAAATAATTTTGGGCTTCTGGTAACTCAGGATTTGCACCATATTGTTTATCAAGATCAATAACATTTTCTCTACTGCATCCAAATAGTGCTAAGTTCATTAAAAAAAATAATGTGGTTTTTTTATAGATAGTTTTCATATTCCCTTCCTATTAATCTTCTACATCATTTCTAGCAGTTGATTCAAATATGTAATAAAGACCAATTAATAAAACAGTAATGAAAGAAAGAATTACGTTAGCAGGAACAATCCCATACGCATCTCTACTATGTATAAAAGCATTAAAAATTCCGCTTACTATGGCAAAACCGTAGAGAAAAAATCCTGTGATTTCAACTTTCCTGATATTTTGTATTGGACGAAACCACACATAAAATAAATTAATTAAACGGGGAATAATGGCAATGATGAGTCCAAGTACAACCAGCCAACTCGCTGCATTGGCCCATAATATTTCGCCTGTATTTTTATAAGTAATATCAAAAATTAAAGCCCCGACGAAGAAACCAAATGGAATGGGGTTTAATAATGAATAAAGGGTATAAAGCACTCCATTTCTTGATCTTACTATTTTCATAATCCATCCTTTTTTTATAAAAAGAGTGTTATTTTTATATATTTATATAAAAATTTTGGATGTTTGTTTTTTGTAATGTCAATTTAGTGAATTATTTTAATTTATTATCTGGTTGAAATAGTGGCGTGTTAATATAATATAAAGTTTTTTATAGGTTTTTATGAGGTTAACTTAATGTTTTTTTTGATTTAATTTTTTAACTTTAAATGTTTTTCATTAATTTAATTTATGAAAAAATTCTTATTAAAAATAAATTTTTATGATTTATATGTCTTATTTATACTTGTAAATATATTATATAATAATATTTTAAGTACTTATTAAATTAATTTATTTAAAACAAAAAATAATTGTTTTAAAAATAATGTTTCAAGTTTTGTGATTTTTTGTTTTTTTAAATAATTTAAAATAAAACTTGGTTTTAGCTATTTTAATCCTGCCAATAAGGTGTTTCACCATAGACTTCAGCAAAATAATCAATAATTACCCGAATATTTAAAGGTGGATGACGCACATTCGGATAAATTGCTGCGATGTGCTGAGGCTGCGATTTAATTGAGGCTTCATATTGCGGTAAAAGTTTTATCAATTTGCCATTCTTTAAGGCCTCACCAATTAACCAGTCTGGAAATAAAACAATTCCCATCCCATGGAGTGCAGCCATCATTAAGCTTTCAGCATTATTTGAAGCAAGTAGGGGCACAATTGGATAATGTATCCATTCCTCGTTGGGTTTTTTAACCAACCAACGGTTAGGACCTTCAAATCCTTTATAGACTAAGCATTTATGGTCATTGAGTTGTTTGGGATGATCAAGCGTGCCGTATTTAGCAATGTAGCTAGGCGAGGCTGCCAAATGATATTTTTGTGTGCCGAAAATACGTGCATGAAATGATGAATCTGTCAGGGTTCCAATACGAAAAATTAAATCGGTACTATCCCGAAGAGGGTCTATAAATTCATCCGTCTGAATGAGTTCTATTAAAAGCCTTGGATAACGTTCTGATAAACCCGCTAACCAAGGCGCAATATGCCGTTGACCAAAAAATACGGGTGCATTAATTCGGACCAGTCCAGAGGGTTCTATTGTTTTATCTTGCAATGCCTTTTGAGCTTCATCAAATTGCTCTGTAATTCTTTTGGCATATTCAAAAAATAATTTACCCGATTCGGTCGGAGTGATGGCTCGCGTATTTCGATAGAAAAGTTGTTGCCCCAACGCATCTTCTAACTGTTGAATGGTCCGAGAAATCATCGATGACGACACATCTTCTTTTCTCGCCACAATAGAGAAATTTTGAGCGTTATATACACTGATAAAAAAGCGAAGGGTACGAATATCAATCGAATTGGTTAAATTCATCTGTGCAATTTCTGCAAAAGTGATTCATGAATTATGCTGTTTTTATAATAAATTGACTACTCTAAAATTCGTTGTCTAAATAAAATGAGGCAATGTTTTATGCAAATTCTATTACTGTTCCTCACCATTTTGGGTGGAATGGGGCTATCAGTAGAGGCAGGGCTTTTAGGGCCATTAGGTACAGAAGTCGGGGAATTATGGGCCACTTTTAGTATTTTTGGCGTAGGGGCAGCCCTTACTTTTTTATTAATGCTGTTTTTTAGCCCACGTAACAGCCCTTCATTTTTTACCCTTCCATCTTGGCAGTTATTGGGAGGCGTTATTGGTCCCATCTACGTCATTATTCTCACCATTACCGCACCAATTATTGGCATTGCCATGACCATGATTGGGATTTTGGCGGGTCAAGTTTTTAAGAGCCTTATTATTGATCACTATGGACTACTCGGGACTCCACATAGAAAAGTAGATCGTAAACGTGTGCTTGCGCTTGTTTTTATTGTGGTTGCACTTTCATTAGTCGCAAAAGCATAAGAGGGTAATATGACAATATTCATGATTTTATTGGCTGTTATCGGCGGTGCGCTTTTAAGTGTTCAAGCCGCAATTAATGGTCAGCTTGGCAGTAAAGTAGGCGTATTTCGTAGTGCTTTTTTGACGTTTTCGGTAGGTGCTTTAATTACGGCATTGCTTATTTTTTACTTTGAGCCAAAACAAACATTAACCCTGCTAGACGTACCTAAATGGCAACTGCTTGGCGCAATGTGTGGTGTTCCCTATATTGTGATTATGGTCTTAGCTATACAAAGAATAGGGGCGGCAGTTGCTACGGTTGCGGTGATTTTCGGGCAACTCTTAATGAGTATGTTGATTGATAATTTTGGTTGGTTTGGCAATGAAATTCTGCCTTTTTCAACATATCGATTAGGCGCACTCATCTGTTTAGCGATTGCACTTTATTTTATCTATTCGAGTAGTAAAACGACTCAAATCGAAACCTAAAAACCAATGCCATCATATTTTTAAACCTAATTGATGGCTTGATTTTCCAGATTTTAATTATTATCTCTCGCCATTTTTCCAAGCGGACTGTACCTGATTGGCAATCGCGGGATAGTCCATAACGAAACGTACATGAGTCTCAACACCTGTTTTTAAGGTCGTATCATCTACAATAAATTCTGGACTATGGTTTGGAGCAGCTTTAGTCATGTCTTGATCTTTAGGGGTCGCACCAAGTGAGATATAAAGAGCAGGCATAAGCTTGCCATAATGTGCAAAGTCATCACTTGCACTGGCATTGGTGTCCATTCGATGCAAATGACTTTTACCTACTGTATTTTCTAAGGTAGGTAAAATTAATTGAGTGAGCATTTTATTGTTATAAGTGACAGGCGCATAGGGCGAAAGTTCAATGTCTGCTTTAACATTATTTGCCAGCGCAGTATGAGTAATCATTTCAGGTAATTGCCTAAGAATATTTTGACGGATGTCTTCGCTATTTGTACGAATGGTTCCTTCCATATCAACTTCTTTGGGGATAATGTTGGCAGCAGTTCCACCAGAAATATGTCCTACTGTCACCACGGCCATGCCTTTAGTCAGATCAGAGCGGCGACTAACCATGGTTTGAATGTTATTTATAATAGCAGCAGAAGCAACAATCGGATCTCGACCAGCCCATGGCATAGAAGCATGTACTTGTTGTCCAGTCAGTTTAATCCGAAATTCATCGGCACTATTTAGCATCGCTGCATCTTTATAGAAAATACTGCCACTTGGAATACCAGAAACGACGTGAATACCAAACATAACTTCAGGTTTTGGGTTTTTTAGTGCACCATCCGCAATCATCTTTCTCGAACCAATTTGGTCACCTTGACTAAAACCTGCCAAATCAGCAGCTCCTTCTTCGGAGGGTTGGAAAACAAAAACAACAGTGCCTGCAAATTTATTTTTATTTTCTGCCAATATTTTTGCTGCACCCAATAGCATAGCCGTATGCGCATCATGACCACACGCATGCATAACAGGTTGCAGCTCTCCTTGATATTGTGCTTTTACTTTGCTCGCATAACTCAAATTTGTTTTTTCTTCGATTGGTAAGGCATCCATATCGGCTCTTAATGCCATAACGGGACCAGGCAGATCGCCTTTTAAAATTCCAATAACACCAGTTTTGGCAAATCCTTTTCGAACTTCGATACCATACGACTTCAACTCATTTTGCACTAATTTTGAAGTGTTAAACTCCATGTTGCCAAGCTCTGGATGTTCATGAATATAATGGCGAATTTGGATTGTTTTTAATTCATTTTTAGAAACATAATCTTTAATCCAATCGGCAAAACTGGTCTGAGCGGTAATGAGTAGGGGTGCCACCAATAATAATTTATGAAATCCTTTCACCGTCTTTTCAAAAGATTTATTCAATAAACAATCCATGTTTTGCCTCAGTAGTCAGTTCTTATTCAGAGGAGAACAAAGGGTCAATATGCCCAGTTCTCAATATTAAATTTTGTGATAAAGCGTATTTAGCGTTATGGCTATAGATGGATTACATGTGTTAAATGTATAATCACAACCTAACATGTATATACAACTTCATATTGGTAAAATAGCTTATTTGCTAAAAAGAAAGCAATAATTATCGGGTCCCTCTTAGTATTTTTATTAAGTTGAACTTATAGATATGGAGTGGAACTGATTCATATAACTTTTGAAAAAATAGAGAAGAGAGCTTGTACTTCTAAAACAGTGTTCAATATTACTTTATATAATGTTAAGTTGAATTACCTAATATGATGAAAAACAATAATTAATTAAATATTTTCTAGCCAATTTCACATTGACACCTTAAATATTGCAGATTACCATTTGCGGGCTGGCCTACATTGCCAGACGGTTTTGACGGACCGTGTAGTAAGACCGCATCAGAGCTATTCCTTCTGAGGAATACTTTTATGCGTAGACTTCTCGTGCCCTCTCGTAGCGGTAGGACGGGAGTGGGACACCTTCGGGTGTGCTGGAGTCTTACCCAGTCCGTCAACCTGCTTCCGTTCTGCCACCATAATCTATAATGTTTCGGCAGAACTCCCAATAGAAGGAGTTGGCTATGCACATTCATTATTTATTGGCAGACATTGCCAAGGTCTATAACGACACAACTTAAATCACTATAAAGCAGCTCGATCGCCGTTAGGCTTTTCAGGCTTTAAATCATTTCGATTAAAAACTTAGCAACAATAAAACTTGAGATGTGCCAAGCACAGTCTTTACGGCTTTGCTGTGCCTTTTTTTCTCCCAAAAAAGTATCTCATTTATATACAACAAAAATTTATTTATAACGGTAAAAATATGCCAACTTTAGAAAAATCTTCCAAAAAATTACAGGTTATTCATACCGCAATAGAGCTGTTCAATAACTATGGATTTCACAATGCAGGCGTGGACCTGATTGCCAAAAAATCCAAAATACCTAAAGCCACTTTTTACAACTACTTTCACTCAAAAGAACGCCTTATTGAAACGTGTATATCTTTTCAAAAAAGCAAACTTAAAGAAGAAGTGCTGGCAATTGTCTACTCAAGCCGTTACCGAACCTCAAGCGATAAAATCCAAGAGATTATTGTTTTACATGTCAATTTTAATAGCCTGTACTATCTATTACTTAAAGCCATTTTTGAAATTAAGCAGATTTACCCGCAGGCCTACCGTATGGCAATTGAGTATAGAAAATGGCTGCTCCGAGAACTTTTTGATCTGGTTTTTAGTTTGGAAACTCATGCATTAAAACCCGATGCCAACATGGTTTTAAATCTTATTGATGGCTTGATGTTTCAGATTTTAAGCTCAAATCGTTTGGAGGAGAGGGATGTGGTGGTGGAGAGGTTTTTTTTGGGGGGTAAGCCGCTAATAGCTTTTATCCTCACCTCTGCTATTAAATATAGTTGAAACTGAGAATTAATTATTTCATATAATAAAATTTTAAATTATTATATTTAAAAGTATTTTATACCAGTCAATAAAAAAGAGTAAATTTGATGACACTTAATAAAACTATTTTTCTTTTTCTACTTTCAGGTCTTATAGTGGGCTGTGGTGGTGGTGGCAGTAATGATACTGTTGCCACAACAAAAGATGAAATTCTTAGTACAGAGTTTGATAATACTACTTCTTACAAATGGGGATCTATTCAGTTTGATACAACATTTGTTGAGATTACAAAGAATTCAAGAAATGGAAATATTTGGTATGCTGATTATTCTAAGTTAGATAAAGGTACAGAACCAGATATTGGACGCTTAATGTTAAGCACAGATGGCCTTTATAAACCAGATGAGACGAAGTACCCATTGGGTTATAGACGTTATATTTTGAGATCTACTTCACAAGATGGAACTAGTCTTAGAAAAACGCCTTATAACAAAGATGGTCTAAAAAATATTGTCGTTGAAGAGAAAGGGCGCTGGATTGATTTAACGAATGTCAGAATAAGTGACAGAACTGCCGTATATTGGAATCTCCTTGCAGAGAAAATTCCTACAAGCGTATTTTTTCATCCAGAACCTATTGGTGATCAATTTAAAGATTTTTTAGCTTTAACCAAGAAAAATATATTTCCTGCAGGCGCGAAATGTTTTCAGGTTGAAAGAACAAATTATTCAGTACCTTATTATGTAATTACTAATACAGAAAGTTTGGCTTATATTAATGGTGTTAGTGTTAATAATTTTTCAGATTATGTTTCTTTAGCAGGAGGGAATGCTGTTACTGGAAAATGGGGCAATATACAGTGGGCTTATTTAAATACTGAGGCGAATGATCCAAAGTATTATACGATTTCAGTTTATATGAATATAGACAATAAATTAGCTTCAGGTTATTGGCAAAAGAATCCTAATACTTCAATTGATAGTATTGTTGCCGGTTATGAAAAATCACTTAATTCATTTAATAATAATGATGATGTAATTTCATTCCAAAGTGCGATTGCAGAAGCAAAGAATGAATGCACTTACTATAATTCTGTTGCTTCTCAAAAAATTGAATCATTGATTAATCAGACTTTAGTGAACTAGATTCAGATTATTTAATTTTGATCAAGACTAGTAATTTTTTGAATTATTTTGATCATTATTCATCAGTAGAAGACTTGTAAAGATAAAGCTTACTTGAAAGAGTAAGCTTTTAAAATATTAAAATTATATTGTTTTTTCTTAAAAATTATTTTTGAAGATCAAATTAATAAGTATTCTGGGAATAGTCAAATTAATGATTTTTATGATCCCAGAGGCACAATGACATGAATTTATATCCGATACCTACTGATTTTATTAATGAAAAGGTGACACTTTCATGGTGTGATATCAAATGGGGCTATGAAAATAATTTTCTCACTTCAGAAATACCAATAAAAAAAGCAGAGAATAGTTTATTAACGGAAAACTATACTAACGCTGAACTTGAATTGTCATTCCTTAACCCGAGTGAATCAAATGACATCACTCCTTTTATTAATGAACTATGTCCTAAATTTAAAGAAGATGAATATGAGCACATCAGTCAAAAATGGTTATATGTAATTCTTAGTTGGCTTTGGATTAATCAAGAAAACTTTGAAGATCCATTAGATGAGGTGGAAAGTATTTATACAGATTTTGATTGTCCAGCCGAAATGGATAGTTTTATTAAATATATGCCTCCTACGGATGGATACGATCCCTCATTGTACTCTTATGCAGAAAATATTAATCGCTTAATGAAGAATTGGGAAAATTACTTACAAAAGAGTGCTCTAAAGTACAAATAAAGCACTGTGTGATTTATGACACTTAAGAATATTAGACAAATTTTTTAAATAGTGGAGAACCATCAAATGCTACAAGATATTGGGGATCAGTATCCAAATGGCGCAATTAATAAAGAAATTATTGAAAATTTTGCAGCTACTTTAGAAATTACATTTCCACCAGAATATGTTGAACTTATTTCTCAACATGATGGAATTTATCCTGAAATTTCTAACTTTGATTATGTTGACACTGATGGTGAGCTAAATATCAGTACAGTAGAGTTAGGGGGATATTTGCATGAACCTCGAATAGAAGGGATGCAATTTCCCGAAGGTGCTGATGATTATGAAGGAAAATTAATAGGATTTGGATCTACACCTGGTGGGAATTTCATTTGTTTCGATTACAGATTTCCTTGGATAAAAGATCAACCAAAGATCGTGCTTGTTTTACATGACGACTTCTATAATTTTGGAATGAATGAGGGAAAAAGAAAGGTTCTGTACCTAGCAGATAACTTTGTACACTTTATAAATTCATTACATGAATTTATTGAATACTGATTATTATTATTTGAAAAAGCATCACAAAGATGCATGTTTTATTATTACACATTGCTTAAAAAATATACAGAAACCTCCCTAAAACGAGTTGGAACGCTACAAACGCGAATGATACTTTAAGTTTCACTCTTCCCAATAAGTGAGGTGAGCAATGAAATTGTTAGCTTTGGTTAGCATGGGAGTTGCAGCAAGTTATTGGTATAAAACTATAAAAAATAGCAAGCTAACTCTCAGAAAATCAAATTTTGATGAAATAGTAAAAAACTTTGTATTAGCAGACTTTAAAGTCTAATGCATTTAATAATGTTAATTAAATAAGAAGCTCATCGGAAGATGGGCTTTTTTTATTGGAGTAGTGTTTATTGCGTTTCGAGTTAGTCGGTATTTATAATTGCATCGAATTTTTAAATAAAAATGGCAAATGACAACTACAGTAAGACTTAATCACACATCATCTTCTGGAACTAAAGGAGATGGACGTGATCAGAAAGAAAAATTTATAGATTATTGTGAATATAAGTATTTTCTACCTGATAGTCAGAAATGGGGTGTTTCAGTGAAAACTGAATTAACTCAAGCAGAAATAATAGAAAAGCAAAAATGCAATGACGCTATCAATAATCCTTTCACATCAGAATACTATCTTTTGCTTTGTCTCATAATTATTACGATTATATTTTTCACTTTTTGGAATATGAAAGGTTATCTTTCTATAAAAAGGAGAGAGCAAGAGACAGGAATTAAAGCGAATATATCATTTGAAATGAAAATCATATGTTTAGTTTCATTCTTACTTACTCTCATTGTCGCGGGAGTATTGTACGTTCTCTATTTTCTTTATCTTAATTATAAATATCAGTACTGAAATATCTAAATTAGTCGAACATGTTTTGCTACAGAAAGTCCCACTAAATATCGAGTATGGGTGGGGCTTTTAATTTACATATACTTTTTAAATAATAAATTATCAAAAGTTAAAGGATCAGGCTTTTTGGAAAGAATAAAAGTTAGGATAAATATGTAAAGCAAATCATGAATATAAAAGAACCAACTTGTCCAAGTTATTAAGTCTAGCCCTGATGGAATTGTATAGATGCCTACTGTGATGAATGCAATAAAACAAATAAAGATTAAGATCACACAAGAAAGTTGAGTAAAAAGCCCGATAGTGAGCAGAAGTCCCAGTACAAACTCAAAAAGAGATACAAAGACAGCCATAAATTCCGGAAATGGTATTCCTGCATGAATTATGGTATCCAACATAATTTGTTGATTCTTTTCTACAAAGAGCTTGTTATAGCCAGTCGTTAAAAAGAATAGCCCAATCGATATTCTTATTAGAGTTAGAGAGAAATTATTAAACTTTGAGGAGTAGAGAGGATTTTGAAAGAATATTCGTAACATAACTAGATTAGTAGGAAGAAATGAAAATAAGAATTTAAAATATGGATTAACTATTCAAGCTTTAGCAAGTTTTGTGATGTATGAAATTTGTCTTTTAACTTTTTATATATAAAGCAAGTAACTGATTTTATTTTGGAAATTAATATACGGTTACAATGCGGTAAGCCTTATTCTATATGGGTTATGGGCAAGGCTTATCTTTATAATTTATGATATATTCGTTTCAAACAGATAATTAATATTTTTAAAATATGAAAATACATATTTTTTTAGGTTTAATGATGAGCCTGCTTTCAGCTTGTTCAAATAATGTATTAAACGGTGAAACTACTAATCAAGCTCAAGAACAGCCACTAGAGAAAGAAGCTCAGCCTCCAGTACTTAGCACAAGTAAAGAATGGGATCCGTCGTTTGATTGCGACCCAGTTAAAGCTAAGAATCTCATAGGTAAAACTGACTTAGCAGAAAAACAGGTACTATCGATAACTAATGCGAGAGTTTATCGAAGTGCTTATGTTGGGGAGCCAGTTACAGAAGAATTTCGCCCAGACAGAGTCACTATCGTTATCGATCCAAAAACTAAAAGAATAGTTGCTAGTATGTGTGGTTAACTTAGTAAATAAACAAAAAATAACGGATTATAATTTTTTGTTTTAGAAATTGTAATTTCCAAGCTTTTCCTTAAAAATATTATATTTACTTATAAAATATTAAGGGAAATCTTTAGGGGATTTGTTTTTCGCCTCAATTTTAGTTGGTTTTTATATAAACAATATATCGCTATATTTAAGTCTTATTTTTGACCAGAAGGTAAAAATGAAAAAAATATTAGCGCTAACAATTTTAATTTCATCATCTTGTACATTTGCTGCATCAAATGAAGGAATTGAGCAGGGCATCCGTAGTTATTCTTTATTGCATGGGGTTAACACAGCAGAAGCAAATAAAGCATTATTTTTAGAAGCTAACCGAGACTCTGCCTTAGATGCTATTGAAGAAGAATTTAAAGGACGTATCGCTGGTATTTATATTGAAAACTTGCCTACATATAAAATTGTGGTCAGAGTCAAAGGTTATGGCCAGAATGAAAAGAGAAATATAGTAGTAGGAAACGCAATTTCTAAAGGTGATCTGCCTATTGATATTCAATACGGGGCTAAAGAAAGTAGAGAAGAGGCTATAAGTCAGATAAATAAAGCACTAAAGCTTGTAAAAAATTATTTTTATACCATTCAAATAGTTAGCTACAATGAAAAAAATGGGAATATAGTTGTTGAAGTTAAAGGAAAAAGCACTGTTGAAAATTTAAAGAAGGTTGATGAAATACAATCTCTTTGGAATAATCCAAATCTACCAATAGAAATTAAATTTGTTAGTTGGTCTATTAAGCCATTATAGTTTGTATAATTGATTCTTCTAAGTAACGATAAAATAATATGTTTATAGAATTTAAAGATTTTAAGAAAAAACGAAACATCGCTTTATTAATTGTAATTTTTCTTATTTTTGGTGGGGCATATTTCATTATTAACAATAAGGGAAATATTCAAAGAGTTGAATCAGTAATATATACCGATAAAACGATAAGTGAGAAATTTGGAGAAATTAAAAGTTATAGTATTCGTAGTTTTGGATCGGACCATTATTCTAGCCCTAAGCGACCAGCTTACTCTTATAAGATTGATATAACTGGGGAAAAAGCTGATGGAATAGTTGAAATTGATATGAGAAAAGATCAAGAACAGCTTAAATATCTATATACGATTAAAATTACGGATGTAAGTCCTCATAGTTTTCGTATAAGAATAGGAAAACATTGATACATCTTAGTCTTTAAGATTTGTTATAAATCAAAAGAGACCATTAATGGTCTCTTTTGATTAAATCTTTTATTTCTAAAACCTAAACTGCTTTTTGAACCTTCTGTGCTTTTGGTAACGACGGTTTTCTTCCTAAATACAACGCAATCATGGCACCCGTAAATGTCAGCATACATAACGGTAAAAGAGAAATAGGGAAGCTACCCGAATAATCTTTCACAATGCCCATAATAGAGTTCATGAGGCCCGTACCAATATGTGCAATGGTGTTGACCGCTGCAATGCCTACAGCAACCAGAGTCGGTGGTAAGCGTTCAGAAACTAACGCCCAGAAAGGCCCTTTGATTGCGTAGTTACCCATCAAAACGATAGAGAATAAAACTAAGCTCAAAGTTAAAGACGATGTAAAAATAGTAAGGAGTAAACCAAAACTGGTTACAAATAAGGGAATCGCTGTATTTAAGCTCTTATTGCCACTTTTATCGGCATGTACGCCCCAAACAATCATGAAAACTGCAGCTAAGCCAAAAGGAATCATATTTAAGAGACCTGTTTCCATGGCAGTCAGATGGAAGGCTTTTAAAATTTGAGGCATCCATAACGATAAAATATTGCTGGTTGCTGAGCTTCCTGCATAAATAATTGCGAAGAACCATAAATATTTATTGGTAATAAGAAGCTTAAACTTACTCTTTTTCTGCTCAGCACTGTCTTGTTTTTCAGAGTTTAACAACTGGGTTTTCTCAAAAGTTAAAGTGTTTGAGAGCCATTCCTTTTCTTCTTTAGTTAACCATTTAACATTATTTGCATTGTTAGGTAGCCATACGAGACACAATAAACCAAGAAGAATTGCGGGTAAGGCTTCAAGAATTAAAAGCACTTGCCATCCACTTAACCCCAGTAAACCATGTAAACCTAACAATAAAGCAGATAAGGGCGAACCAATAAAGTTAGATAAAGGAATGGCAACCATAAATACGGCAACAATTCGTGCCATATATCGTTTAGGGAACCAGAGCGTTAAATATAGTAATACGCCCGGGAAAAAACCAGCTTCGGCAGCGCCGAGTAAAAATCTTGAAATCGAATAAGAAATGGGGCCGGTAATAAAGGCGGTACAGCAACCCACAATTCCCCAAGTAATCATGATTCTGGCAATCCAGATACGTGCCCCCAGCTTTTCCATTGCCATGTTGCTGGGAATTTCAAATATAACGTAGGCAATAAAGAATAATGTCGCACCAAAGCCAAACGCGGTAGCAGTTAAACCAATTTCTTGGTTCATGGTTAAAGCGGCGAATCCAATATTCACCCGATCAATATAAGCGATGAAATAACAAAGAATGAGAAAGGGAAGAATACGAAAAGAAAGTTT
>Ga0308156_1001700_pt1 | contig 23451 bp, 16 predicted proteins | sample PhyAR2_FD_201041 | JGI IMG/M metagenome (GOLD analysis project Ga0308156, IMG submission 201041) | Phyllosphere microbial communities from UC Gill Tract Community Farm, Albany, California, United States - DLSL A.R2 | ecosystem: Host-associated > Plants > Phyllosphere > Unclassified | place: USA... | reverse complement strand
GTACTCGATGAACTTTTCATGATAAACCTCTAATCTATTCATACTCTTCTGTTCAATAAATTAATCTGCAGCATTGTGTATCTGACATCAGTGCACACGTTTTGCAGATTTCAATTGGCCCGTTTTGACTGCATTTGTTCATATCCGTAAATATAGCGGGTTTATGAAAATAATCTGATACACCCTCTGCAGGGTTAAAAAGTGACTCCGGGGTACCAGTCGGGTTATCAGAGTGAGGATGAGTGGCGTCTTTTACAGGGAAAATGGTGGGTATGAGAGTGTGAGGTTAATCAGGGAAAGGGAGAGGTGAAACGGCAATATACTGAAGCCTGCCTCCCGCTGACTTGGTTTACCCTGCGTGGCCCCGACCAGTGGGAATAAGCGCACTAAGGCATCACCACGGCGCCTGTTGAGTTCTCGAAAGGCCGCACTTTCCATCTGATGGAATCGGATATCAATCAGCAGATTTCCGGCCTGCCGGGTTAGCTGTCGGTGGCTTAACAGAAAAATTTCAGATTTTTATAGAAAGAGAGAAACAAGGAATGGGATTTGAAGGACAAACAAAAAAACACCCTGAAAGGTGGCTTCGATCTGCTGATTAAACAGCTAAAATTTGGTGGCCCCTGCTGGGCTTGAACCAGCGACCAAGCGATTATGAGTCATATGAATAGCATGTTTCATTATTTTCCATCTTTAACCATATTTGCATATTAAATGCTATATAACAGTAGGTTATATCTATCTCTTCGTTTCATGTTGTTCCGGCTTTTGGCTTTAAGTATCATCCTTACATCACCTGCTACATCACCCAGAAAACGGCAATAAAATTCTCGTAAGGATTCTCTTTTGGCAGACAATTTAACGGACTCAATGGTGCGCGGACTGAAAGCACGCGACTCGGCTTATCAGGTTTGGGACAAGAGTGGTGAGCGTGGAGCAGGGCGTCTCGGCGTGAAAGTTGAACCATCTGGACAACGGGTTTTCTACTATCGTTACTACTGGGATGCTAAGCGCCACTTTATTCAGTTGGGTCGTTACCCCGAAATGTCGCTAGCTCAGGCTCGTCAGCTTGCAAAAGGGTATGCCGGTACGCTAAAGGAAGGGAAGAACCCTAAGGTCGAAAAGGCTGAACAGGAAATCGCGCAGGAAAAGCAAAAACGTGCCGAACAGTTAAAGGGCAGCATCGAGCAACTTATTCAGGGCTACACCAACAAAATGCGAGATGATGGAAAGCGGACATGGCAGCAAGTGCTATACCGGCTAGAGAAGGAAACCTATTCCTTTATCGCCAAAAATACAAAAGCTAACGAAGTCACACCGCTACATATCAAACAGATTTTGTCTTCCATTATTCAGCGCGGCGCGAGCGTTGAAGCTAACCGTGTTCGCTCTTATCTGATGGCAGCGTTCAACTACGGGCTCAAAGCAGACAACGATCCGGCCAACCACCAGCAGAATGTGATGTTTGGGCTTGAGATGAATCCGGTGAGTGTCATCCCTAAACAGTCTGCTGCAGAGAAAGCGGGAACCAACTGGCTGAAGTTGAATGAACTGCAACAACTAATGGGTGAGTTCCCCAAAACGCCCAGCGTCGGAAGCACCGTGAGCTTGCTGCTTAACTTGTGTGTTTATACTGGTGGCCAGCGCCCGCATGAACTGGCTTCCAGTCGGTGGGATGCCGTGAACTGGGAAGAGAAAACACTGTTGATAGTTGCTGACGTCTCAAAGAACAAGCGCGACCATCTGGTGCCGCTAACGGATTCAGCGGTCGTTATTCTGGAAAGGCTGAAGGTGGAAAATGTTAACGATAGTCCGTTTATCTTCCCGCAGCGACTGGATGCGGCCAAGCATCTACGAACTGACAGCTTTGCGCAGGCAATTATCTATTATCGCGAGCACTTTCCTAATCATCCGGTGTTTGTTGCGAGGGATTTACGGCGGACCTGCAAAACGCTGATGGGCGAAATCGGTGTCTCAAAAGAGTTACGCGACCGTATTCAAAACCATGCATTACAGGATGTCAGCTCCAAGCATTATGACCGTTATGATTATCTTAGTGAGAAACGCAAGGCATTGGAACTATGGGAACGGCGCGTTAATAGGGTTGAGCAAGCCACCAGCAACGTAATTAATATTTTTGGTTAACTGTAAGTTTGTTTTTCAAAGATAAAATCAAATAAACTCATTTTTAATTGCAAAATATGCTGTTGCAGAGCTTGACCCGCTCGGTGTGAAAATGCTTGTTAGCCATCAGGCCAAGGTGAACTACACTGTTATCAAGTTAGTCACCGTGAGCAATTTAACGCTGTAATTATGCTTAGAGATTTCGTACACAATGTGCATGCAATTAATCAACTCATTTCGAATAGTAAGGTCTATGGCCTTTTTTGAAAAGTATTGGCAGGATGATATCAGGGAGGCGGACTAGGTGAGGTTGTTAGTTTCAACATTTGTCTGCGAGGAATTGAGCTGCTGGAAGATATAGAAAGCAAAAGCGTAAACCGATGACGGCGGCACTTCCAATTAGGGACGCGTGCTGCCGGTGCGCAAGTCTGGAGGGTTATGAATGGTCATGCTGAGTGGCGCAATAATCCAGCCAGATGACGCGATCAACACCAACAGACTAAGGAAAGCGCAGGCGATGCGCAGCGACCAGCCGCGTGAACTGATGGTGAGAGAGCGATCGCCATAGCCCATCCGGCGCTTCTTCCCCTCCAGCCGCTGCCAAATGTAGTTTTCTTACTTGCTGTGTTTATGGCGAGCCATCCAGCGCCCGCCAAAAGCAAAGAGTAGCAGCAGCATGAGCAGCATTCCGATGGGGATGATGACCCAGCCAACCATTGAATAAACGGCAGACATACCACATCTCTAACCGCCAATCCAATCAATGTCGCCAGCTCCATTTCAGGGAGAGTGAAGTCGCGAAACACAGCAGGTTCGGCATTCAGTCTATCGGGCAGGAAGCAGATGGTCTGCATGCTCTCCCTTTACAGAATGATTTCGGCAGACTGACATGGCAGCCAGATTGTCTCTACCATCACTGACCTGCCTCCAGGATTAGATACAACCTTCAGTTAGTAATGTCGGTTGATTTTTCTTCATATTTCACGCTTCGCCAGCCCGCTGCACATTCAGCTGGAGTCTAGTAATCCAGCGATGAATGTGGACGGCACTCGTTATAATCCTGTCGCCAGTCATTAATGATTCTCCTGGCGGGAACGATGTCGCTGAACCAATGCTCATTCAGACATTCATCGCGAAATCGTCCGTTAAAGCTCTCAATAAATCAGTTCTGTGTTAGCTTACCCGGCTGAATTAAGCGCAACTCAACACCATGCTCAAAGGCCCATTGATCCAGTGCGCGGCAGGTTAATTCCGGCCCTGGTCAGTTCTTATCGTCGCCGGGAAGCCTCGAAATAGTGCAATGCTGTCCAGAATACGCGTGACCTGAATGCCTCAAATCCCGAATGCGATGGTAATTGTAAGACACTCCTTCGTGAAGTAGTCCACACAGGTCAGGCACTTGATCCTGCGACCGGTGGCGAGCGCGTTCATGACAAAATCCATCAACCAGGTTAGGTTAGGTGCCGCCGGACGGAGCAACGGAAGCCGTCCGGTCGCCGGCACTTTACGGCGTCGTCTGCGTTTTACGCCCAGCCCGCTCAGATGATTAAGGCGGTATACGCGCCTGTGATTAATATGAAGGCCTTCACGGCGCAGTAAATGCCAGATGTGGCGGTAGCCAAAGCGCCTGCGCTCCAGTGCCAGCTCAGAGATGCGCACTGATAAATGTGCATCAGCCGCCGGACGCTGAGCCTCGTAGCGGCAGGTCGACAGAGACAAACCTTTAAGCCGGCAGGCACGACGTTGCGACAGACAGGTCGCCTCACACATCAACATCACAGCTTCCCGCTTCTGGTCCGTCGTCAGTACTTTCGCCCAAGAGCCATCTGAAGCGCCTTCTTATCCAGCATGGCTTCGGCAAACAGCTTCTGGAGTCTGGCGTTCTCTTCTTCTAGCGGCTTCAGACGCTTAACCTCGGGCACTTCCATACCGCCATACCTCTTACGCCAGGTGTAAAAGTTGGCGTCGGAAATGGCGTGCTTGCGGCAGAGTTTACAGGCAGAAATCCCGGCTTCAGCCTCACGGAGGATACTGATGATCTGTTCGTCGGAAAAACGCTTTTTCATAGGGATGTCCTCATGTGGCTTATGAAGACATTACTAACATCGCGGTGCGTTAATTAACGGGAAGCAGGTCATTTTGTGTGGATTTCAGACTGAAAATAAGCATCGCAGCATGTGTCCGCTGTGAGCGAGCTGCGGACATTACTAACAGCAGTTAGTGAAACTCTTTTGAAGCGAAGGCCGCTTGGGTGATTAATATGGCTGGCGTATGAGTAGCGCTAAACTGACCGAGCGGCGGTAAAATCAGCAGGAGTCCATATAAAGGCGGAAGCTTATCACTCCCTCCCCGCCTGTATATGGGGCACAGTCCAAAACAACTTAGCAATATCAGGCCATTTTTGAAGCCCGGAAGACCCGAAGAACCTTGCCCCCTCTTTTGTTAATCTTTAATTCATAATCATGACAATGCGAAATACCCTCCATCTTGTCAGGCAATGCTGAGCGTGCCAGTTCAAATCCGGATGCATCAAGCCAGCTAATGCCGTCGGGGCTAATCAGGGGGAGTACCCGATACTTCTCTTTGCGACCATCGGTTCCGGTCAATTCCGCCGTGAAAGTTGAAGCCTCAGGACGTTTTCTGGCCTGCCGAGGTAAAGATCTCTGCCATTCGAGGAAGCACTGAGGATCAATCCAGTCTTCTGAACTGAGTCCCTCATATTTCTCGCTTAACCAGCTATCAAATTTGTGTCGCAGGGCTTTCGACTCTTCACGCGTACCGGTAAGACCTTGCGCGAGTGCAAAAGCCACGAAGGGATCAAGCGTTCCCCATCGCAGCATCTCTTTCGCCCAGAAGGCAAACCAGGGTAATCCCGTCGTTTCCTTCCATACCTCCAGAGAGGGGACGGAATTTGGATCTTCAGAACCGGCCAGCCATGCTTGGGCAACTACGGCACCTATGGCGACGCCAAGTCGAAACTCGAAGTTGTCCGAGACAAAACGCTGCCAGAGGCGCAGGTCCTTAGCAAGAGGCGATTCTGCACCGGGTACATGCATCCACCATGCGAGCAAAGACGGCCATTTATCAAACAGGCGCTGTTCAGCGGCGATGGAACGGACCCGAAACCCAAATCCAGCATTGTCAGAAATTAACGTTCCTATACCGGTGAACAGCTGCAAGCGCTGTGTTGGATCCGCAGCGCCGTACTCCCGTGCGCTTTGCAGCCTCTGCCTGATAGCTGGAGCAATGTGTTCGAATTTTCGACCTATGCAGGGCGTAAATCCGTACTGATACAGCCTTTTCCTTTCATCACTATCACTGTAAAGCGTCTCTACTATGCCCCGGCCGCGCCTTACAAATGCCCGCTCCAGCCAGGCTTCCTCAGCGTTCACAACCTTGCTAAACGTGAACTGCCAGACCTTTCGAAGTAATTTCTCTGCAGTTGCGCCAGACTCCGCTTGCTCCCCTGACATCGCGAGCTCTTCAATGGCCGTCAGCAAAACACCATCGAGCTCATCAAGACTGTCTGCCAGTCTGGACTCATCATCTATATCAGCCTTGCCTGCTGTTTCGCTGATTTCTTCCGGCGCGGTTGCTTCTAGCCACGCAAGGAACTCCTTGCCTTCAAGGCCAAATAATGTCTGGGCTTTTTCCCGTATCGCCTCCAGTAAAAGAGACAGCGGGCTCATCACCAGATTACTGTCTCTATCCTCCATCTTAAGACTACGCAGCAGTCTGTTGTAGTGTCCTCTCAATCGACCAATCTGCGTTTCCTGCTGGCTTATGGTTTTTTTAGCCGTCGCTGACGGGTTTGCGGGTATGGCTACAAGCGTGATCCCCTCTAGCCCTTGGGAGTTTCCCGGTCTACCCGCGCGCCCGGCGAGGTTACGAAACTCTGAAGTGGACAATGGGTTCTCTTTCGATTTTTCTGTGCCGGCGTCGTATGAGCGGCGGGTAATCGATGGGACCATAATCAGATCAAAGGGTAGATTGACACCCTCTGTGAGGGTGGCAGTGGCAACTGTTATCGGGCATATCTTTTTATCAATAAGCGCCAGCATTAGTCGCCGGAGTCGCTGGGGCATCTGACCGTGGCTGGTTGCGATACCCTGATCCAGCAATGCTAACTCATAGGAATCTGGGCCACAGTAATCAACGCAACTCGCTCTCGCAGCTGCAAAGAGTTCCCTGTCTCTAACATTTTCCGGAACGGTAAAGCCAGAAACATAACGCCATTCAGGCAGTACAAGTGCTTCCCTGTACCATTTCATGGTCTGCTCTGGTTGCTGAGAAATGGAAATCAGGACGCGGCGATCCCCCTCAACCAGTTGCAGCGCGGTCCACAGGACATTGACCTGGTTATAGCGAGCTAGACTGTTACGCATGGCCGGGGGCAGCTCAGGCATCGGATCGACATCAAGTGGGATATCGACCGAACTTTTCCGGCCCCGCACCTTTAACTCAGCCCCATTCAACAAATTGATAATCATTTTTCCGGGCTTGCCCGGCGCTGCCACCAGCGTCCCGACGAGCTGACGGGTGCTTCTGTAGTTTGCACCAACGGGTTCTGCCAGTTCACCGCCTTCAACCCAGCGGGCAACGGGAATTGCCGCTCCGCCAGCCACTGCCGTTAAAGCCACACGTGCGATATCTGGCGCTCTCGCTAACAGTCGTGACACAAAACTTTCCAGGCGCAGCGTCCGGCTGCTGTGTTCCGCAAAGTCGACTTCTGCTCTGTATTTATCCGCTACGACAACCTGATGGGCTTCATCCATAATTAGGAGACGCAGGCGTGCGATAAGTAAAGGGCCGATATAGCGCATTAACGCGTCGGCTTTCTCAACCGTCGCAATCAGGACCGTCGGTTTATCGGCATTCAGCCAGTAGTCAGTAATCCCCCAGTCAGTCCCCCCATATAACCCCGTAACGATGAAATCTTTACCTAATTCACTGACCAGTTTTGCCTCCACTTCTCCCGCTAACGCTCTGGATGGCACAAGATAAAGGGCCAATGGCCCGGACGCTTCGTCTGAAACCAACATCAGTTCCTTAACCAGCGCGAGGTTTGCCACTAGGGTTTTGCCAGATCCTGTTGGCGTGCAGAGCGCAAAGGAGGGAGAGTTGAGCAAGCGATCCAGCCCGCGAAGCTGAGAAGGCCAAAGGATGCCGCGGCCCCGACTGAACTGATCCCGGGCGAATTTTCGTAAGCGATCTTCTCGTTCCGGTTTTATGCGGGCCAGTTTAAGGACCGGGCCATAGATACTGCTAGAACGGTAACGTTTAGCAACCGCCGCCAGCAGAGATATCAGAATGGAGATTTCGTCGCCAAAAGTTCGAGTTGCCATCTTGTCTAGCGCTTCAAGCTTGAGGAGCCCTTGCTGCATGCGACTGCTGTCACCTTGCATCAATGAAGACGAGAAGACACCCAAGCTGCGCACTAACTCCACGATAAAATACCATTCGAGATTTCCGGCTTCACTGTCCCTGTCCTCATCTGCGGCATCTTCCGTATCCCCTGAAACCCCGGTCGCCAGCAGTCGCATTGAAGCATTACGCTTAGTCAGTTCAGGGTTTAGTTGCCAGAATGACAACGTGTTCTCAACAACGGTATTAAAGTCCCCCCTAAGGAAATTCGAAAACAAGAGCGTACCGGCGTCATGACTCTCAAGCTGTCCAAGGAGCGCCGAGGCCATCGCAGGCAAACCTCCGAGCTGGAAAGCGGCGGCAGCCAGTAATTTCACGGGAACGATCCCTGTGGGTTCCTGCTGCATCCGGATCAGCCATTCCAGCAATTCGGCTGCTCTGCGATAGCAATCTGAGGCAGATAATGACGCTGCCCCCTCCAGTTCACGGCACACTTTGGCTGCATGTATCAACCTGAGCGCATCCTGCATAAGCTCTTCCGTTTCATCCTCAGACATGGGGTCTGCGGGCACCCGCCAGGTTGTTTGTAAGCCGCGAACAAACGCCTGCGCATGCGCGGGTATTAGCCGGTTGTCTGTGGCTAACTCACGGCGCACCTGCTCAGCAAGAGCCAGGCGCTTTTGTGCTAACTCAGTCATGGCTAAACCCCCTTCCACAGGCTGCTGTAAATTTCTTCTATCAGCGCATCACCATTTGCAGCGAGGAATAGCTCAACTATCTGGAGATCGTGCTTTGCAGAGTATGCAGCCGGTTTGACTTTTTGGTCTACCACTGACTGGCCTTTCGATCGTGCGGAAAAGTCCACGCCTGCGATGAGGATAAGATTGGTTCGCGGAATTTTTTTTGGTTTTCTGACGAGCAAAGCTTCATCAATTGATAAAATTGCCTTCTCATACTTATCAGAACCGAGTTCGATGAGCAAAGTTTGCAGATCTTGCATTCCTGGGGGAATATTCTTGTCGCGAACATTTAACTGATGCCAGATCCCATTCTTATTTTTGGGGCCATTCAATAGCGTGTTGAATACACCTTTGCTAAGGGTTTTCCGCCATTTAGCTTCACCCACAAGATACCGCTTAATACTGCCATCCTCGTTAAAAGCTAGGGCAAGAAAGTCTGAGCCTGGCCTTCCGATGACTTGTCGCGTTTGTTTAGTATCACGTGCCAGCTTAAAGAGATAGTCTTTGGCGTCGGTATGGTAACGAAAAAGAAAGACTGGTACCTCCCACTTATGCTTGCCAACATATTGATAGTGCTCGGTTAACATCCCTGACATTACTTCACCAAAGAGCCCCCGCAGGGTTATTCCAGGTAAGCAATTCGGATAGGTGGCATTAGCGCCAGCTTCCCCGGCGTCGGGATGCAGATCGATACGGATTGCTTTGTGAATATACTCTCTGGCATCGAGATGCGCCGATTCGAAATAAGGCCGCAGGTCCTCGGCGATTCCAGCAGGATTCTTCGTCTGCTCAAGCAGTAAATGACCGTAACCTTTAGTGGTATTCAGGGAGTCACCCAGCCAGCCTGACAGAACTGAATGGGGGAGTTTGTAATGATGCAATCGTTTTCTCCTTGTACGCTGAGCGGCCTGCTGGCAATGCTGCTCAAATTGCATAGGCCTTGTCAGGCTATTTTATGACGTGGTCGCCATCCTCATGTAGCACGGTCAGTTGTGTAGCTCTATCTTTATCAACACTATCATTACTGAATCGTCTGCCCGGATAGAAAACATGGCAGACACCAGAAAAAAATGACGGTAAATGCCTTGTCTCGTCCAGTTCCCTAACTGACGTCAATCAGATGCGGACTGCGTTTACGAGCATCCCTGTTGGGCTGTGGGGACTGTGCAAATTTATTGAAAAGCTTGCCCGAATCTGTCTCGGAGGTCATGGGATATTCAGCAGGGATTTCTCGTATTCCATTGTTAACTGCAAAGTAATAACGTTTCCCCGGTTGCACGATAAACGGAATCCACTGCAAGCCTTCAAAGGCGGTATAATTTGTCATCGTTAAAACGGGCTGGCCTGAACAATGGAACTGCTGAACGGCGATTAGTCGGCCTGACGGGATTTTCTGTGTAATGAGTTTTTTACTCATGTCCCAAATGTGAGCACTCAGATGATAATGCTGAATGCGTTCATAGCAGTCCCCCTTTTTCTCATAGTATAAGATATACAGCATTCCGCGCTGCTCTTCCCGTTGCTGCTATTTATCGGTTAATCATCCCTGATACTTTAGATTTCAGACTGACTCATGACTCAAAATTTCTCGTGCATCATCTGTCTTATCGCCATTATTAAAGAGTGATGAAAAGCATCACTGTGGAATTTTCTTCAGCATGACGCTGTCAGTGCATGCCCGCTGATAGCTAGTGAAGGTTGCAAAGGAAGAGATGCTCTTGGTCCGGGCATGAACATGAAAAGTACAAAACAGTATTCTCTGAGAGAACGTGTTCTGCTTGATGAATAAAAAGGACAAAACATGCAGGAATTCCCAGCAGGCCACACAACATTTTCAACCGGCATACTGTAATTAACATGTATTAAACCGGGTGGCCTAAGCGCCCATCTTCTGGCAGGGAGCTTATTATTGCCCGTGATAGGCGCGCGTATCCGATGATGACAGCTACTATTACAACGACAGCCGGGCAAACGGTGGGGTGTTTCAAGCTATGGGTAATGCGGCTCCCGAATTAATGATACATGATTGTGAGAGTAACGGCAGTAAGGAACGAGCTGAGAAGGACTTGCTGAAGCACAGGCATAACAACATCTGGACCCAACAGACTGCATTACTCGTCGATACCACAAGGCATTTAAAGCAGGTGCGACGGGTCCGACAACTCGACATTATTATAAATATGCTCATGTTCACCTATCATCTAGGGGCCATGTAGGCCCCTGCAATATTGCATCAGCTATAAGTTACCGTAACCCCCTGCTTTGGATTACCTTCTAACGTAATAATATTGAGCTGCTGCTGACATTCCCCAGCGGAGAATTTTTGACGTAAATGACGGCGTAAACCGTTACTGGCAGTTGTCAGGATCAGATGCATAGAGGATTCGCTTGTGCTCAGCATTCTGAATATATCCATCATGGCCACACGGTTTAAATCGTCCAGATGAGCCACAGGCTCGTCAAGAAAAAACGATCCCTTCAGGCTTCGAGCCCTGGCCAGAAACAGCGATAAGGCAAGATCCTGACGCTGCCCTTGACTGAAATGCGACTCTGCATCAATAGTCTTCACATCACTTGATAATTCGTCAGCTATCGCTTTCCAACAGAAATCCCCCTGATTCTGACCCATGCTTAACGACTGATAAACTTCATTAGCATGCATTTTCGAAAACAATTCTGATGCCGGCGTCAGTAAACGCTTAAGGCTGTTTTGTGAAACAGTGTTGACATGCTGACCCCAGGCGCTCAACGTGCTGTTGCCCGCTTCAAGCCTTCTTTGGCGCAAAGTAATTTGCTCATTAAGACGTACAGACGCCTGCTGAAGGAGAGAAAGCTTCGCATAAGCCTGGCTCGACGTCAGCGCCGCCTTCGCCTGTTCAAGGCTGTGTTTCGCAAGGTGAAGAGTATCCAAGGCATCCGCTTGCGTCCGCTGTAGTTCGCCTAGCTTCTCACTCGTAACAGCGGCATTCCCGCAGAGGAAGCGCCAGCTATCAAGCAACGGAGCGCGTTTTTGGATCAGTGCGGTAAGTGTACGCTGTCCATTTTCCGCCGCCTCCACCGCTGAAGCGACACTTGCCTCAAGTAATTTCAACTTCCCATTTTTTTCAGCTTCAGCAGAAATACACTCCGCATGTTTCTGTTGCTCCAACCTGGCGCTCTCTTTCAGCACTGTACGCTCAGCACGAATGTGTTCATCAATATACACGGAGGCATCCGCATGTTCTCCAGTGAGTCTCCCCGCATTCTCAAAAAAGGTGCCGAAAGATACCGTGAGCTTTGCACGTTTCAGGGAATCATCAAGCCCTTCAACAAGCTTTTGCGGACTGAGGTCGGTTTCCCATTCATCAATACCGGAATCTATAATGATCTGGTTGACCCTCCGAGTGATATTTTCTGATTCACGAAGCGCAATCTGAGCTTCCTGAAAGGACTGTTGTGCAGTCTGCCAAAGCAACTCCGCACGCTCTGCTTCTGCTGCGGCATCCGTGGAGGCTTTTAATGCGGCAGCCACAACCGGTGACATTGCACGCTGTGCCTGCTCAATTCTACTGACCAGCGTCTGGTGGTCTGGTTGCGGCTCGCTGCAAAGCGGACAGGTTTTATCCTGAGACTTATGTAACAGGTCAAGTCCCAGCACACGAAGCTGCTCAGTGGCGCTGCTCATCGACTCAAATACCTCCGCCTGGCGGGTATGATTATCACGTGCTGCATTTTTTTCCTGCTCAAGCCCCTGCACCACCTCTGTGGTAGGTGAAAGCGATATTTTCAGCTGAAGAGCAGCCAGCGTTTCACCAAAACCATCCCAGCGGTTTCGGGTTTCCCACAATGTCGTCCATGCTTTTAACAAGGAATTGCGTTCATTTTCAGGTAGGGTTACCGCCGGGAGCGCGTCAAGAACATGACGGCGGGTTAGAAGGTGAGGTGCCACACCACACAGCTCTGAAAGCCTGACGCATAAACCATCCCAAGCCTGTAGCGAGGCGAACGATTGCTCAGCGCGTTCTGCTCGATTTCGGGATTCTTCAGCAGACTGGCTGTCTGCGCTGATCTGCCTCTTCAGCAGCCGGAGTTCTTCTAGGAAGAGGTTAAGCTGCTTCTCGATTGCATCGTTGCTATCTTTCAGCAAAACCTCGGTCTGCGAGGCATTCAGTAAGGTATCCTCACCGGCCTGCACGTTATTCAGATGCTGCTGACGCAGGCCAAGCGTCTGTTCCTGCTGTGCGGCATGCATCGCGGCGTCATCACATATTTGTTCATAGCTGGCTTCGCTGGCCGGAACATATCCCGTTAGACGCGCATATTCATCTATGTTCTGAGCAATACGTGCCTGTGCATGCGCATCCTGATCCACCTCTTCTGTCAGCTGCAGGATTTCTTCTTCAATCTGACGGCGCTTTGTCAGTAGTGAACGATCGGAGGGAATGGCATCAACATATGCACTGAGTTTGTTGAGCATCGGTATGAGATGGCCATAGCCGAGAATATTGGCAAAAATCTGCTTACGAAGCGCAGCATGTTCATTATCAACAAGCAAAGACAATGCACTTGAGTACAGCCAGCGGCTACTGCGCAACCATTCGGTTTTCAAATTCTGACGGATGTTGCTACGACCTTCAGGGCCGATTTCTTCCGGAGTGATTTGTATGAGCAAATCAATGTCCGACAACATCTGAGGTGTTCCTGAAGAATGCATCACAAGACCTGACAGTGTGCGATGCAACCGGATTCTTTGATCGCCCATACGGCAAACAGCTTTCACCGACGTCTCGCCGTGTCCCCACAGACAGGCAAGAGAGGTGGCCGGGACGGCCTCCACCTTTCCCGTCAGAAGCCACTCTATAGACTGGCATACTGAGCTCTTACCACTGCCGTTAGCCGCATAGATAACCGTCAGCGGAGCGCTGAGATCCAGACTAAGAACGCCAGGAATACCACGGAAATTTTCAATTTCTAAATGCTCAATTGTTAAGTCTGTCATGTGATTATTCCCATTCACTGGCGTGCAGCGCCGCCAATTTTCTGGCAGTCATCTCTTGAAGTGCTTCAATTAAAGCGCGACCTTCCTCATTCAGCCCCGGCGGCAACTCGGCATCGACATAAGCGGCATCATCAGTTAACGCGAGCACGCTAATGCGATCCACTCGCTGCCATCCCTCAGAGCCATGCCACACGCAATGTTTTCGGACAAGCCGCGTGTTCTGTTCAGTGCTGGTCACAAGGACACGCAGTTCATTGGCTGTGCGGGTCAAATCCAGTATCAGGTAACCGTCCAAGATCTTTCCCGGGGTTTCCTCTCCCAGAAGCAGTAAATCCAGATAACTTTCTGCGGCAAGAACATGGCGATTGAAGTCCGCTTCGCAATCAGCCTCAACCTCGTGCAACATGATCATCCCAAAGGGTGCCGCCCATACGTTACAACGGGAGGGAATAATATCCGTATCAACCTTTGCAGCAAATTCGCTACCATTGTTAACGGAGGTGCGCATCAGCGCGCCCTGCTGTACAGCATCCAACGGGCTAAACCCACCACGTGATGCTTTTTCCTGTATCCGGGCCATTAGCTCAGCACGATAATTCATTGTGTCATGTTCCTCATCCTGAGAAGTAAAACGTCTATTTCATTAATATCGGCATTGTCTAGAAACAAGTCGTCTAGGGCGCTAAGGGCACTCAGGCTCGCCTTGCGTGACGCGTTGCATTCCGCAGCATCCCGGCGCTGAGGATCGGGGGAGGGCGCCACGACGGTGACGTTTGATCGGGGGATCACAGCGGGATCAATTAAGCCCTCTTCAATACTGCCCCATCCGCTGGCCAAGACGTGCAGGCAGGGATGCTCCCCCGGTTCACTTATCCAGTCTGCGATTTGCGCCTGAAACTGCCGGGAAGCTTTCCTCGGATCCTCCAGAGCAATGATGTGCATGGCAGAGGAATGGGGGGCCTGCCATTTCAGTGTTCCGGACAACTGATTTTCCGTTTGCCAATGTACGTGATGGTGTTGTCTCAGGTAGCTGTTAAGTTCAGCCAGTTTTCCTATACATAATTCGTGAAGAGGGATGTCATCCGGGTTTGCGACAGAATAACGGGCAAGCTGACGAAGGCAGTGATGAATGAAGAGACGTGCAGACATTCCTTTATCGATAGCGTATTGCTGACTAAGTTCCCTACTTGCGCGGGCAATGACGCCCGGGGGCATCATCAGCGAAGACCGGTTTACCGTATTGAGTAGTTCAGACATCAGCGCAGGAAAATCATCTTCAAGGCGATGACCTTTCAGGCAGAAGAGGTTGACTGCGCCTATCTCACAGCCTTCATCCATCCACCTCAGCGTCATAAGGGCAAGCAATGTTGTTGACGATCGGAGCACTGCGCCATCAGGAATAAAGGTCCGCGTTGCTAGCATTTCGCAGGAGGAATCTGAAGCCGGAAACACCCCGCTCATTGAGCGCATGTCTGGTCCGTAATTCGCGCTAGCCGGGTGACACATTAGCAGGCAAATTCTGGCCCGTGCACTCAGGGTATGGGCATTTGATACCGCACTGCGGACATTCGCCGGGCTGGCTCCCTCACTGGCACAAAGCGCGATGATGTGGCGCCGTTTTTCTCCCTCTTCTTCAACCGTTACGAAGAGCCTTCTTAACAGCCCGCGTGTAGGCGCCCAACCGCAAAAGTAATCCTGCCCCAGGACAGGCCAGAAATGTGCGTCTCTGAAAATCAGGCAAAGATGTTGCGCTCCCTGTCCGCAGGACGGATCGGCGGGAACGTTTTCAATCAAAACGTGACACCATGCTTGGTCGTCGGAAAGTCTGACCCAGCACCAGCCCGCTTGGTACTGTTTCATGCCTGCGGCCTTCCAGGCTTCATCAGGAAAAAGCAGCGTGCTGTCTTCTTTCCATTCGTTGAGTAATCGCCCATTCACTTTACCGCACCCGGCCACCAGAATAACGGGATGCGCGGTTGATGCTATTAGCTCCTGAATATCAACGAACTGATCAGACGTGAATGCATTCGCACTGGTGACAATAATAACCGGCTCAGAGCCGCAGGCATCCTCACACTTTTCTCTCAAAAGATGACCCAATACGGTCAGTGAATCCTGCCCACTCGCAGGTAGCAATGCAATGTTAAGGGCGTCACCGGAAAGCAGTGTGTGTGGAAAGTAGCTGGTGACAATACCCCGCGCATCTGTCTCATCATTCGGCTCCCGATGCAAAAGGCCTGCGATATGATTCAGGCGCTCCATCACCGCAGACATATCGCCGGTTACAAGCGGCTGTAACCGATAGTAACGCGATTTAACGCCAGGCAGCATCTGCACAAGCCTGCTCAGTTCGGCACGGCGCAAAAAACCAAAATAAGAGGTACAGAGCCTGTCCCAGATAAGATCACATAGTCCTGCACCATCAAGTGATGTAAGTTCAGGTCTGTTTTTCAGATAAGCATTCTTGTCTCTGGCTTTCACAGCAGCATCAGCTATCTGATTCCGGTAGAGAGTGAGGTGTTCCACACCCGCTCCTGAAAGGAAAATCGTTGCGGGACCCGTGGTCCCTTCTGATGCAGCAAGGTACCACCTGAAGTGTGGCACCCCGGCTGAAATCAATGATGCATCGAACGTGGCATGAAGAAAATACTTGGTGATTTCAACGAGAACCATCGTTAAATCAACGTGGCTGATATATTTTTTACACTGCACTGTGCCAGTACAATGCCCATCAGCATGCAGCATGACATCACGGCCACCATCTGCGCCGCCGCTGAAACGGTAGACCGTATCATACCAGTCCCAGTCAGGACTTCCTTTAACACCCGATAATATATCGCCTACGAAAAGCTCAAAAGTATCATCCGAAAAATGGCTCATGGGTAAAGGCCCATCCGGCATGGCATAAGCGGGGGCTTGTTCCTGCAGAAGCGCTGCGTAAAGCGCGCTTTCCTTTTCTGTCATTCGCTGCCCTGCGGCAGTCAGGGCGACATCCTTATTGCTTTCCATCGGTGAATATCCTTACTCAGGGGCGAGGCTGCTTGTGCTAATAATTATACTAATTTCCAGCCGACGGTTAAATCGATCTGAATACAACAGGGCGATTTCATCGTGTAGATAACCTCTTAACCTTAATCTGTCCCTAAATGCTAAATGCTAAATGCTAAATGCTGTGCTGTCAGTCTGCACCGCTTAATCCGAAGAGGCGTACCGGACTCGAAGGCCGGGGAGACGAAGCCTATGCGGCAGTTCAGGACCTGATAGCCAACCTGATGCGCCTTTGTGAACAGGCAGAGATTGCGGGCGGGGAGGTGACGTTTGCGTCACTGGGTTTGCATGGCCGGGATACATTATCAGGCGGAACTGAACATATGTTGAAGATTAAGCGCGGGGCCTACAGTGGGCCTGCTGCTGTGTTCGGGCACGCCTAAAAAAAGTGGGCTGGCCTTGGAGCCGGGAACAAGCCGGCGCTAACGCACCGGTTAGCTCCCTTCTGCTTATTTTCTCACTAATATCTATCATTCACTGCAGGAAGTAAGTGCTTTCCATGGAGTTATCAGGCTCTCTCTGGTCATTGTGTCTCTACATCGCGGGAGATGGTGGGTTGACTGAATCGTTTATTATTTATGGATAAATACTTTTAAAGCATTCATGGCCCCCCAGTATGACCGGGTCGTCAACCCGGCGGAGTTAACCGGCAAGCCGGTTAGCTCCGCCGAACTGCGAGGGGATGCTTTTCGAGCTTGGCGGCTGGGGTCTGATGACGAAAGGAATAATCATGATAATTAAAGATGGTCCTCTATGATCGAGGAGCGGACGTCATATAACGATAAAATAAAATATTTGATTCAGATATCCGAAACCATGCCATTCAAAATACAAAACGCATGATAACGATCTATTGATTTTGCACTAACCTTTATTGAAAAAGCCATTGTGCATAAAATCACAATGGCTTAGCGTTTACGGTGGTCACTAGGATTTCTTGAGCAGGTAACCATAACGATAAATTTCAACCAATGCTTTGCCACAGCTTGGGCTTCCATGTCTTAGGCCGTCGGATAAGGCTGTTTTGATATCAGGCAATTTCATCAGCTCCTGACGAATTAATCCCGGCAAAATACTCTGAATCTGCGTGATAGCCTCACCATAGCCTACTTGCATACCCACAGCCAATCCATTGCGGAAGCCCTGCTCATAACCATCAACTTCGCCCCCACCCGGGGTTGAGGCGGGAATTAATTCTCCCTCCAAAGAGGGAATAGACGGATAATTGCTTAAAATATCGTCGCTGTTCATTTTGACTCCATCATACACGTTTGATTTACCTGAGCAATTACTCAGCTGGTTTCAGGATCAATGGTAATCAGCGGTGAAAAATTAAGAAATACCATATCTTTCTTACTTCTCCCTATTGCTATTGATTTTTTTTTGTGATAATGGATCTGCTTGTTGGTTTCAACCTTAAGAATTTTAAAAGCTAATTAAAAAGGGCATGGCAAGATGAGTGCGGATGTAAGAGTTAGATTAAAAAATATTTTTGAAACTGGGGTTTTTTATAACGCAGCAATTGATCTATATAACGACCAAATAAAAATCGTAGATGACCTATACGAAATCGTTTTAAGTTATCCAGTTGACATGCAAGAATCCATTTTTAATCTTATTTCATGCTATTATTTAGAGAAAAACCTAGAGAACTCTAAAAAATACAATGAGATTCTAAGTGCATTTACTTCGAATTCTAAAATAATTTCCATAGTTGATAGGTTAAAGTTAAATTTAAATCTTTCTTGGGATTTGAGTTTCTTGAATAAAGAAATCCGTGAAGATTTACAGCCTGATAAGTTACTAAGTGAATACTTTAATCTTTACAAGGTTACCGAAGGGTTCAGTGTATTCAATGAAGATGATTTGACATCGATTATAGAAAGGTTATCTATTTTGGAGTTCTTAAGAAAAAAGAACATCTTCTTTAAAAATATTGTTAGTATATATAGAAACCCCAAAGTGGGTACTATACACATATTTTATGATGAGTTAAAAACTTCTTTCCGGCAGGCGCTTATTTTTGCTTATGATAATTCTTCAGAGAATGACTCTCTTGAGTTTGTAAGTAAAACAATAAATTCAAGAAACCTGAGGGGTTATAGTGGCATTTTGATGTCTTTATCTTATAACAAAGTGGCTAGAGGTAGATCCATTTCCAAAGAGGCTTATTTTGATGAAGTACATGAAAAATATATCATTAAAAATAACGTGAGCTTGAATGATAAGAGGGTTATTTACCGTGGAAGTCAAAAGCTAGATAGTTTGACAGATGCAATTAAAAACAGGTATGAATTAAATAGTGAGGATTACATTCAGCAGGATATAATTTTCAATCGGAAAGAAATCGCTGATATTGATGACAGGGTTAATGCATACACCACTGTACTTAGTGCCCTTTCTGCGTATGCAAACTTATATGCATTCATTATAGCAAATGATGATTTCTTTAAAAAATTATATAATCTAAAAAAATTGATTAAACAAGATTTTACCTCTCGGCATGAATCCGATCAACTCGATGGCTATGTCACCTTTCTGTTTAATTTTCTAAATGATTCAATTAAAAAATCATCAGGTAGTGAGGTGAATGTAGATCTGAATTATCTCAATGATAAATATTCATCTGAATTGAGAGAGCTTAGAAGTTATAATGTGCAAAAAGAATATTGGGGGTATTTTATCGATGAAGAAATATTTCCCACTCTTGAGAAAATAATAGCAATTTTATCTTTGCTGAACGAAACCAGTGGTGAGGATTATTCCTCCATTTCACATGAGCAATTAAATTCTTTAGGGCTAACTGCCACTTTAAAAAATTCCATGCTAATTAATATGTTAATTCCCATTAAATCTAACATGATTAGTGCTGGTTATGGAAAAAGTGATCACGCAATTGTTACGCCAATGAATGATAAGAATGATATCCCTGGAAATATTAGGTCTGCCTTAAGACTGTATGATAAAAATGCCAAAAATGATTTCTTAAGTAGTACGATTTTAATAAATAAAAAAAGTAAAATTGAAGAGGTAATTTGGGGGTTGTTTCACCATTATGAAATGAAGTTCTCAGAATATAAAGTGACAAATAGCTTAACCCTTAATGAAATTGATAGGATTTATAAAAAAACAATATCAGAAACCAGGTTTTTATCAGGAATACAAGCATGCAAAAAAATCATCTATACGTTTGCGGAGAATATGGTTGACTAATTTGATGTGCAATACCCCCCCCCCAGATTACTTTTTATGATTTTATATAAAAAATCTCGTGGGGTTCATTTCATATTCAATTAAATTATAATGAATGTTTTTTAGCTTTTTCCCCATACACTTTAGCTTTTAGCATTCCGGTGTTGCAGGCTAGGCCAAGAAATTGCTGGCGGCAATGTCTATGAATAAACGAGCAGCAGGTCAGTGCTCTTCGCCTCGGATTTTTCCAATACCAGCAGCTTACTGCCTTATGCAGACGTACAGTCACGTGCAAAGCCGGGCATTTCATCATCAAGCGCCTGCAGTGCAAACTGCCGCTAATTCCCAGTGCTGTGCACTAAGTTAAAACACAAGCTGTGTATCTTGCTCACACCAGTCAAGACATGCTTTTTTTATATACAAAGGCTGGTGGTAGGGTTTTCAAATTCTGATCATTGCGTTGTTTACCGTTTGACGGTTTTGATCAATATCCAGTGATCAGAATTCATGATCACATTATTGAGCTAATGCCTTGCCAAAGTCACATCCAGGGTTTAATCAACATTGGGTCAAAAAGCCCAATGGGAAAGTTAAACAGATACTGGCGGGCAGTGGTAACGTTCAAACTATAGAAATCTGCATACTCTCTGACGTTACAGTGCCTCAGCCACGCATCACTTTAATAGTTATCAAAATGCTGAGCCCAGATTTCACTCATTGGCTGTCGCGACAACTGACGATACGCTGTGCGTTGGTGGAGCTGATGCTCAAAAACGTATTTCTGAACCGTGAGTCGCTGTTGCTGGTGGAACTGCCGACGATGATAAACCCAGAACAGCACACGAATTGCCGCGCCACCGCATTTATGCAAATTGTCATACATCACACGTTGAGGGAGCTTACGCGCTTGTGCATATTGCTGCTGCGTTATGCCACTTAAAATTGCTTCGCGACGATAATTTTGTTTGTGGTAAGCCCATTGGATGCGCCACGTATCACTCCAGAAGTTGTAGTCCTTGTAATGTACGTCGCACTCTATGGCAGGCAGCAGGAAACGCTCAAACAACTCATCCAGCGTTGCAGGCAGAGCATGCAGATGCTGCTTTCTTTGCAGCCGCTGTTCATCAGTCAGCGGCACAATTTCATAACCGGTTAGCCAGTCAATGCCGCCTACATAAGTCTTCATCTTACGATTAAGAGAGTAGGGCATCGCAATTTTTGCATTGTACTCCTCTTCTATCTTTTCCATCTTTACCAGTCTTCATAGGTGCTTATAGCCAGCGTGCTAAAAGCCACGGATTAATTAAATTAGCCGGGTAGTTACACAAATAGCGGCTTGCAGTAGACGGGTTGAGGTAATGCCAGCGGCAATACTGTGAAACGCTGATATTGCATGGCCAGTAATAGCTGTAGTAGCGCTCAAAATGACGGTGCCAGTGAGGGCTGAGTTGAGCGCTTGCCACAATGCGATTACCGTCACGCAGGCGGCCTCTGATTTTACTAAAACGCTGCAGCGCTCGTCTGAGCGCCTTCATTGGCAGTAAGGCAGCCTCATCCAATCGTTGGCTATCTTTCAGAGGCAGTGTCGCAGGCTTACCGGCAGAAGGCTCTGCGGGAGTGAAAAGCGAATCCAGCTTTCCGGGAAGAGGGCAATGCGCTTGTGCCCGATCAAAATGGGCAATCTGAGTACGTAATTGCGCAGTTTTAGTGTGTTTGGCTTTTTTTAAAAACGGGTAATGCCGGGTTCCGGAACGCGCAATGTCTTTAGCAATTCCTTCCTTAGAGTACCGCTTAGCAAAGTAACTCACCCGCAGTAACAATGCGGTCATAGCCTCAGTGTCGTTCTTTCGAATTAAATAGTAACCATGCTTTGGAAACCAGACCGTTCCGCCCGTTGCTGTTTTCCAACAGCTCTCCACCAGCTTGTTAATTTTAAGAGGATGACGCACGCAGTTGCCATCAACCATCAGCAGGTAATGATAATGCTGTGCTGGTGCCTGATTCTGTTCTCTGACCCAAAACACGCGGGCAAAGCTTTTGGAATACTCCTTCCTTAGAGCCGGAATCAATAGCTGATGAAATCGGGTAATAACGCGGTTGTCAGCCGTGTACTGAGGCAGATGAAAATCATAACGGATTGCCAGAAAGCGAGAGCAACTGACATAGGTTCTATCAACTGCCTTGAACAAAGAATTCATGATCTTCACATCCTGCTGACTCTCTTCAGGCATTACTGGCCAGAGAACATCGTCATACAGAAACTCGCCTTTAGCCCGGATATCCGGATAAACCGTACCGCGCGTAATATTATTAATTACCGGTTCCTGATGGGTTGAATCCAGACTGCCAGTTTTACTGTTTATCATAGTGTTACGGATGTATCAGAATCACGAATTGATAACGATTTGATGCGCTTGTTGTTTCAAACGGTTGCATCAGCAGATAAAAAGAAAGGCTGGAAATTCCAGCCCTTCTTACAGATCTAGCAGCAGTTATCGAGCCACTGTTCATATTGCGTGACTGTCCAGCCCATGGTTCTTCCGGCGCGTTTTTTTGGCGCAGGGAATTCACCACTGTTTGCCCAGCGGTAAAGAGTAGTACGACTGCAATTCAAAAGAGCCATCATTTCATGAATGCGTATTAGGCGTTGGGGCCCGGGAAGATGGCTGACAGTTGTAGATAAAGAATTGATGTGTTTCATGTTAGGTCTCTCGGTAAAGAATTAAGATGAAACGTATCTTAAAAACCGAGAGAGTTTATGTCGTGGATACCTTAGAAAGATACCTTGGTGGCCTTTGTTATCCTACTGATTAAGAAGATTTAATTTTCTTGTTTTTTGCATCTGTCTCTTTTCAACCCGCAACTGATGAAGATCAGTCACATCGCGTTCAAGCAGGCTAATCGCTTCCCGAAGAATTTTCAGGCATTGCTCTTCACTCATTGGAAAACACCCTTCCGCTGGCCAGAATAGCGGGATCTTATTTTCGACCAACCTCAAAAGCTCCGGTGCTTTTGGCAGTAAATCCTTTGCAAAGGTGAGTCTGTTTTTGTCGTACAAACTGGCTATAACAGCGATGAAAAACTCTTCCCGTTTAGCTGCATAAGTTTCGGCTTTCTCTATAGGGGCAGCCAGACGTTTTTCCAGCGCCTCAATTTTTTCTTTTAGTGCCACGTTTTCAGCTTTCAAATCCAGTGTATCTTGTTCAAACATCGGTGCTTCTGGCCTTGCAGTATCAAGCGGAACTCCAAGCGCGTCAGCAATTTCTGTCCGCAGAAAACCATAATCAGCCAGCTTATCAGTATTCATGACCTCATCACTTACCGCCCGCAGTGCCGCCTCGGCATTAGGATAATAGTCAGGAGCACCAATGTTTGGCGCGCCATGTTTATCCAGGAGCTGGTATGGGGCAACGGGTGGAGTGTCATACCAGCTTTCATATCTAAACCAATAAAGCGAAGGTTGATGCTCTGAACGTCGATACTTTTTCAGCGCTAAAAGGCACAGGGCGTTGTAGCTCTGATCTGGATAACGCTGTTTGAGCTGTTCAAATAGAGTCTTAACACTGATGAAGCGTTCTGTATCGGACCGGCGCGCGAGTTGCTCATTACGCAATTGCTGAATGGAATCGTCGAAACTCATAACTTGTTTTTGACCTGCAATCCTGGGATGGTTCAGATAAGGCTGTATTGATGATTGAATCAAATGGCTGTAAGGCTTTTCGAAAACAGGAAATCAGGTTTCAGGCAACCTGCCAGCCAGACATTTAAACCCACACTACTTACGTCACCCAGCCATTCTTTTACGTCACCCACTACATCACCTGAATCGCATCCAAATAAAAAGGAGTCAGACGATTTCTCATCTAACTCCCTGTTTTATTTGGTGGCCCCTGCTGGGCTTGAACCAGCGACCAAGCGATTATGAGTCGCCTGCTCTAACCACTGAGCTAAGGGGCCAGCGGAGCGGGGATTATAAAGTATCTCTTCAGGGCAATCCAGCACTCA
>Ga0308156_1001699_pt1 | contig 23476 bp, 19 predicted proteins | sample PhyAR2_FD_201041 | JGI IMG/M metagenome (GOLD analysis project Ga0308156, IMG submission 201041) | Phyllosphere microbial communities from UC Gill Tract Community Farm, Albany, California, United States - DLSL A.R2 | ecosystem: Host-associated > Plants > Phyllosphere > Unclassified | place: USA... | reverse complement strand
CGTACGCTGGCGCAGCGCAGTGCCACGGCGGCACGGGATATTAAGGTGCTGATTGAACAGGCCGTTGAGCAGGTGGAAAGCGGCGTGAGCGTCGCCTCCGCTACCGGGCAAAGCATTATGAAGATTGTTGGCATGGTCGGCGAGCTGGCGGAGGCCATGGATAACATCTCCCTGGCATCGTCCGAGCAAATGCAGGGCATTTCACAGGTCAGCGTGGCGGTGAGCCAGATGGACGGCGTAACGCAGAACAACGCGGCGCTGGTGGAGGAGTCGTCTTCAGCCTCCCGTTCGCTGTCTGAGCAGGCACAGGATCTGCGGGGCATGGTGGAGGCATTTCGTGTCTGAGAACTCATCGCCGGGTGCATGGACGAATGAGTGTTCTTCTTTGCCTTCACATGCAGCCACAACCCGCAGTACTGTGAATCATGGGTTCCTGCGCGGCGTTATCGCATTCATTGCGAACGTCTGAAAAGAATCCCCCTAAAGTCGCCAACGTTTTACCCTGTCGAACCTGCTTATGCGTGAGTTCTGCACAGCGAATCTCTGAGAGGTTCGCTGCTTACTGCAACAGGCTGGGCGCTTTCTCTTCAATCAGAAATCGCACGTTGCCTGTCAGCGAGGGATCATGTCTGCACGTTATCGGCACTGGCAGGCGCATAGTTCCCCAAACGTAGTCAGGCTAATGATCTAAACAGACAAGGGTTTGTAGCTAAACCGCTCGTTCTTTCAGCGTATACAGACAATGACAACCTCAGCCAGCGGCCAGCATGAATAAAACCCGCCCGGGTTTCCCGGCGCGGGCTTTACGCGACGACAGTCAGCCACTTTTCCTTCGCGATTACAACACCTCTGCCCACGTCATAATCAGTTTGGCCTGCACAGGCTCGGCCAGCAGACTGGCATCGGGCTGCCAGCTGTCCCAGTCGCGGAAAGCACTGAAATCAAGCCCGGCCAGCGTTTCCAGCGAGCGGATCGACACGCGGTACTCGTCCACCTGCGGCACCGCTTCCGGCTGCAAGGACGGCAACACGCGGCGCGGCTCATCCAGCAACTTATCCTGACTGACCAACAGCGCGGTAGCCTGCGGCTTCCCCTGTGGCCCGATGCGCAGAACCACTTTCCAGAACATCAGCGGCACATGTAACTCTCCATATTGCCGATGTTGATCGTTGAGTATCGGTCCGGTCAGCACGCTAATCTGCTGTTTGGTTTTCAGCACGCCGTATTCCAGGATATAGCGCTCAACGCCTTGCCAGTACTGCACGCTCTGATTAAAACGAAAATGCTGCGGTGAGCAGTTAGTAAAATGAAACGTATCTTTGTTGGCGCGAACCGCTTCAGCCGCTGTGCCCCAGGTGGGATCGCTGCGGCGGGTAAGATGACCGCGGTCGAACCAGCGGCTGAACGCGCTATAGAACGACTGACCTGTCACATAACGGCTGTCGATGCGGCTGTCTTCAGACCAGCGGTCGCCTTCGGGTAACAGTGACGGCTGCCCGCTGCCGCGGTCAATGTTGATATAGCGCGCGCCATCAATATTGGTGGCGGTGAAAAAAGCCAGCTGCCGTTCAGCGTTCATCAGCAGAGAAAAGTGTTCGTAATCCAGCCAGGCCTCAGCGCCCTTGCGCCCGTCACGCAGGGGCGCGACTTCACCGGAACGCGGGGCGATAATCGCGGCCATATCGATGTGGGTATCAGCCAGAAAGTCCGCCTGAAAACCGTCGCGGTTACGATAATTTTCGTCTGGCGCGGCGGCACCTGGAAGTGCGTAGTCCGGTGCGGGTTCAGCCTTGAGTGCCTGCATCAGGATTGCCTGCCTGTCAGCAGGCAGCGTCGGCAGTTCGCCTTTCAGCCAGTCAGTGAGCGCGCTGATGCGAATGCCTTCATTGACCCATTTGCCGTTGTCCTCTATCCCGCCATGATGAAGGGCCACCAGTTGCCAGCCATCGTTGAATACCGGCGCACCCGACGAGCCGCCTTCACTGTCGGCTTCGTAGTGCAGAAACTGTTCGTGACGGGCTAACAGCGCATTATTGCGCAGCGTAATTTGCTGTGGCGCGCCAGACGGATGATGGATCAGATTAAGGCTGATGCCCAGTGCATGTTTATCGTTGCGATCGTTAAGCGCCAGCGGCAACGGATTCTCAGCGCTGTCGTTAAGCGCTTCGCCCAGCGCGACGAGCGTGCAGTCAAACGCGTCCGTCGGGCTGGTAAGCCAAAAGCGTTCTGCATCTACGCTATAAAGACGCCCCTGAATAAGCTCGTCCGCCTCGCCCTGACGGTAGCCGAACTGAAGTGTGATACGGCCTGATGCTGCGGGGTCAGGAAGCAGATGATGGTTAGTCACAAAGAGGTTGCCGTGGGTGAGAAATCCGCTGCCTTTCGGCACGCCATCTTCTCTGACCAGCGCCACGGCTTTGGCCGCGCGCAATCCTTGCTGCAAAAAAGACACCGGTAGCAGATCGTTCGTGCCGATGATGACACCCTGGCGGGCGCGTTGCTGAAACGCATAGCTCTGCGCGCGTCGTTGATCCGGCTCAGCCTGCTGGCCCTGGCTGAGCGCTGTGCGTGTCTGCTGTCGTTGCCCGGCCGTTACCGCCAGCCTTGCGGCTATCTGCGCTTTCAGTTGCTCGTTCATTCGCCTCTCCGTGATAAGGTTATGCACCCTTTTAACCATAGCTGCTGCTTATCACGGCACAAGCGGCGCGAATATCACCGCGCGCACCAACGCCCTGCCCTCATCCGTTAAGGCCAGGTTAGGTATCTGAAGGGCGACTGAACGAATGCTTAAATGGAACCTTACAAAGGGATTGTTGCGGGCGAAATAACCAGGCTGTTGAAACCTTCAGCAAAGGGTTCAGAAGCCGGTAAAACCGCTTTGACTCAGCATCCTGACTCCATTAGTATGCGCCCTGTAGCACGATTCCTCTGTAGTTCAGTCGGTAGAACGGCGGACTGTTAATCCGTATGTCACTGGTTCGAGTCCAGTCAGAGGAGCCAGATTTAAAGAAGCCCGCTCAGGGAAACCTGAGCGGGCTTTTAAACATTATTATTCCTGAGTTCTGTCCTGTCTGAGTTGAAAATTTATTGTCATTGTGACATGAACTGACCAGTGCCCTGATAGTGGTATTAAGTTTAAGACTTTTCCAGGTCAGCCATCTGAAAACCGTTACCTGTTGTTGACCCTCTGTAATTCGGCTCTGCTAAGGCCGCTTTCCCGTTAGCTTCACGCATTCGATAAGCATTGACAGTGTAACTAGTGCGACTCATGGTGCGCTGCCAAAACGAGATAACATGATGGCTACTGTGGAACATTTTTGAACGTGCTGACACAAAAACGGAAATTAATGCTATCGGAGATTTATTGTGTCAGGACATATACCCAGAAGTTCACAAAATCCTTATCAATATTCTGCTTATCCAGAACGCCCCTCTTCACGGCAAAGCAACACGCAGGTCAATAGCATGCAGCGTCCTCCTTCGCGTTCAGGGGCCTTTTCAACAAGTCAAATGCGCAGTGCTTTGCCAAGGCTACAAACCAGTTTTACTTCGCATCCTTCATCAGAACAGAGTTCAGGTAGCGGTGGAAGTAGCGATATCTATTTTATGCCGCGACCACATGCTCTCTCTCGCCCTCAAGGTAACAATTCCATACCATCGCCTTCGCATCCTTTATCTGCTCAGAGCGCGAGCAGCAGCGGAAGTAGCGAGATGTACATTACCCGCCAACCTACTCCATCGCGTTCTAATAGCCTCTATGGCATGCCCCAACGTTCGCAATCACGGTCTGGCCACCGGGCGCCAGCCCCTGAACTCACTCATGTAAGGCAATTACCGCCCGATGAACAAGAACGTTTTTTAAGTGAGCACGATCCGATGAGGTATATGCATAACCTCAACGCCAATACCAGTCTTTATCGGACTACCGAACGCCGGTATGTCAGCAACGGCCGCATACAAGGGAATCCTGAGTCAATGGCAAGAATTGCGCGTCATGACAAATTGGTACCGAATCAATCGAGCAGATTTTATGCTGATGCGCGAGTAGGAACGGCTGAAGCCTATTCACCGGCACCAGCTCGTGCAAGTGATCTCGGCCCTACACTGAATGTAATGGCAGGCTCTAAAGCTCATACCTTTGCCGCGATGTACGGCCGGCAAAACCCTAATAATATTGTTGTTAAAATGAAATTAGGGGATTTTCTCCAACGTGGTGGTAAAGTCTATTTTGATGTCGGCTCAGCTATAACAAGGGATCGGGATACAGCGCCTTTAATTGTCACACTACCAAGAGATGAAAGTGTGCCGGTTCAAATTGTACAATAACCGGCTTACATTGCGTAGGCTCATTCAGAGAGCCCGCAATCTGACAATAAATAAGTGAAGGCCGGACTTCGGTACGATTAATACAGACCGCGCGGTCGGGCATCCTTATAGCCTGAAATATATTTAAAAACAACGCCCGTTCAAAATAATTTTAATTAATAAAAAATGATGCCAGTCTCCCAATGCAGGTTTGAACGACGTCGACGCTTCACATCTAAGATGTGAACTATTAACATAGTAATGCAGCGAATGATTAAAAATTCATTTAGTCACAGTATTTTATTTATAAATAAAAATAGTTATTAGATCCCATTCATCTACCAACAAAAAAAGATGAGAAAGTTAATATGAGAACGTCTTACGACTCATCACGAACCGTCCAAACCGAACATTATTATGATGCAGTAGAATATCAGCCTGAAAATTCGATGCCCACAACGATATCACATCATGAATCGACGCAATCAGTGGCTACCGGCTCTGTTAACGACGCAACGGAAAGAGGCGCACTCAGTCCTAATGAAAAAGCGATACACAGTAGATTATCGCGCATCTTTGAAAAGCATATCGATGCTGATAATTGTAATGCGCTGGATAAAATGATTCTAACCAGGACAAAGCAATTGCATAGTATGGGTGAAACGCCGGAAAGTATTGAAGCAACAATTCTGAAAGGCGTACGGTTAAACAGAGCTAATCAGTTTTTGAGAGGTGCGGTAAGATCCATTCCGTTTGCGGCTTCATCGATGGCGATTGATTCATTTCCTGTACTATCATCGTTTGCGCATCATGCTGCGCTTCTTGGCATGAATGCCGGTATGCAAGCAAGTCTTGCAGATACTTTTGGCTGTTCTCTTCTGAATCGAATGACTGCGGACGTCACCTGGATGCAAGCAAAAGAGAATGAACTTGAACCCGTGATGCAAACAATATTTCATAAAAAACAGCCAACCGAAACTGCGCTTGCTGCAGAAAACAGTCTTTCCATTCAGTACTATAGCTTAAGAAACGCACTACGCATTGGCTTAAATTCAGGTGTATCAGCCTGGAAAGGCCCGGCAGTCGCTGCACAGGTAGACAGCTATTTTTCTGCGGTTGGTGGTATCGTTTCTGGCGGACTCATGAGTGTAACTAACAATGAAGTCAATTTAAAAAAAAACCGGATTGGTCCCGAATATCTTTTTTCACGTGTTGACTGGGCTCAGCAATATAACGCACTTAAAAACACATCACCTTTTAAAGACGGTGTCACTAGTGGGGTAAAAAGAGCCGCCTCTTTTCCACTGGATGTCATAACCGACTCACCTGCAGCATTACGGGCGTTGGCAACGGCAGGTGGCTTGGGAAAAACCGCGATTATGGCAGGTGGCGTTGGCGCCGTCAGTTGGGCCCGATCCGCAGTGATGGCCGCCATGGGCAGTGCTCATTTCAGTTCAGCCTCAACGCAAGCAATGAGTCATCTGGTAAACACTTTAGGATTAGCACCAATTTATGCGGCTGTTCCGACCGTAGAAATTATGGGCGAGAAATTGGGTAACGACATGAGTCATGCCATTCATGAAACTCCAAATGCAATAACAAGTGCGGCCAGTTGGTTAGGGAAACAATTCCAGGGAAAAATGCAGAGATGATTAAAAAATCTTATTTATGAATACAATGACATCGAACCTGGAACTTTATTATTTTTTAACCTACTTAAAATTGACCTAATGAGGTCAGGACATGGTTAATATCTTTAGAGGATAAAAAATGAATACTATTTCTGGTAACAATGCTCAGCCCTCTCTCCCTTCACATGTCAATTCATGTGAGATCACGCTGACTCTAAACAATAACAAGAATAATCCTACGCAAAATAATGAGTCTGTGAATAACAGAAACATTAACTTTGGTGGTAATGCAGGGACACCACTTAATAATGAGGCGACAACTAACACTGACAATAATAACAGTAATTCTGCACAGCTCTCTCAAACCATTATGCAACTCATGCAAATGATGATGCAGATGATGCAATCACTTTTGCAAAGCTCTCAAAAAAACAATGACAACGCCGGCGGTGTTGATGGGGGTGTTCAGTCCCCCTCCACTGGAGGTGCGAGTGATGTAGATGGCTCAGATGACACTGATGAGTCTGAAGATGTTGATCAGCCTGAAGAAGGGAATTCAGAGGAAAATGGCGGAACTTCATTTCCTTCTCAACCAGCAGGATCAGGCGTTGGGGGGAATAGTGGTGTCTCATCATCCGGTTTGCATCTACCTGAAAGTCTCAAACCTTTTGAAGGTGCCATTGAAAAAGCGTCCAAAGCATCAGGAATTGATCCGGCAGTGCTGGCAGGCCAGATCTATCAAGAATCAAGAGGCGTTATCAATGCCTCATCAACGAACGGTGGCAACGGATTGACAGATGCAGGTCTCATGCAGGTTAACGAAAACACATTCAAGGATCTGCAGACAAAATATCCAGATCTCCTTAAGTCTGATGCAAATCCCAACAATCCTGATGACAATATTATGGCAGGTGCGTTGTATATGAAAGATATGAAAGCACAATTTAATGGTGACGATGGTGCGGCATTACGGGCTTACAATTCAGGCCCTGAAAATGTGAATCTGAGTAATTTAAGCGATATTTCAAAATATGGTACCGGTGATTCAACTTACGTTGATAAGGTTCAGAATTTCGCAGCCATTATCAAAAACGGTGCAGGTATTCTCCCTGCGTGATTTAATTTAATTTACGGGCAGTATGATTTCGATACTGCCTTACATCATTTCATCGTGAAAAGATAAGAAAAAAACCAATACTTTCATTATAAATAAATTTTAGTAGCCATCCAACACTCACGACTACGCCGTTAATATTAAAAACTTAAGTATATACACCACAAAACAACCATACTAACTTCTTATTTTCAATACTGTCTACCTAAGTTCATCCAAAGCCGTAGCCCCGCAGAAAGCAATCAACAACATCTTAATCCTAGTAAAGAAAATCCAATTAAAGTAAGGATATCCCTACACAGAAAAGGCAATCACCTACAGCAAGTTCAGAGGAAACTGATAGTTCGTCACGAAGTGCTAATGAATGATAGGAACTAACTAAATTAAAGAAATAAGCGTTAATTTAATTTTTTGAGTATGGAATTTTTTCATTCAGGTAGCCGATTACCTGATGTAATTTCAAGGGGAATGGTGAACAAAATGCTTACAAATCGAGAAAAACTATACGAATTATATGATTTTCCTGAAAAAAACAGGGAGTGTGCAATCCCTGATGCCCAGAATGACGCCTGTTTTCCGAGCATCCAAACTGAATCTGGTGAAGCAGATTTCCATGCTAGCTTGCACAAAATGATAGAAACACTCGCGCCTTTAGATGTTGACCTGCTTCTGGAAGGTGAGACCGGAACAGGAAAAGATACATTAACGCGTAAAATTTATGAACTTTCAGGCGCTAAAGGGCCCCTGGTACCTGTCAATTGTGCGGCTATTCCGGAAAATCTTGCAGAAAGTGAACTTTTCGGTGTGGTTTCTGGAGCCTATACCGGAGCGATAAGTTCACGCCCCGGATACATTGAAACATCGGGCGATGGTGTTCTTTTTCTTGATGAAATTGATAGTATGCCTTTAGTATTACAGGCCAAGCTTCTACGCGTGCTTGAAACACGAAGCGTATGCAGGCTTGGCTCAACTCAGCCTATTGAATTAAAGTTACGAGTTATTGCGGCATCCCAAACGCCGTTAATTAAACTTGTCGGACAAGGGAAATTCCGACGAGACCTCTACTTTCGCTTGTCAACAATTAAAATTCAGACCCCAACCTTAAGATCAAGTGCTGAGCTGATTATTCCTTTATTTCAGCGGTTTACTTTTGAAGCAGCGGAGAGATTAAACCAACCCGTCCCTGCCCGTTCACTCGAACTGGATGAATCGCTTCTATTGCATGCCTGGCCAGGAAATATTCGGGAACTTAAGGCCGCAGCAGAACGCTATGTATTAGGGCTTTCACCTTTAAACAGTTCTGTCCCACGTGAACCTGGCGCGACATTGCTTAAAGATCGTTTGCGCCGCATCGAACGTTGTCTAATCACAGACTGCCTTAAACGTCATGAGAATAAAATTGACAACGTTGTACATGAATTGGGCATACCTCGGCGAACACTTTATCACAGAATAAAAATGCTAAATATTGGTAACGAATGAACTTTGTATAAATTAAATATGATTATGGAACTAACACAAAGCCCCCTCCACTTAATAGTTGAATATGTCGTGTATTCATTAAAACGTAACTATTAATTCAAAAGAGGATATAGCTATGCCTTCAACGAGTTTAGCAAGTATGGCAGGTGGTTTTGCAGGCGGTGCGGCTTCAGGTGCAGGTCAGATGGCCAGCAGTAGTGGTTATGCAGCAGGCATGACAGGCGTAATGGCTGAAATGCAGTCAAACAGTATCAAAAACGCCCAGATGGGTGCTGAAATGCAAAACCTGAACCAAATTGCTAACAACGCAATTACAGCAGGTAACGCAGCGACCCAGAACAAAGTACAGTACTAAGCTATTCCTTTACGGGCTGTCTCTGCAGCCCGTAATTTTCTTAATAAGCTTGTCAGGAGAAAAAAATGAAAGTCACCTCCATACAGAATACTAATGTTGCCCCTGACCTGACAATAAATGCAACATTCTCAGAACCGAAAAAATCAGACGTTGACTATTTTTCATCAGAACTTGCGGTCGATTTCAGCGAGTCAGAAGCAAAAAAAATCAAACCAATATCACATTCATCAGAATTTTTTTCAGAGTTATCACAAACTTTTTCTAGTAATGAACATAAACGCGACCTGGCATTTAAAGACCTTAAAAATGCTTCTCGTTCTTCTGATATGCTTGCAATGAGCAGAGCTAATGAGTCCATCTCAAACTATTACATTGAAAGTCTGATGAATGCCAAAATTGTTTCTAAAGCGACGCAAACTCTCGATAAACTAACTAACCTGCAATAATAATGACGATGAAAAATATCGCCTTAAAATTATCATTTTTCGTGCTGTTATTTACCCTTTCAGGGTGTAATGACGCAACGGTGTTGTTCAGTGGTCTAAGCGAAACCGATGCAAACGATATTATTGCGGAACTTAATCAGTATCATATTGATGCTCACAAGCAGATGGACAAGACAGGTGTTGCAGTTTCCATCGAGTCATCAGAAATTGAGCGAAGTGTAAAAATACTTGATGCAGTTGGTCTGCCACATAAAGCACGAACGAACCTTGGCGAAGTTTTCCAAAAGAATGGGGTGATTTCAAGCCCACTTGAAGAGCGTGCTCGTTATATTTATGCACTTTCTCAGGAAGTTGAATCAACACTATCGCAAATTGATGGTGTTGTGACCGCGAGGGTTCATGTCGTGCTCCCCGAACGTATTGCACCAGGTGAGCCCGTACAACCTGCGTCAGCATCTGTTTTTATTAAATATCGTACAACACTTGATCCCGATAGTATTGAGCCGCGAATCCGTCAGCTTGTTTCAACCAGTATACCTGGCTTGGCTGGTAAAACTGATCGAGACTTATCAATCGTGTTTGTTCCCGCACTCACATACGAAGATCATACCGATATTATTCAACTCGGCCCATTTCAACTGACACCTGATGAGTATAATACGGTTAGGTGGTGTATCAGTGGCTTTATCGTTCTTATTCTGGTTGTTAGTTTTATTTTCTTTCGAGCCGGCAATAAGCTAAAACGCCTTACCAAACGTTCAGGATTACCTGCGGAAAAATAGCGATGACAAATGGGCACGAGATTGATCATTGGGTTGAATGGTGGCATAAAGGATGGTGGATTAATATGGATGATAGCTGGAAAAACCATGCTGTCTTCCAGTTGCCGAATCAAGCTATAAAACAAATTAGCATGCATCATGCGAGTGAAATGTCGCATGTCTTTGGTGTTCCTGACTCTCTTCCTCCACCTGTTCATTTGAGAATTTTAAAAATAATCAATCTCAATACGCAGGAACGCGCGTCGCTATTGCATATCATTCATGAAATGTGTTTTCCTCATCAGCGCCAGTTTACATTCAGTTCGGCCGAAAAAATTAACTATCGCCGTATATCGCGCGCTTTACGATGTGAGAAATGGCTCTGCGCTGATTACAGTACTTCAGGTGAAGCGACTGCGTTAGTTCTGCTTAGAGAGCTTTCTATGGAAAACTGGCCAAGACTCCGTTTTAGTTTCGACAAACATAAAATTCAGCAAAGTGAGCTCATGACGCCCAATGAATCTATTCACCCGGGACGGTTAAATGCACTGTGGGAGTCAGCCTTATGGAATCTTCCACAATACGGGAACTGAAACTATGTGGGTCAAAAAGAAAATCACATTACTTCCCTCTGCGCCCAAGGTGGATAGCAACATCATTCACCTGGAAGATCTGGATATGCATGAGAAGGGCTTATCCATTATTGAACAGGCGAAAGCTCAGGCGATTCTTTTGTTAGAAAAAGCTAATGAAGAAGCCGCTCTGAGCAAAGAAAAATCCATAGAATGTCATGAAGCGCTTCTACAAGAACAACGTAAAAATCAAGAAGAAAGTTTTTTATTGCAGATTCAAGCTTTTTTTAATGAATGGGAAACACAACGGCAAGAATGGTCAAAGCGTCTTCTGCCACGTCTTGAAAATTTACTGGTTGATGCACTTACACAAATACTTAACGAACAACCCATGGATATTAAAGTCAGTTCAATGCTTTCGCACCTGAATCAAGTACTGGATACTAATACTGGCACAACGCTCTATTGTTCATCAGACATCAGCCCTGAAATAAAAAAATGGCTTGCCACGCATCCGGAACTGAACTGGACTTGCAAAATAGATCAAAACCTTCCCAATGTCTCGCTACGTCTGGAAAATGAAAAAAGTGAAATACCAATTAGTTGGCAATCTCTTTGCAAAAAGATGACGCAACGTCTTCAGGAATAAGGATTAATCTCTGGGAATATTCTGTTGGAACAGTCAATATCAACAGACCACTTAATCATTAAGCAAGTACAGGAGAGAGAAAAATGAGTAGTGATGTAATGTCAAGGCGTCTGGATCACAATCTGGTTAAAGCACAAAATGATGCTTTCAATTTTGCCCGTAACCAGAATGACAATCCATACGACATTGGTGATATGTATGCTTTCCAAATGGCGTTTATGGACGTTTCAAACGCTAACTGGGCAAATTCACAGTACACTCAGTTCACTCATGGCATTCGTAAAGCCATCATTGACTCTATTACATAATGGATGAAGATGATATTTACAGGGAAGTAGATAACTGGCTTAACTGTCCTGAAAGACCGCTTGAGCTACTATTTAATGATATTCATTTGTGCCTCGAACGCTGCAATGGAGGATTTTTTGTTTTCTCGCGCGTTATTACTTTACATGAGGTTAACAACGATACATTAAAATTACCAATAATGATAACTCCGTTTGCACTTGAAAAGTTTGGTTTAACCGCTGCGGCACTGGGTTTAAACCCATCCAGTCAGACACTTTATCTTATACAGCGTATCGATCAGGATAAAACGGAGGAATTATTTTCACAACTAGATGACATCAGCCAGCAAACCGAAATATGGCAAGCCGTTATTAAAACGATACTCCCTGCAACTGTCTATTCAGCGTCCTGATAAAAGGAGAGACGCGTGTTTAAACTTAAACCACTCATTACACATTGCTTACGCTCACCACTTATTTTTGCACTCGCACTTAGTGCCAACCCTATTTATAGCAGCTATGCCAGTACGCCAGATGACTGGAAAAGTGGTGCTTATGCCTATTCGGCCGATCAAACATCACTCAATGTGATTCTTCAGGATTTTGCAAACGGCCATGGAGTCGATATTAATATCGATGGGCTCCCCGAGGAAACGGTCACTGCCCGCTTACGGTCAGAAAGCCCGGAAGCCTTCCTCAACCGACTTGCACTTGAATATCATTTTCAATGGTTTGTTTACAACAATACACTTTATATTAGTGCACAGTCTGCACAAACCTCCCGTAGATTAAAAATCAGTCAGGATGCAGCGCCGGATATCAAACAGGCATTGGAAGGCGTGGGACTTCTGGAGCCGCGATTTGGCTGGGGAGAATTACCTGATGATGGTGTTGTGCTTGTGACAGGTCCACCGAAATATGTCGATCTGGTTTCTGAGTTCAGTAAAAAATCCGAACCTGATGAAAAGAATATAGAAACCACTTTAATGGCTTTTCCACTTAAATATGCTGATGTTGCAGACAGGAGTATTAACTTCCGGGACAAAAAACTCGTCGTACCGGGCGTAGCAAGTATTTTAAATGAACTCTTGGGCCAAGGTGGGAGCCAAAGCGCAGGTGGTGTACAGGATAACCAGGGCGGGAACGCGGGCAGTGACCTTGGCGACATGGCACGTCAGAATCAGATGAATGGCGCCAATATGCTTTACAATCAAATGCTGCAGCGTGTTACCGGTTTGAATGCGGCACATGAACATAATGGGGACTCGGATCATTCAGAATTACAAGGTAAAGTGTCTGCCGATGTCCGCAACAACACGTTGCTTGTAAGGGATGACAAAAAACTCCGCGCTGAGTACCAGGCACTCATTAATATGATCGACAAACCTCAAAAGCTCGTTGAAATTGATGCTTTGATTGTCGACATAGATCGTAATGAACTGTCTCGTCTTTCTGTGGACTGGCAGGGCCAGTTTGGCAGTGTCACGGGGGGACCGTCATTATTAAGCGGTGCAACCCCTACCCTTGCCATTACTGATCCAACACGTTTCATTGCAGATATTCAGGCACTTGAAGGTGAAGGAACAGCTTCTATTCTTGCTAATCCCTCTGTATTGACGCTGGAAAACCAACCTGCCGTCATTGACTTTAGTAAGACAGCATTTATAACCGCCATAGGTGAGCGCGTAGCGGATATTCAGCAGGTGACTGCCGGTACCAGTCTTCGCGTTACCCCGCGTTCCATTGGTCAAATTCCAGGTAAAGAAGCTGTCCAACTGGTTGTGGATGTTGAGGATGGCAAACTTAACGAAAAAGAAGATGGTTCGGCCAAAAGTACTGAAAATGGCGTGATTAGTACGCAGGCGCTTGTGCAGGCTAAACGATCGTTGGTTATGGGTGGATTTCATACACAACAAAGCGGAGACAGTGACAGCGGTATCCCCATTTTACGAAAGATCCCGCTTTTAGGACGTTTATTTAGCAGTACTAATCGCACGACAGAACAACGCGAACGTCTGTTTATCATCACCCCTCATCTCATTGGCGATCAGGTTGATCCCTCTCGATATGTTGATGCTGATAACCGGGGAACCGTTAGCGATGCATTACAAAATATCAATCGTCGACACGAGTTTGCCAACAGTAAACGCGAGATTGAGAATGCAATGCGTGAACTGGCTGAAGGCCACCTCCCTGGGGGAATGAAAGTCGCTAACAGTGGCCCTTCATTGAATGCACTCTGCCAGTCACCGCTGACCTTCAGGCAGGAATCTCGCCAACAATGGTATTCGAATGACAGTTTTGCCATTACGGTCGGTGTTATCACGAATTTTTCCGGCCAGTCACAACGATTTGATGAAGCAAGTTGTCACCGGGCACAGACGCTCGCCGTTTCTGCATGGCCTCATTCAGAGCTAAAACCTGGCGAATCCACCGAAGTGTATATCGCTTATAATGCAGAGGCGTCGCCATATCAAAATCGCGCGTCTTTACTTCAGCGTAATAGTCTTCGTTCCTCACCTGTTCAGTCTGCACAGGCAGGGAAAAAACCGACTCACCATCATAAAAAGCACACTCATTCAGTGAATCTTGTTTCAAGTGAGACCCAATCATGATGAAATTTTTAGTCATTATCACAGCCTTTATTCTTACGGCCTGCAGTACACCGAAGCTGCCGGGTTGCCGTGAAATGTCATGTCGGCCTGTCTCAAAACCTGACAGCTTAACCATTTGGTGGCAACCCGATTTGAGAAATGGCCCTTATGATTACACCTCCGTCTCCGTCAATCAATGATCGTTGTTAATGATATCAATGCGTTTATCCAGTGCAGCGTCAGGAATGAACGCTGCCGGTGGCACTTGAGTCGCAAGCTGACGTTTGAGTTGGCAGGTGACCATGTCCCACAATTGTTATTACGGCATAACGTTGACTTCAGTAATTCAGCAACCATTTTCAATGCATTGACGGTACGGTATCAACAGCCATCTCGATTTGATGGCTGTTATATTACCAGTGACGACGCTGGTAACTTAATTATAATGTATCATTTAAGACCAGGTGATGACGCACACGATATTATAAGATTATTAATCGATTTAAGTGAAAGCCTTTCCGATTGACATTCCCCCTGTAAATATTATTTACAGGGGGAATTTTAAAACGAACAGTAAGTGATGACGCGTATCATCACATAACAAGAGGCATCTTTGATGCCGCAATGTACAATGCCGCTAATCCCCTCCTAAAAGATAAAAAACCGTCCCCGTGCTTTGTTTATGTTTTCGCTTTTCGTAGAAAAGGCTGACGTAACTATTTATTGTTCACTCCCTTAATTCATTGAACACATCAGGCTCAGCCATAAAGCCCTTATATCCTTTTTTTTACCAGAGAAAAAACACTTTAATTATATTAATGGAACGAGTTAAGACGCCATGACACACAGTAGTTTGATTTTATTAACACAATGAGGAAAATGATTATGTCTGGTCGCGTTCCCGGTAGCGCTCAAAACCCATTTCAATACTCATATTACCCCGATCGTCCACCCTCCCGACAAGGAGGCAGTTCATCTTCATCGATGAACATTTACGGCATGCAACCACACGCTAGCCATTCTGGTCAGATGCCTTATGCCGGACAGAGTTTATATAGTATGGCACCGCGTCCTCCTTCTGCAGGGGGCTATGGTATGCCTCCACGTCCCCCTTCAGCCTCAGGGTATGGAATGCCACCGCGTCCCCCTTCTGCTTCAGGCTATAGCATGACATCGCATCATCCTTCGATGGGAGGATATGGTATGCCTCCACGCCCACCTTCTGCAGCCGGTTATAGTGCTCTGCAACGGCCCCCCTCCCGTTCGGGTACCTCTGGCGCTGCGCCGACATCCATGGGGGGACGCCCAGGTGCAAACCGTGCCACCGTCTATGGCAGGCAGGTCGCCACTACCGCGGTAGCACAAAATGGTTTTACCTCAGCGTTTTCTGGCCCGAATTCGAATGCGGTATTACGGCGTGGGAATATGCAGATACCCGCGAATGTGCATCAAAGCATCCTGCGCCATCAGGCTGATTATATCGCTCAGGCCAGACATAATCTGACACGTCTGTCGATTCATGAATTGAATCGTTATCCGGACCAGCTGAGGCGGCTTCACGACACAACGCTTGCCTATAGTCATCATTACGCGCAGCGCAGAAATATTGCGACGGTTGCTGATGCTCTGGACCGGTATCAGGCCGATTTTGGTGATAACTATTTAATGAATGTGAATGCGATGGGATATCCCTCACTGCGGCATTACTTAACGGCTGTGCATCAAAATCCGGTCAGTGAGCAAGATCTTAATCATTTTGTACAAAATTTTAACGAAAATTATGGTATTGAGGGACAAACAGCAGAAGAATTTAACGATACCAAAACGCACATTGAACGAAATCTCCGTGCGCCCACGGCAGCCTTAGCAGAGTTTTTAGCGCACGCACCCCGTATTTCTGGGGTCACTGTGCAAAAAGGGATGATAGCCGAGGATAATCTGTACGGCACGCGTATCAGTAGTAACGCTGCATTACGGCGAGTTCTTAACGGTGACGCACTTTTATTCAATGGTTTTCTTAGCACCACATCAAGCAGCGATCAGGCCCTACAGTTTTCAGGTATAAACCGACTTGATGAGCTTGGATCTCCTATGTATACCATTGATTTACGCAATGACGATCCTGCAACGGAGTCACTCAGACGAACGACACTGGCTAAGTTGCGTAATGATAACTGGAACCCCTCTTCCCTCATCTTTAACTTTGCGGCGAATAATGCGCGCGGTATCCATGTGGATGGTATGGATGCCGATAATCCCACCAGCATAAGCTTTGTTGGAGAGAAGGAAATTTTATTTGCACCTGGACATAGTTTCCAGGCGAATAAAGTCACATTCTGTAGCGACGGGTGCGTGATCGATGGTGAGCTGACATACAGCCGTTGATAGCAATAAGCCTGTAACCCGCTCATAAGGCGGGTGGCAGGCTTAAAGGCGTTTCGCGGAGAGGTATGTGGGGATTAAGGATTAAAGCATTACTACAATACACTTTTGCAAACCACACTTGATCGTTTTTTTCCCATCATGCTGATGCAGACTGTACTTCTGCCAAAAATTCAGCCACATCCATGACCTGATTCATAAACCCTTCAAGCATATTAATGAAGGCCTGCTCATTTAGGGTCGCCAGTTCAACCTGTGTACAGAGTCGTAAATTATCTTTATCATCTAATGCTAACCAGCAGCCACGCATCGCGTCCATTTCAAAGTTGAGCGCTAACAACACGCGCAAATACCACTCTGTTGTTTTCACGTTTTCGTGCAACGTTTCAATTTTACAATGAAAAAGCAAACTCTCACTCTCTGCAGGTAACTCAATAATTGCGGCTTCCTGTTTATCTTTAAAAATGGCACACACACCATTATTTAATGACAGTGCCGTATCATGCGCTGCTCCCCATGCCGCAAGCCATGTATTCACGTTGTCTGTCGCAGACATCTTCTCCTCCTTACTCAGCCTTTTAGACCCCAATGCTGCTGCTGCCCCTGTAATAACATTTGTGCAAGCGCTTCGTTGGCGTTTGCAATACGCCCTTCCAGACTGTAGCCAACGGGGTTGTCTTGATTTGCACCATAACTAAAGTTGATTTTACCCAAGCTGCGTTTCATTGAAACGGACGCGCTGCTTGCCCCCCCCAGTAAAAAAGCAGGTGTGCCAAAGCCATCATTTTTAATCTGATTTTTAGTAAATTCGACTGCTTTAATACGCATCTTGCCTGGCGAGAGCAATTCACGATGGAGATCGTCAGGAACATTCTTACCGGACAGTAAACGCTCTTCCAGTGCATCGCGCTCCTCATCCTTGAGTTCGAAGGTGACAACGGCAGTGGCACTCGTATTATCCTGAAGTGTCTTAATCAAGGCGGCCAGTTCTGCATCACTCTGAATCATATCGTGAAGCGATTCTAAATCTGCCGGTCCCAGTATATTTTTCATCATATGAGCTAACATATCCCCAACGCTTTCACCTGTAACTTTGCTCATGTTGTTAACAGTAATTTTATGCTCAGCCCCATCCAGTAATAAATTTCCATCCTGCCAGGCCTGATGTTGACGTATCAGTTTATCCAGTTTACGCAATGACTCCCGCTGTGAGTTGTTATGCGTATGCATATTTCTTGGCGTGAAGTGCTGGTTTAACTTGGTCATTTTTTCTAATGTGGTGAGGGTGGGTTTGACATCATCTTTTTCTGGGCCATTCATTTCCTCCAGGAGCTGGACCGTAGCTGAGTCAGTAAAAGCGCCTTTAATACTGTTGGTTAGTTCTTCGATGTCAGTTGATGCAATCTCGCGTGGTACTTTGGTCGTAACAGACAGGTTGTGTTTGGTTGTGCTATCAACGCTTAACTGTATTGATGCGCCAAGGGCGGTAAAAAACGGGATGCGTCCCCTGTCATCTCTTACTGATACACCTAAAGGGATTGCCGCACTGACACCTGCGACACCATTGCTAAATATTTGAATACTGTTATTGCTTCGGCCGTAAGAGGTACTGCCCTCTTTACGTGTTAGGTCTCTTTCTCGCGTTGCTGACATCAAATTTCCCCCAACATTAGCAATCAACCCAGTGCGTAAGTTGGAAATCACATGCTTTTCGGATTTAGGCGTAACAGGAAAACCCGCCGAAGCTTCTATAATGAAGTTCGCGTCCAGACTCACAGTTGCGACATTGCCATGTTTGACACTGTGATTGACGCCCATATTGAGGAGTGTTAATGGATCAAGCGTTCCCTCTTCGAGACCGCGTATAAACTGAGGAAAATCTGCTTCCGTAATATCAAAACTAACACTGTTTTGCTTTTTTAAATCGAGCGGTCTTGCCGACATCACGCCGCCAAAACGTATTGTTGGAAGCAAATCGCGATTACTATCAATATGAATAGGGTGCGCTTTCATATGATCCGTTAGTACGTTATAACCGATCCCGCCGATAACGGTGACACTTCCTCCACCATCACGCCCCAGGCTGATGTTAATCGCCCCCTCACCACGCGTGAGCGTCATATTGTAATTTCTGGCAAGATTTCCGCGGATACTGCCCGCAGCAATAATACCGCCGGCATGCGTGCTTGGCGCCCCGCTAAAGGTGCCTGTCACTGTATAAGCACGACTAAATGACAGGCTTTCTCCTTTTTGCATCGTTCGTACGGTCTTATCAAGTCGCCTGATTAAGTCAGCCTGATCTTTGGCATGTGTCACCGTTCTGGCCGTCACATTGACGGCATGTTCCGGTTGCGCAAACGCCTGAAGCATTGTTTTCATGGCATCGTAGTTTGCCTCCAGCCTGTCATTGTCCGTAAAGCCCTGCCGAGTAATTTGGTTAATCGGGTTGTTTTCCCATTCATCTAAACGCAGGCGGCTGAACTCTTGCTTCAGGCTGTCAAGTTCAGTCTGGCGTTGCTCTATAGGGTGTTGAGGTGCTGAGGCTACGCGCGTGGTAATGTGATGTAATTTTACAAGTGTGACCGCATCAAGAATAAGACGGGATTTTATCAGGCCGGTTTTATCATACTTGTCACGGTGCATACCAAAGGGTACATTTTCTTTTTGATAAGACAGCTTTACCTTTTTTTCTGCAAGTGCGCTAAGCAAATGAGAGGCGTGATTAGCCGTATCCCCCGGGTAATGCTTAAAAACACGCAATAATTTATTGAGTAAATCGCTATTACGCAGTGTGGCAGGATTCATATGATTCGTAAAAGCCTTGAATTCGTTTATTGCCGAAGTCGAATCTTTTTCATAACGCTCTTTAATTTGGCGAGCCTGATACGTCGTGCTTTGTGCAAGGATATGATTGAATGTCACCACATCGTCTAGCCACTCCGGTGCACCTTGTCGGCTCTTAATCAGAGCAAGTTGTTCGTCAAGAGACAAGGCTGCAGGATCGACAGGAGGCTTATCCAGAATATGGTTCAATGCTTCTAATTGTTTACTTTGTTCCTCGTAGATTGCAGTCAACCCTTTGCGTCCACCATATTTATGGGTGACTAGAGCATAGGCATTTGTCAGTGGCATCAGACGAGTGAGGGGGCGCAACACAAAAGTATTAAGACGGGTACGAAATCCCGTATGCACTTTCGTACTGTCATGTCCGGTCTGCCCAAAAGTATTTACTTCCTGTTTATAGGTAAGACCTGTTTTAGCGACCCTACCTTCAGGCGTAGCTCTGCTTATGCGTTTGAAATAACGCTCCGCATAATTATTCATCGAGGTGTTACGAAGTGCGTTTTCGGCATCCACATATCGCCAGCGGCCATCACCATCATTCGCTAATAAATATTCGCCGATTTTCAATAAAAGTCGTTCACGTTGGTTTACCAGAAATGAATCTGGAAGCACATTCCAGGCATTACCATCGTCATCGATTTCTTCTGGTACATTTTCAATTTTCATATCGTCCAAACGCCCTCTTAGCCAGTGCTCAGCGGCTATACTGAATACCGTTCCCTTGTCACTGAGAATAAACAGGCGATTTGACGGGCCAATAGCAATATCTTTAATTGCATGTCCCCCTTTGACACTGTCATATTCCGAATCCAGTTCTAAACCTTCAGTCGTTTTTGCCACAGCGCTGTACATGGCCTGATTTAATGCATTTTTGCCGAGCCTTAATGGCGCGTGTCTTTCCCGACGATTATCGTTATTGACGTGAATGATATGCAGATCGCCATCATGTCCAAGCTGGACAAAGCGCCCATTATCAAGTATGGCGGTCGCAACCCTCTCATGATTAGGTTCAGTCCCCACCATGGCAGTGTCTTCTTTTACGCTTTTCTTAACCTGATACAGCGCAAAGACATTCTGCCCGGCTTGTATTTTATTACTGGAAAAATTTAATTTCAGTTTTTTAACATTGTTCTTGTCGGTAGTAACCCATGCCTGGCCATCCTGACCACAACGTAATGACGTTGCCTCAATTTCTGTTGACTCCCAAGCCTGGGTGGTATCATTAAAAAAATGCACTTTTCCCTTATCAAGGGTTAACAGCCCACCTTGACTAATACTGACAATGTGCTCAGGGTCAGGCGAAATCTGTGGTAGTCCTTTGTTATAATTCAGAACAAGGCTGTCACTTAAGTTCCAGGCTGACTGTATGCTTTCGCCATCCATAAAAGGACTGATAACAAGAGCATGCTTTCTGTCCATAGCGTCTTTAACAACCGCATGCAAACGATTATTTTTACCATGTATCAAATCCTCGACAAAATACCCTTCGCCAACATCCTTGCTTAATTTTTGGTGAAGTAGTATTTCAAGAACACGATTTTCCCCTGCACCAAACTGCAGTACGTCTTGCGCATCAGCTGTCGTTGCAATATGAATTTTTCCTTCACTGCCGACACCAAGCAATGTATTTTCAGCATGAGCAATAGTATTCAGGGTTAAACCCGATGGTTGGATTTTCCAGGTAACATGCTCATTATTTGATGCATCGAATCTGGGCAAGTATTTAATGCTTTGTTGATGTCCCTCTTCACTCTTGACGAGAAGAAATGCTTTACCCTCTGTCGAAACAGAATAATGTTTAATGTTTTCCTCAATGGGAGAGGTTTGCGAGCCCGAGTCTATGTCAAACAGCGAATGGTTATCATAGATACAAAAAAGTTGGGCATTTTGCTGCAAACTTAATCGCATAGAAGATTTATCAGTCTCTGTACCCGGAAGCGTATAGTGTTTCCATTCTGTATTCCCTTCTGCCATTCGATACATTTCACCGTCAACCATGCGGAATAAATGCTGAGTTCCACGCTGAATGAATATATCTGAAAGGTGGCTGAGTATAGCATTGTCTGGAGAAGTAACTTTCGCCTGCAAGTGTACTCGACCAGAATGAAGTTCTGAGATACAGATATCTCTATCATCATTAAAGGTAATGGCACGCGTTGAGGACTGATGACCTGTAGGGCTAAAAAAAGGACGGCCAGCATCCTTACGACGAAATTTTGCTTCGGCTTGACTACTGGTAATGCCGATTAGTGAATGGGGAAAAGTATGAAGAGAGATTAATCTCCCACTGTCTTCCAAAAGCGCGTGCTGAAGATTAGCCGCATCAGATGCGGTGTACTGATAATGTCTGTTTGCCTCTCCAATGGTTTGGCTCAAAAGTGATTTTCTAACGTCACATTCACTCATCACTGTAACATTATGATTATCTTCGAGCAGTATTTTAACAGGTGCATTTTTAGTAAGTTCACTAAGATTTTCTGATGTATCCGATGAAGTAAGTCTGTCTGACGTGGCAAAGTTAACATGATATGACATCGATGCTGAGGGATCTGTTATTACTGACCCAGTTTTAGGCGCGGCGGTTTGTAAAGACGTACTCCCTCCGTTTTCAGCGCGTTCACGATCCCATAAAGCATCAAGCGCATGTTCTATGCTCTCTTCCTCATCCGGGAGATTAAGTTGCAAACGGGGTGGAGAACCAGTATAGCTGGCGTCAACTTGATGGCGGGGTTCAACACCTGTTTCTGCAAGATGTTGTGCCCGTTTTTTGTGAAATAGTGAACTGTTAAAAAAACGTTTGAAACGGCTACTCTTTTTGGCAGGAGCATAATCAGACTGATGAAGTTGTTCTGCCAGCGTTGAAGGATGCTCACTCAGCGTTCTGTTTAGCGTACCTCCGCCTGAGTGCAAGGGCGCCATAGGCTGTTGAACGACACTTTCCTGACGACGTGAGACAGTCGATAAAGTTTCAGTGCGCTGGTTTTTACGTAAACCCAGAGTAGAAATAACATTCCGCATTACAGAGGCCATAGCACCCGCTCCTGGAAAAGTTACGATCCTGATTACTAATGTAGTGGTTTCAAAATAAAATACGTTCCAGGCATAACAAAAACTTGATCGTTCTGCTTTAGCCATCAAAAAATGTCATGGAAGAAAAGTGCATTTGACATAAAGAAGAATAAAAGTTGCGCATTGTTGTAATGCACAAAAAATAATGAAGAGTAATTAAGCTATTCATCCATTTCAATTATTTCCCCTATATAATGCTCCTCAAACTCACGTAATACACGATAAACATGCGCCACAGCTTTCAAAGTTTCACGACTTATATATGCCCCCTCCTGAACAGAATGGTAAAGCGTTCTGGTCAGCCAGATAAATCTTACGACTGGCACGCCTTTACTCTGCGCTTCTGCAATGATTTCCTTAGCCTCATATCCTTCACTTTTAAACAACATTAAAGGCAGAGGTGTCACACCATTACGATAATATAATCCGATTGCATAGTGAGTGGGGTTAACAAGGATCATATCTGCATCTTCCGTATTGACAACACGTTGCGGTTTAGGATCCTCATTCAAAATCTCATGTGCTTTCTGTCGGCGGTGCCCTTTCATATGCGGGTCGCCTTCATTTTGCTTATGTTCATTACGTATGTCCTCGTGGCTCATACGTTGCTGTTTAAGGTGATAAAACTTCTGTAATGAAAAATCTATAATACTTAATAATATTAAGATACCAAGCGTAGTTCTGGTCAACTTAATTAATAGCGAGAGCACTGCAATCCAGAATTGATTAAGATCTTGTACAGAAGCCAACTGTATAAATGAGGAAAGCTCAGACTCAAGTGAAAAGTAAAAGACAGCAAATATAACTGCAGCTTTAAAAATATTTAAAAACAAAGACGTTAACTGCTTTGCAGAAAACATATTTTTAAGATGACCCGCAGGGTTTAATGCATCGAATTTAAAAGAAATAGCTTCTATCGCAAACAACGGTCCAAACTGTATCCACCCCCCTAGAATGCGCATGATAACAACCACAGAACTGGTAA
>Ga0308156_1001697_pt1 | contig 23497 bp, 19 predicted proteins | sample PhyAR2_FD_201041 | JGI IMG/M metagenome (GOLD analysis project Ga0308156, IMG submission 201041) | Phyllosphere microbial communities from UC Gill Tract Community Farm, Albany, California, United States - DLSL A.R2 | ecosystem: Host-associated > Plants > Phyllosphere > Unclassified | place: USA... | reverse complement strand
TGTCACACGTTTCTCCCTGCTTCCAACAAAATCAGTTTTTTGTGTTGGTGGAATATCTCACTTCACTGCATGAGATTTATCCTGTGAAACATGAGTTTGCGGGATTTCCGGCTGCAATGACATTGGCAGATCGTGTACATTCCGATCATGATATTGCGCCACTTGAAGCCAGTAAAAGTTACCCCGACTCAATAGAGAAAGTCTTACACTTTTCAGGTAAGGCCCGAGACATCCAAGACTTTGAGTGCTTTTTAGAACAAGCCAAGTCTGCCAATATTCAAAACTTATTATTGCTTACAGGTGATAAACTCAAAGAGCATCATAACGGCCGAGATGGACAGCCGCGTAGTCGATATCTAGAGTCAGTAAACGCCGTAATGGCTGCCAAGCAACATGGCGGGTTTCGTATCGGGGTGGCTTTTAACCCATTTAAATATGTTGAAGCCGAGCGTGATGCACAATATTTAAAACTGCATAAGAAGATTAAAGCAGGCGCTGACTTTATCATTACCCAATTGGGCTATGACATTGAAGCCTTAAAGCAAGCCAAATCATTTTTAACCAAGCATGATTATTCGCAGCAAATACTCGCTTGTGTGATGCCACTGACTTTGGCACGTGCCAATTTTATGGTGAAGCATAAAGTGGCAGGTATTGTGATTACCCCGCACATGTTAAAAGTCTTGGCAGACGAAAAACAGGCAGGGCATACAGACCGCGTTTATTTACGCTGTGCTTTACAGATTTTGATATGTAAACACTTGGGATTTGCTGGAATTCACTTATCTGCTTGTCATAAGCCAGAAGAACAAATGCTGCTTGAAAGCTATATTGAGCAATACAGACATTTGGAGCTTAAAGCTTTAGAAGAGCTTTGGAATTCACTGTGGCAAGTCACCACAGGCAAAGAGTTTGCGCCTGAAATTACGCATTTTTCACGTCAGCCGACCTCTAAACAATTAATTAAATATCGCCAGCTACATGTTATGCATGAAGCAATGTTTGGATCAAAAATTGCTAAAGGCGTCGGACGTTTTATTTTCAAAGCATCTTTTTGGGAAAACGCTTTGATCGCCAAACTCTTACTTAAAACCGAAGTACTGAGTAAACATAGCCTAGTGGGTTGTGAAAGCTGTGGTCAGTGTCGCTTGGGTGACACTTTATATATTTGCCCTGAAACATGTCCAAAAGGTTTAGCCAACGGGCCATGTGGCGGTACAACTTTAGACCGCTGCGAATTTGGTGACCGTGAATGCATTCACTCTGTTAAAGCAAGGCTTGCTAAAGCCCTTGAACAAACTGAAATATTAAAAGAAAAACTCATTCCAACTGTACCAATTGAAACCAGAGGAACCAGTTCTTGGAAAAATTGGTATTTAGCGACTGAGGCATAAGTTGTATAACTTCCTTGATATGATTTTGTTAAAAAATCAATTCACATGCTAAAGCATGGCAATAATTTAAAAATAACAATCGTTTGCCTTAATTATGTCCAATCAAAGTGATCACCTAGGAGTATACTTAAAGCAAATCTTTTGCGTTAAAGGAAAGGCTGTCTCAATGAAAAAGTTGGTTGCTGTACTTACTGTAATTGTTGTTTTAACTGGATGTGTCTACGACCCTGTTAATTACAACAAAATACACGACCAAGAGTTCCAAGATCACCTCAGGCAAAACGGTTAGCAATAAAAAACCCACTCAATGAGTGGGTTTCATTTAGAAGAAATTTTTTAAGTTTTTAAATAAATAATCAAAACTCCTTAAATCACTATTTCCTAAATAAAAAAGAGTTACTTTTAACTCTTTTTTTGGTTTATTTTTCTTTTTAAGAATATATTTAAAAGGAATAGAAACTTGGGTTTTATCTAAAAATTTATATATCGTTTTAATTAATATAAAGACTTATACATGTAAGAATCATAGCTTAGTAGTTTTATTAAAGTCAGTCGTCTTTATTAGTCTCATTTTTAGAAATCATAATATTTATATCTTATATGTATTCTAATTTTATAAGGATATAACGAGTATTTCTAACTACTTTTTAAATTACAAAAAGCTTTAATTAACTTTACTTAAATTATACAAAGTAAAAATATTATTTTATAGCTGTATAACAAAGAAGGCTATCGATTGCACTTTTTACTATTTTTAAGTGTTGTCTTAAGTGTTTGATTAATAATGTTTATATATCGATTTATATATAAATTTATAAGTAGAAATGAGTTAGAATATAAAATTACATAATTTTTAAATATATTATTTATAAAATACTACCTATTGGCACAAAGAGAAAAAATATATGTCAAAGAGGTCAATGATATTTAATTAGCTTAAGAACCATAATTTGCACCAAATTTTACGCTGTCACGATTCATTGAATAAAACCAAGTGAAAAGTTACGTAAAAAAGACGCTAATAGTTTATTGGTGTAAATAAAAAATCGAATATTACAAATAAACGGAATGAATATGGATAACGTCGCTCAGCTAGAAACTGACACTAATTTCCAAAGTCGAAAGAAAATAACTTGGGGTGTTTTCAGCGTCCTTTTATTACTTTTAATTACTGGTATCGTATATTATTTTTTTGTATACCGATTTTATCAATCTACAGATAATGCTTATGTACAAGCTGATGTGACTTGGGTCATGCCCAAGATTTCAGGTGAAGTGATTGAGTTATTAATTAATGATAATCAGGTGGTAAAAAAAGGGGAAACTTTAGCGGTATTAGATCATCGCGATTACCAAGCTCGCTATGATCAGGCCCGTTCTGTGGTCAGCTTAAAAGAAGCAGCGCTTGGCGTACAACAACAAAATGAAAAGTCTGCTCGGTCTTCAATTACGGAAGCAAATAGTGGTGTAGTGGCAGCGCAAGCTGATTTAACTCGTTTAAGAAAAGATTTTGAACGTTATCAAGATTTATTAAAAGATGGGGTGATTACTCGTCAAAACTTTGAGGGTATTCAATCTCAATATTTAACGGCTCAAGCGCAACTCAGCAAGGCACAAGCCGCCGTCAATGCAGCAGAAGCTCAGTTGGGAAGTTTACAGGCTAGTCGAGCGCAGCTTTTAGCAGATATTCAAAGTGCCAATGCAAACTTAAATCTTTATCAGGTCGATCTGGCTTCGTCAAAAGTGGTCAGTCCAGTAGACGGCAAAATCGGTAGTCTTGCAATCCAGAAAGGCTCACGTGTTTCTCCGCAAACGCGCTTAATGGCGATCATTCCTGAAAATAGTTTGTATGTACAAGCGAACTTCAAAGAAACCCAAATTGAAAAAATGCATATTGGTCAGAAAGTTGAATTAAAACTTGATGCTTACCCAAGCCTGACCTATAGCGGAAAAATTGAGAGTTTTTCACCCGCATCAGGCGCAACTTTTTCACTCATGCCACCAGACAATGCCACTGGTAACTTTAACAAAGTTGTACAACGCATTCCTGTGCGTATTGCCATAGATTCAAGCCCGCATATTGATTTGATAAAACCTGGAATGTCGGTGAGCGCTACCGTTGACCTAAGAACTTAATAATAAAATTTTAGGTAATAACAAATGAATAAGCATCTTGAAGCCGAGTGGATGTTTCCCGCAAAGACGGCATGGGCAATTTTCGCGGCCATGATTTTTGGCAACTTCATGGCGATTCTCGATATTCAGATTGTGGCGAGTTCTTTAAACGAAGTTCAAGCGGGGATGAGTGCAAGTCGTTACGAAGTGACTTGGGTGCAAACGGTTTATTTAATTGCCGAGATTATTGCAATTCCAATGTCGAGTATTGTCTCGCGGGTGCTTTCAACACGGGTGTATTACACCATCTGTGCAATTGGTTTTACGGTCAGTTCTTTACTTTGTGCGTTGGCATGGAACTTAGAAAGTTTATTGGTATTCCGTGGCATTCAAGGTTTTATGGGTGGTGGAATGATTCCGACTTCCATGACCGCGTTATATCTACTTTTTCCTGAAGCAAAACGTTCTTTGCCCTTGGTGATGTTTGGCATGATCAGCACTTTAGGTCCGGCCATTGGCCCAACCATTGGCGGCTGGCTCACCAATAACTTCTCATGGCACTGGATGTTTCTGATCAACATTATTCCGGGCATTATCATCGCCACCGTCATTTACTCAGGTCCAAATATCGACCGTGCAAACTATTCACTCATCAAAAGTATGGACTGGTTTAGCCTCGTTGGTATGGCGATGTTTTTGGGTGGGCTGGAATATTTTCTTGATGAAGGTGCACGTCATGACTGGCTTGCAAACACAGGCGTTCGGATTGCTTTCATGATCTGCATTGTGGGCGGCATGATTTTCTTCTCTAGAAGTTTCACCCAGCCTAAACCTTTACTCGATTTATCCGTATTTAAAAATAAAAACTTTACCTTAAGTGCCATCACCACTTTTGTGATTGGTATGGCGCTCTATGGCTTGGGTTACATGATTCCCGTGTTTCTTGGGCAAGTCCGTGAAATGAACAGTAGCCAAATTGGTCACGTCATGATGGTGACAGGCATTGTCATGTTCTGCTTTGCGCCGTTCCTTGCATGGCTGATTCCCAACTTTGATACCCGTAAAACCGTATTTGTCGGAATGATTCTGGCGGGTTTTGGTGTATGGCTCAATTCGCACCTCAGCATTCACAGCGATTACGACTTTATGTTTTGGCCACAAATTTACCGTGGTATTGGCCTCATGATCTGCCTGATTGTAGTTTCACATTTAGCCATGAGCACTTTACCACTCAGCAAAGTAGCCGATGCCAGCGGAATTTATAACCTCATGCGCAATATCGGCGGTGCGGTTGGACTGGCACTGATTAACTCATCATTAGATTGGCTCACTGCACTACATGTTACCCAGATTAATCAGTCGATGACACCGCAGAACTGGATCTTTATAGAAAGGCTGGATCAGCTCACGGCGCAATATCAGGAAGTTGGATCAAACGCACAGCAAATCGCGCTCAGTGTGATTTATCGAGACATTCATTTTCAAGCACTGACATCGAGTTTTAATGACTTATTACGCATGCTCGCAATCATCATGTTTGTGACCGCCTTTTTAACCATCTTTATGGATCGGGGGAAGAAAATGAATATGTAGCGATTTAGAAATAAAGAGCAGCTTTCAAAGAATGAAAAACAACAGGGCATATCAAAACATATCCCTTCATAGAAAAAGAACATTGAGATGAGTTTTCTAAAATCGGTTGATGAGATCGGGGAACTCGCAAATTACAGGTGGAAGGTTAAAGGATTATGATTAATACAACGTATAAACTAATTTCAAAATTGAACCTGAAAAACACGACTTATGGTCAATATTTTGAAAAAGAGCAAATCGATACTGAGCGATTAAAAGTGATGTATTCCATTTACGAACAGTATTATGAAAATACGAGATTTTCTATTTTCGTAGATGATTTCCAAAATAAAAGCGGTGCAATCTTAATTTTTGATTCACAAACAAATGAGATTGTGGGTTTTTCTACCGTTGTAGTGCAGCATTTCTACTTAAACGGTAAGGACTACACCGTATTATTTAGTGGTGATACGGTCATTTTGAAGAAGTTTTGGGGTACTCGTAGTCTGCAAAGTACCATGCTCAAACTCATGATCAAGTTAAGAGTGAAATATCCATTTAACGAACTCTATTGGCTCCTGATTTCTAAAGGCTATAAGACCTACCTGCTACTTGCCAATAACTACTATGTGTATTACCCAAATATTAAAGATGAAAACCAGCATCTCTCGGAAGTTGTCGAGCACTACTGCGAGAAATTCTTTGGCGAGTACTATGACCGTGAAGCAGGTCTTTTAAATTTTGGTGATGACTATCAGCCATTAAAAGGCGAAGTTGCACCAATTACTGCCGAAATGAGAGAGAAAAATCCAAATATTCATTTCTTTGAGCAGATGAATCCAACATGGAAAGCAGGCACAGAACTACCGTGTATTGGTCGATTAGGCTGGAAAGACATTGCTCGTTTCCCAGTAAAGCTAATGACCAAACCTACAAGTAAGGGAAGATTTGAAGCTTGTGTAACACATAAAACAAAACGTAGAGAGGCCATCCAATGAAATCTAATGAATGGCTGACTTTAGGTTCACATCTGATTTTAAAAAAATGGTGTGATGCATCTGACCGTAATTTTCAAAAACAGTTTAATGCTTTAGAGACAACGCAACGTCAAATTCTGCATTCGATTTTACAGACATCGACCTTTGCTAAAGATAAAAAAGTTAAAAACTATGAGCAGTTTGTAAAATCATTTCCTGCGACACGTTATGGCGCATGGCGAGAAGACATTCAATGCTACCGTGAACAAAAGCTGTCATTGTCTAGCAGTAAGCTGGTTCGTTTCCAGCCGACCAGTGGTTCGAGTGAACAAATCAAGTTTATTCCATACACCAAGCTGTTTTTAGATGAGCTTGACCATGCGATTGCGCCGTGGATGGCAAGTTTATACCGTAAGTGCCCACAGTTGAGTTCGGGCACACATTACTGGTCGGTTTCATGGTTGCCTGAAAGCCAGCGTGAAGTTTTAAAAGATAAAAACTTAAATGATGATAGTGCGCTACTTGGTGTCGGTAAGCGAATTTTGTCTAAGTTTACCCAAGCCGTTCCAAGTAACGTCGCATTTGCAGCGAATGCCGATGATGCACTGTTTGCCACCATTTGCTATTTGGTCGCAAACCGTAACCTAGCTATGATTTCGGTGTGGAGTCCAACTTTTGCGCTGCAATTGCTGGAACGTTTGGAGTTGCTTCAACAAGATGTGATTGAGGTTTTACAAAGTGGTTCATGGGGCAATCGTCAAGCTTCGTTAAAAGAAGTCACTGCACCGCATAGCCCTGAAAGTGCTCAAGCCCTAATTGACAGTTCAAACGGCGAACAGATCGACTTTAAAAAGCTCTGGCCAAAGTTAAGTTTAGTGTCGAGTTGGGACACCGCTGGTTCAAAAGCTTGGGCCGAAAAATTACAAGAGAAGTTACCCAGTGTTCAGTTTGAAGGAAAAGGGTTATGGGCAACTGAAGGTGTCGTCACGATTCCCTACAACGGCCAATATCCATTGGCTTACCAAAGTCACTTCTATGAATTTGAATATTTAGAAGGCGACAAACAAGGACAAATCATTCCGTCGTGGCAGCTTAAACAAGGTGATGTGGTGAGCCCACTCATTACTTCGGGTAATGGCTTACTTCGTTATTGTCTGGATGATTGCTTACGCGTCACTGGTTTTATAGAGCAAATTCCGTGTTTTGAGTTCCAAGGCCGCCGTTTTGGGGTCGATCTGGTCGGTGAAAAACTCGCGCCTGAAACAGCTCATCAGTTATTGTCGCAGTTAAATGAAACAGAATCGAAAGCGATTTCTTTACTCGCGATTGATACCCAGCAACAGGTTAAACCATTTTATTGTGTGCTTTTTGAAGGTGAAATTCATCACAGCATTGATAATGAATATATCGACAGTATTTTGCGTCAAAACTTCCATTATGAGCTTGCACGGAACTTAGGGCAGCTCGACCAGCCCCAAATTCGCCAAGCCAATAATGGTTGGAATGCCTACAAAAAACTGGTCATGTTTGATGGCATTATTGAAGGCAATATCAAACCTGAGCCACTCAAAAAAGTCACCCTCAATAGTTTGGAACAACTATGAAAGGGATGAAGCCATTTAATACTCGGTTTTTAACACTACGACACGCCTTATATTTAGGCGTGTTGATGGTGTCGAATACACATGCCATGACTTTAGATGAGGCTTTGTCTGCCAGTTTAAGACATGAAAGTCAGCTTGAAGTCAGCCGTTTAAATGTGAACCAGTCAACTGCAATGCTTGAACAGGCCAAGCAGCGTGACGGTCTCAAAGTCAATTTAGTCGGACAACTGGACTATGAAAGAATAGATACACCTTCACACGTCCTATTTCCAACCGAAGGAAACCGTAAAGGCCGAAGTTTGCAATTACAGGCTGATTATCCAATCTATACCTCTGGCCGACACCGTTTAGGAATTGATGTTGCCGAAAGTCAGCTTTCTGCACAAAACCAAGGTTTGTCAGACCAGAGATCGGAAACCATTTTAAATACCGTGATGGTCTATACCGACGTATTAAAAAAGAAAGCCATTTTAGAACTCAGACAAAAGACCATGGCAAATCTGCAACGGTCTTTATATGAGTCGAAACGCCGTTTTGATGTAGGGATGATTACCCGTGCAGACTTGGCTCAGGTGTTGGCACAAGTCGCGCAAGGCCAAGCCGATATTACACAGGCTCAATCTAACCTGACTGTAAGCGAAGCACAGTTTTATCAAGTAACAGGTGTAATGCCTGACAACCTTGCTGCGATTAAACAACTACCCGCTATTCCGGCTAGCTTAGATGAAATTTTGGCTCAAACCAAAAACCATCCGGCTTTAATGCGTAGCAAATATGAAAAGCAGGCCGCCGAGAAACAATATGCTTTAACCAAACGCGAACTCTGGCCAACGGTGATGCTCACCAGCCGTGCCGGAAAGCAAGATGAGGCAACCTATATTGGCTCTGAAAGTAATAACTACATGGTGGGGGTGCAGCTCAATGTACCGCTTTATGACGACGGTTTAAATCGCGCCAATGTTAAAAAAGCACAGGTCGATATCGATTTGGCTAAGCAAAAAACGCGAAGTCTTGAACTAGATTTAAATAAGCGAACGCGTACCACCTATGCACAGCTGCAAACCATTCGACAAAATAAAGAAGCACTGGCAAATGCCATAGAGGCAGCATCTATGGCATTTGTCTACACACGTAAAGAGTTTGATGTGGGCACTAAAACCACCTTTGATTTGCTCAATACCGAGCAAAAATTACTCGATGTGCAAACCCAAAAAACAGTCAATGACCAAGACGAAGTCGTGTTTGTCTATCAGTTACTCGACCAAATGGGGCGTTTAAATAACTTGGTTCCCGTACAAACCGCACAACAGGTGAATAATGAGTAAAACAAATCCACCGCTTACTGATAATACGCTTATTACTCGTGAAGCGACTTTGGCAGATGATCAGGCTTTACGAGAGTTAATTGCCGTACCGATGACCACCAAAGGCATACAAATTAGCTTTCAGCGTGAACCGAGTTATTTTAGGGCGTCCGACATTGTCTATCGGTATAAACTGCACGTCGTGATTGAAGACACCGAGAGTCAAAAGAAGGTGGCTTGTTATAGCAACGGTTACCGTCCGTGTTATGTCGATCGAACTATTCAAAATTTAAGATATGCGGGAGATTTACGGGTAGATCACAGCTATCGTGGTAAATCACTGGTAAAGGTTTTAGGCAAGCATGTAAAAGATACGATGCACGCACCTAACTTTAGCCAAATGATTATTTTTGATGATAACCATGCCGCGCGCGCTGCCATCCAAACGGGCAAAACGGGAATGCCTGATTATTATGACGAAGGGCTCATCGATACATTAAGCCTCACCGACACTGGCGCAAAACGAAAAATCACGGCTTTTTTAAAGCAAGCTAATCAAAGTGATCTTCAAGATATACGTATATCTGTAGCTGAAGCTGAACATGTGGCAGCGATGAATCAATTTATTAGCGACATGGCAGAGTTTTATAACTTTATTCCAGCTTATAACTTTGAAGAACTGGCCCAAGGACATCAGTATTTTTCAGGGATAAAACTCTCAGACTTTTCACTTTATTTTAAAGGTGAAAAACTGGTGGGGATGTTTGGTTTATGGGATCAGCATACGATTAAGCAAACTAAAATTTTGCATTACAGCTCAGCCATTGGTGTGCTTAGACCCATTTACAACTTGTTGACTCCAATCACTAAAGGCATGCGTTTGCCTAAACTCGGCGACTCTATTCAGTACCATGTGCTACATACCCTCATGTGCCATCCCGAAGATTTAGCTTTGCATCATAAAATGCTCGAAGATGCCTATAGCAAGTCAAAACAGCAGGGCGTTGGTGTGGTGAGTTTTACGCTTTCACATAAAGACCCGCGTTATCAGTTAAACCAGTTTTATAAAGGAGAGCGCCTAACAGGAATGCATGGGTTTATTAGTTTTGAAGGCGACCCAAGACCAAGTTTTGATAAAAACTTGATTCCATACTTAGAGGTTGGGCGTATTTAATCTTAAGAGAGGTTCGCCGTAGGTCATTAATGCGCAAAATTTTACGGATGTTATCTATAAAATTGCTCTTGCATAGATCTTTATTTCTCTTGGGCCGTTGAAACAATTAACATAGTTTGAAGGTAATAATCTACACGTGAGTGATTATTGTCCTTATGTGAGTTATGCGCATTAAAGGCGGCATCATGAAGTTTTACGACTCGAGCGATCGGATTCGAACTACAACGAATTAAATATTCTTCGCGTGTTTCACTTTCCCGTTTAGTTAATGCATCAACGGCATCGCGGACTTCTTTTCCAAATAAGCTTTCGATTTTGTCTAGCGTAAGAGGCGTGTCTTCAACGCTATCGTGTAGAAGGGCTGTAATAATATAAACTTCTGAAAATCGATGCTCAATTAATGAATTGACCACACCTTTAATATGGTAATCAAAGTAATCATGAGAACCATACTTTTGACCTTGATGAGATTCTTTTGACAATTTCTCTGCGAGTTCAACTTTATTTTGAGTCATTTTTTGCTCTTGTTACTTTAAGTATATGGCACGGTCTAATTGGTGAGATGAGCCGCTTAAATCACAAGTTTATACTGAATAGTGACTCATAAAAACACCTCTTAATAACAGTAATCACTCATTTTTATTTATTCATTCTTCTTTGATATGAACCAATATAGACCTTAAATTTCTGAAATTTTAAACTTTAACTTAATGATATAAAAGTAGATTGTAAATAATACTTAAGAATTTTCTTAATTATGTAATTAAATGAAAAATAATAATTATTTAAATATTTTCTAGCCAATTTCACATTGACACTTCAAATATTGGAGATTACCATTTGCGGGCTGGCCTACATTGCCAGTCGGTTGTCGCAGACCGTTCTTCAAGAGCATTAAAAGATTATTCTTTTAGTGTGTATACCCTCGTGCCCCCTCTATGGCGGAACGGAGGGGGACACCTTCGGGTGTGCTGGGTCTTGAAGCCAGTCTGCGAACCCCTTTCGTTCTGCCACCATAACTCTTAGGCTCTGGCAGAACTCCATATATAAGGAGTTGGCTTTGCACATTCATCATTTCTTGGCAGCCATTGCCAAAAGCTATAACAACACAGCTTAAAACAATTAACGCAGCTTGATCGCCGTGAGGCTTTTTAGGCTTTAGCTCGTTATTACTTAAAACTTAGCAACAACTAAAACTTGAGATGTGCTGTGCACAGTCTTTACGGCTTTGCTATGCCTTTTTTCTCCCCAAAGGCAGCGGTTTTTATATCTCATTTATATACAACAATAATTTTTATAACGGTAAAAATATGCCCCATTTAGTTCTCCCAACACGTGCATTAAAAGTCATAAATAAATCAATTGAGCTGTTTCATCACAACGGGTTTCATCTGGTCGGCATCGACAGAATTGTTAAAGAGTCTGAAATTCCAAAAGCGACTTTTTATAACTACTTTCACTCTAAAGAACGCTTTATTGAAATTTGCCTAATAGTGCAAAAAGAACGCTTAAAAGAAAAAGTGATTTCAGTGGTTGAATACGACCATGACTCAAATGCAATCGATAAACTCAAAAAGCTCTATCTTTTACATGCAGATCTAGACGGGCTGTACTATCTGCTATTTAAAGCTATTTTTGAAACAAAACTGACCCATCCAAAAGCCTACCAAACCGCCGTGCGATATAGAACATGGCTGACTAATGAAATATATAGTCAGCTTAGAGCTCTTAACCCCGATGTTTCCTTTACCGATGCCAAATTATTTTTATATATGATCGAAGGCGCCATCATTCAGCGTTTAAGTTTGGGTGTGCTTGATGAAAGAGGAGTTGAGGTGTTTTTGAGGGGGATGGGGTGAGGTAAAAATAATTCATTGAATAGATGATGGATACACATTTGAATTCTTATTTTTCATATTGAACAATACAGACAGTTCTGTATAATATTATTTTGCATAATATATTATTAATAATACTTAAATAGGTAAAATATGGAAAACTTAGCATACTCAAACACAATAAATTCAGAAGAACTTTTAGATGTTGACTATCAAGATTCTGTTTTAGCTTTAAAAAGTTCGTTTGAAAAGAATGGCTTTTTACAATATAAGGCTGCTGAGGTTGATTCAGATTCAAGAAGAGTAATATTTGAAGAGTTTCAAATGTTAGAAAAAGATCAATTTGCTCCTTCAGATACCCAGCGCTATCGTCGGTACGGAAATGCTTTAATATTGCCATGGGAAAAAGAGATAAAACCAATTTGGTTACCACCTGTAGCAAATGATAATGGTGAATATTTATCAGGATATGACCAAGGAAATAACAACCCCGAACATAGCTCTATCAGATACTTTAATGCTTTAAGTGAAGATGTAAAAAAGACTAAGTATTTAAATCAACTCGTTATTGATGATTATAAGTTAACATTTGGATTAAATGATCATTATCTTCCTATTTATATTGGGGTGCATTTTGTTAAGTTAACTTCCAATTCAAGTGATATTTTAGGAATTAGTTCACCAGATTGTTTTCATCAGGATGGAGAACCTTTTACTTTTGCTCACTTAATTTACCGTAGTGGTAATATTATTGGAGGAGAAAATTATATAGCTCATCCAAGTGAGAGAAATAAAAGTCTAAAAGAGGTGAATATTGAGAATATTTATAGTCATTTTACATTAAAAAATATTTCCGATAGTTTCGCTGTTCATGATTCCTCTGTATGCCATTATGTATCACCAATTAAAAAAGTTGAGTCATATCAAAATGATTTAATGGGTGAAAGATGGATGATTTTAATTGATTACTCCTTAACGAAACAAAGCATATGATAAATAACCTTATATTTTCATTACTCCCTATCTTATTAGCTCTGGTCTCAGGATGGGGAGTTGGACAAGCAGCAAATAGTAATACTAGAGATAAATTAGTTAGTTATATATCTATTCTAGTTTGGTTGCTTTTAATATCTATAGGATTTCAATTTGGTAGTATTCTTTTTGATAAGCAATTAGGTACAAAGGTAATTTTAGAATCTTTTGTTTATTCAACAATAATCACTTTAGTTACTTTTATCTTCTTATTTAAAAGGGTTAAAAATGTAAATGAACATAAAAAATCTTTATCTGAGATTTTTAAACCTATCAAAGAATGCTTAATTGCCATTTCTATGGTTATTATTGGTATGATCTTATATCTTTTACTGCCTAGCGGTTGGAGTAGTGAGGTTATAAGTAGTATTTTACTTTATATTTTAATTTTTTTAGTGGGAATTGATTTATCAACGATTAGAATTCAATCTCTAACTATCAATCACTTTAAGGTACCGTTAGTTACAATCCTTTCATTATTTGTTGCGGCTTATGTAGCAAAATTTATTTTAGGTAAATCTTTTTTTGAACTGGTAGTTTTAGGAAGCGGCTTTGGATGGTTCTCTCTATCGGGACCATTAATAGGAAAGCTATTAGGACCAGAGCAGGGCACATTTGCTCTACTTACTGATTTAATCAGAGAGTTTTATGCCATAGGGCTATTATATCTTCTTGGAAGAAATTATCCGAATCCTGTGATTGGAGTTTGTGGTGCTACAGCTATGGACTCAACACTTCCATTTGTAAAAAATAATTGTTCACAATTAGATGTCCAGATTGCTATTTTTAGCGGTTTTATTTTAACAGTATTGGCACCCTTTTTTATTGTTTTCTTTTCAGTATTTGTCTAAAAGAATATGATAAAAATTAGTTGGATATTGACTAAAACTTAATTGGTTTTGAATAAATTTTAGCTAGTGGTTAGACAATAGGTATTGTCTCTGCTGGCTAAATTTTAAATCAATCTCACTTAATTTTATATTCAAAGTATTTTTCAAAAATGAATCAATAATGCTTTAAAAATATGTGCACATGTTTTGAGTACTTATTCATCGTTTAACGCACATTCAAAATTACTTGGGTTTTCTTTACATCTCACTTTTTTCAAAAAATTCATCATTTTAGGGTCGTAGATGCCTGCTTTTGTTAGCTGTATACGCGCTTCGCGCATCATTTTCATATAGTTTAATTGTTCATTTTTAGGAATATCCATCCAATATTTTGAAGGAATATCACTTTCATATTTTGCAATAATGCCAAACGTTCTATTGAGTTGACTAGCTACCCAAGTTCGTGACTTTTGCCCAAAACCTGCTGGAAATTGGTCTTTACGAATAATGAAATTTGCCGAAATTTGAGTCAAAGGAAAACGAATGATTGCTCCTTTTTCACCTAACCCTTTATGTAGTTCAAAAGGTTTAAAGGCAACAATAGGAGCAGGTACAATATCAATTTCATGGTTGTTAAATTTTGCACCAGCATTGGTGACGTCTACAGATACAGCCTGACCTCCAACATGTTGCACAAGCTTAGGTTGGGCTTCATCGTATTTAAATACCCCAATTTTTTTACCAGCAGCTTTAGCGAGTGTATTTATGCTTCTATCATTAACAAATAAATATGCAGGTCCAATTGTGCCTAAACCTGCAATTTCGTAAGGGCCTACCACCATGTTCTTTGCGGCCATCGGTGAAGACAATAGCTTATAGGCATTAATTGCCGTTTTCATATTTGTTAATGCGCCAACCGCATCTAAGGATCCTGTATATTTATTAAACTGACGGCCACGTAAGCCACTAATAATAGCACCATCACATTTGCCAACTTTCAAATCTTCAGCCGCAACACGTTCATCAACATATGCTTTTAAAGATAGATCAGCTCCCCAATTTTTGGCTTCAAGTGCATAGTCTTTGGCTAAAGCGAAAGCGTCTCCCGATTTACCAATTGGGTCAAAAACACAAACGACTTGTTGTTTTGCATATAAAGTTGTTGTTAAACATGTGCTTGCAATAAGTAAAATAGTTTTAAAACGATCCATATTTAATTATCCATTATTTAAATTATAAAAATTATTTTATAAATCTTGGTTAGATTAGATATGGCATTTCTATAGAAATTTTAAGGGAAAAAGTCAAAAGATAGCTTTGTTACTACAGCATTTAAAAAAGTAGGTGAGTGTAGAAATGAGGTAAACTGATAAAAGAGAGTTTAACGACTTTAAAAAGTACATTAGATGAAAGTATTTCGAAAACTAAAGAAAAGCATCAGAAGTGATTTAGAAAAAAATAAAGCTTAGAACTAGAAAACTGATTTAATTAAAAAATAGAAAGTTCCTCGATTGAGAAACTTTCTATTATAAAAATTAAAGATGCTTTTGAAAGAATGGAATAATTTTTTCAACTGCTTGATTAACATAGAGTGGTTTATCGTATAAATCGAAATGACTTGCACCATCCACGATAAATAATTCTTTTTTATTGGAAGCTGCTACATCAAATAGTCTTTCACTATTCCAGCGGGATTGAGCTTCACGACCAGCGATAATCAATATAGGCTGAGTAAGGTACAAATCGGCTAAATGGAAAGCATCGTAACCAACAATTGTTCCTAAAGCTGTTAATAAACCCTTACCGTTTGAGTTGGGATGTTGTCCTCTAGCAGTACGATAATAGCTATAAGCTTCTAACATTTCAGGGTCAGTTATGCCATCAATGCTCTCAGGGGACCAAGGAGCAATTGTAAGAGGTGCACCGTTTGCCTCAGCTGTACGTTGTAATGCAACATTATTTAATAGAGGCAGTGCATTCGATGGCTCTGCTTTGCCATCCCAGCCATTTCTGAACATGGCCCCGATATTAACTGAGTTAACTCCTACAGCAGCTTTAATACGATGATCTGTAATCGCTGTATTCATTGCATAAGCCCCACCTGCGCAGATACCTAGTACTCCAATACGATGATTATCTACAAATGATAAAGAGCATAAATAATCAATTGCGGCACGAATATCTTCTACACGGGTGTATGGATCTTCCAAGCCTCTTGGTTCTCCTTGGCTTTCACCTTGAAAAGATGCATCAAAACTGAGTGTAATAAAACCTTGATCGGCAATTTTATTTGCATATAAACCAGCTGTTTGTTCCTTTACACCACTTGCAGGATGTACACAAACAACAGCCGCATATTTATTTTTTTTGTCAAAATTTGCGGGAAAATATAAATTTCCTGCCATTTGATATGCTCGATTTTTAAAAGCTACACTTTCCATCTTCATCACCAAAAATAGTTTCAGATTGAGAGTTTGTAGCTTGAGGAGCTTTTAAAATTGCACTTTCTGATAGAAAGTTTGCCTAATTTGATGACTTTAAAATAAAGATTATCAATAACCATAAAAATTTTAGCATTGACTAGTTATTAGGGAGATTTATAGTCTTAAAGAAGCAATTGAAATGACAGGGTTTGTAATAGCATGACTTTAATGAATGATCTGAACCCAGCTATAGAGAAGACCAAATCCTTAGCACGTAAAGTTGATGGTCTTGTTAAAAATGAAGATTTTCAAACAGAAATCTCAGGTTTTTCTTTACATAGACGTACTAACAAACAGTCAATTCATTGCATTTATGATTTAGGTCTTGGGGTCATTTTACAAGGAGAAAAGCAAGTTCTGATTGGAAATGAGATTTTTAGTTATGGTCGTGGGCAAACAATGTTAACTACGATTGATTTGCCAGCAGTAAGTCGAGTAACACAAGCATCCTATACAGAGCCTTTTCTTGGAATGATGCTTAAATTAGATATTGGAATGATCACAGAAATAGCAGGCAACATGGAAAATATTCATGTTACTGAAAATATTCCATCTTTTTCGATTGAGGAAATGGATATAGGACTACTTGAAGCCTTAGATCGTTTAGTCGACCTAGTGGAAGATCCTTCTATGATTCCTCAAATTGCCCCACTTATAAAACATGAAATTATTGTGAGATTATTATTAGGTAAACATGGTGACTACCTAAGAAACCTAATAAAAGTAAGTGTTACGGAAAAGAATATTTTTAAAGTCATTTCATGGTTAAGAAATAACTTTTTAAATGATGTCAGTGTTGATGAAATAGCTGAACAAGCAAACATGACTTCAGCAACTTTTAGAAACCATTTTCGAGAAATCACGAGAATGACGCCGCTACAATATCAAAAGCAGTTAAGATTGCAGGAGGCTCGGAAGTTGATGCTAATGCAATCTATTGAAGTAAGAAGAGTCGCTGAATCAGTTGGTTATGAAAGCCAATCCCAATTCACAAGGGAATATGTACGTCTATTTGGAATCACGCCGCAAAAAGATCTAAAAGAAAATAGAACCAAGTAAAGAGTAAACTCTAAAAAAGTTTTTTTATGAAAGCTCGAAATAGGCAAACAATATTTAGAATTAGGCAAATTGGATAAACGCCTTAATCATAGACTGAATTCATCAAGCAAGTGAGCTTATTCTTTACCAATACTAATGAGGTGAAAAGATGGAATCAGTAAAAATAAAAAATACTTATTGGGATATTGCTGCCGATTTGTATTTCCCCGAAAATTTTGATTCAACAAAAAAGTATCCAGCAATTATTAGCGCACATCCTATTGGAAGTTGTAAAGAGCAAACTTCTGGTAACGTATATGGTGAAGCTTTGGCAAAAGCTGGCTTTGTAGTCATTGCTTTTGATGCCAGTTTCCAAGGTGAGAGTGGCGGTGAACCTCGATATATTGAAGATCCAACATTGCGTGTTGAAGATTTTAGTGTAGTTGTCGACTATCTTGTGACTTTAGATTATGTAGATGAAAATCGCATTGGCGTACTTGGTATTTGTGGTGGTGGTGGCTATTCAATTAATGCTGCAATGACTGAAAGACGTATTAAAGCGGTAGGTACAATTACTGGCGCAAACTACGGTCGTGTTATGCGTGAAGCAAGCGCAGGCAATCCAATTGCATTTTTAGAAGCGATTGCGGCTCAAAGAACAGCAGAAGCTCGTGGTGCAGAACTGCGTGTAGACCAAGGTTTATATCCTACAGTGGAAGCTGCAAAAGCAGATAATGCTGATATTGATCCACTAGAAGCGACTGAATACTACCGTACAGCACGTGGTGAAAAACCAAATGGTGTGAATAAAACTTTATTTTCCAGAAATGCAGTTGCTGTGGGTTGGGATGCATTCCATTTAGCTGAACTGTTATTGACTCAACCGTTAATGATTATTGTCGGTAGTAAACCGGGTGGTTTCGGTGCTTACCGTGATGGCTTTGAAATTATTAACCGTGCAGCTTCTAAAAATAAAGAATTAGTTGTTGTCGATGGTTGGTCACATTACGACTTATATGACAAACCTGAACCAGTAAAAGTCGCTTTAGATAAGCTCATTCCTTTTTATCAAAACAATCTTTAATTGAATTAAAAAAATCGGGGCAATAGTCCCGATTTTTTTACGCCGTTAATAAATTGAATGTCGTTTAATCACGATATATCTCAGCAGAATAGGCAAACAACTTTTCAGTTTAGGCAATTTGCATTATTCGTCTCAATTTATACTTTTTCTTAGAAAATATTTTTATGAGATGAAACATGACAATGGAATATTCTAAATTATTTCAGTCTTTTGCTTTAACACCTGATATTGAATTACGTAACCGAATCATTATGGCTCCCATGACAACTTGGTCTGCCAATTCTGATGGGACTGTATCAGAACAAGAATTGAATTACATCCGCCAGCGAGTAAATGGTGTTGGTCTGGTCATTACGGGTTGCACCCATGTACAAGAAAATGGGATTGGCTTTACAAATGAGTTTGCAGCATTTGATGATCGCTTTATAGCTAGTCTAAAAGAATTAGCTCAAGCTGCCAAAAGTGGTGGAGCGCCAGCAATATTGCAAATTTTCCATGCGGGTAATAAAGCGATACCTGATTTAATTCCAAATGCAGATGTAGTAAGCGCAAGTGCATTAAAAACACCTACAGGCTCCTTTATTGATAGTCAGATGACAACTCGTGCGCTATCGCATGAAGAAATTTTAGAGGTTATTCATGCTTTTGGTGAAACGACTCGTAGAGCTATTGAAGCTGGGTTTGATGGCATTGAACTACATGGAGCACATGGTTTTCTAATTCAAAATTTCTTCTCGCCTTTGTTTAATCAACGTGAAGATGAGTGGGGCGGTTCTTTAGAGAAGCGTATGCATTTTCCGTTAGAGATCATAAAAGAAGTAAAACGTGTAATTAAACAATATAGCAAAAGGCCATTTGCTTTAGGTTATCGGATCTCAGTAGAAGAATATGAAGAAAATGGATTACGAATTGGTGACAGTTTACAGCTTATTGATCGTTTAATTGAGTCTGGTATCGATTATTTACATGTTTCATTGACTGATATTTTGAATGGAAAACCTATCGATAGTGTTGATGAAAAACTTACTATTCAAACAGTTATTGCTCATGTCAATCAAAGAACTCCTTTAATCTCGGCTGGAAAAATTAGAACACCGCATCAAGCGGAAGAGGCGTTAGCACTTGGATTACCTTTAGTCGCCATTGGTAAAGCAATGGTGATGAATCCAGACTGGGTTGAATTAGCCGCTAATCATCAGACCGATAAGATTTCCACAGAGTTAGAAAATGAAAAAAATCCTGAACTACACATTCCAGATCACTTATGGCATGAAATCAAGATAAGAAAGGGATGGTTTCCTATTCGTCAATTAGAGCAGGTTTAATCCTGTTCTAAGTGGAGGTGCAATTATGATTGGCTATGAAAATACACAAGATATCATTACATCACTTGCGAATACTGTTGATCGCTTAATTAAGGCTGATGGAGATCATCAAACATCTATTCCTTTATTATCTTTACATCGCCGCTCTGAACCAAGTGCTACTCATTGTATTTATAATTTGGGTCTAGGCATTGTGTTGCGCGGAGAGAAACAAGTTGTAATTGGTGATCAGATACTTACGTATTGTGCAGGACAAACAATGCTTACCACTATTGATGTTCCTGTTGTTAGTCATACTCGTAATGCAGAAAATCATAAGCCGTTTTTAGGTTTAATGTTATTACTTGATTTACCCATGATTTCCAAGATCGTAGCTCAAATGGGTCAACTGGATATTAAAGAAAAAGTACAACCATCTTTTGCAGTTCAACCTATTGATTATGTCTTGATTGAAGCTATTCAACGTTTAGTCGCTTTATTAGATGAGCCAGTTTTACTATCGCAATTATCACCAATCATACAACAGGAGATAATGATCCGCTTGTTGACTGGTGTGAATGGGGTGTATTTACGGCAGTTGATCAGAGCTGGTTCTGTGAGTGAAAGAATTGCTAAAGTTGTAAATTGGCTAAAGCAGAATTTTATTGAAACTATTCGTATTGATGAATTGGCAGAGCAATTTTATATGAGCTCAGCAACTTTACGTCAACATTTTCGCCATGTTACAGGAATGAGCCCATTACAATATCAAAAGCAATTACGCCTCCAACAAGCGAGATATCTCTTATTCAATCAACATTTAGAAGTTGGGCATGCTGCTGATTTGGTTGGTTATGAAAGTCTTTCACAATTTAGTCGAGAATATGCTCGGTTATTTGGAGAAACGCCATTGAAAGATAAACAAACTGCTCAGTTTACTGAATCATTTATAAGTTAATAGAGGTTATATAATAAGACTAATAGTTTGATTTTTTAATTATTTTAACTAAACAATTATTTACTGTTTTAATAGCAGATGATAAAAATTATTGTAGTTATTGATTGGATTTATATATCTTGATGCCTGTCGCCTCTGCTGAAAGAAGCAAAAATATTGATCAGCTTATTCAAAAGGTTTCTCGTCTTGCCGAAATTGAAGGTGATCATCAGTCTGTTATTTCTGGGCTTTCTTTCCATAGTCGAATGAGCCCAACTGAGAGTGCACATTGTATTTATAGTTTGGGATTAGGGATTGTTTTACAAGGACAAAAAGAAGTTATTATTGGAGATAACGTTTATCAATGTCATGATGGTCACAGTATGTTGACCACGATTGATTTACCTATCACATCACATGTTACAGAAGCATCTTTAGAAAAACCGTTCTTATCTCTTTTATTATTATTAGATCTCAAAATGGTAAATGAGATTATTGCAGACTTACCTTTAAAAGATTTACCTATGTATTCTGATGATACACATGAATCTTTTACAGTTGGGTTAGCAGATATGCCGCTCATGGATGCTGTATTCAGATTGGTAAAGTTGATAGAAGAACCAGCGATGATTCCACATCTAGCTGATTTATTTAAAAAAGAAATTGTCATAAGGCTTTTAAATAGTTCACAAGGCGTTTATTTACGTCAACTGGTGAAATCTGGTTCGGTAAATCAGAAAATTCATCAAATCGTGAGTTGGCTAAAAAACAATTTTGCTCAACCCATTCGCATGGATGATTTAGCCGTAAGAGCTTTTATGAGTCCATCAACTTTCCGACAGCATTTTCGTGAAGTAACAGGAATGAGCCCGTTGCAATATCAAAAGCAACTTCGTTTACAAGAAGCCCGTCATTTAATGCTTAATCAAAATCTAGATGCAGGAAGGGCGGCGACTTTGGTAGGCTATGAAAGTGCCTCGCAATTTAGCCGTGAATACTCTCGCTTATTTGGAGAATCTCCACAGCGTGATATTCAACGTATGAAGCAGAACACATAAATTATTTTTTAAATAAGTTAAGCCCTATTTTAATAGGAAAAGACAAAAATGGTATTTCATCTTTGTCTTAGATCGGAAAAAAGATTATAAAAAGTATGGCTTATCAGCATTAGTATTAGGTTTATTTACACCTAAATTTTTGTGAGAAGCAAAGCTTGGGTTTTGGATAATTTTAACAACTAATGCCGCAACACTTTTACGAGAGATAACTGTTCCTTTAAATCTTTCATCTCGTTCCGTTGTCTCATAGTCAATTTCATCTTCATCCGTTAACCATGCAGCTCGTAGTATAGTGAAGTCAAGATCTGAACTTTCGATTAAGTCAGCTGCTTTACGGTAAGGTGGCAAATAAACACCAATTTCTTTGGTATTCCATTCTCCAAACTTCCCGGGAACTTCATCATAAATTCCTAGTGAATTGATGAAGATGATTCTCTTAACACCATTTTCTTGCATAGCTGAAATAATATTTTGAGTTTGTTGGTCAACTTCACCAGCTAAATTTACATAAACAATATCTTGATCTTGGACAGCTTGTTTTAGCTGTTCGTAATTTAATACATTTCCTTCAATAACAACCGCATTCGATGGAATTGATGTACCCAATTTTGTTGCATCACGTACAAACAGGGTTTGCTGGATATCTTTTTCATTAGCAAGCATTTCTACAGCCCATTTTGCGATTTGGCCAGTAGCACCCAAAACTAATACTTTTTTCATATATATCACCATATGGTTCTTATTACACAAAAGGAAAATGTTATTTCCCAATCTCTATAGTTATATTTCATATGATTTTAGATACCTTCATTCACCTGAAAAGTATAGTTTCTTGCCTAATTTAACGAATTGATTTATTCCTAATAATTAATAGATATAAATCAATTTTGGGAATAAAAAGATAAAAAGTGGATTAGCCAAGTTTTACATCAGGTGTTTGATCTCTTTCACGCATGAGACGACCATAATTTGCGCCTACTTGTATTACCCTCATAGACGTGAGCAAGCGCCGTTATTAAATATCTTAATTAATGCATTAAAAGAAAATTTTAATAAGAGATAATTCTAAGTAAAGGTACTGTTAAGAATAATAATTCTGATATTGATATTTCTAAGTCAGGAGTTGAGAGATGCAATTTCTAAGTTCCAATAGTTTGGAAGAAAGAGATGTCATGCGAGAGCAGTTTTTTAAACCAAGTGGCTGAATTAAAATAATAATTTAAAAATATAGTGTAATAAGTAGACCATAAGCGCTGTGTGATCAACCGAAAAGTTAATGTTTTGACTTTTGGGGGAAAATATTGTTATTTTGTTTTTACGTTATTCATAAATTAATTATGAATAACGTAATTAGAATGAAAATAATTGAAAGCGCAACATGGAGAAAGGATGACCATGAGAGAAGTTGCATTAAGTGATTTGATCAATCAGCAGAAAATTGGACATTATCAGAAATTTATTTTATTCACCTGTTTATTACTGATGATTATGGATGGGTATGACATTCAGTCCATGGCTTACGCAGCCCCAATGATTATAGAAGAATGGGGCGTTCATAAAACCATGTTAGGTGTTGTGTTTAGTGCCAGCTTATTTGGTTTGTTTGTCGGATCATTTTTATTAAGTTCACTTTCTGACCGTTTTGGCCGCCGTCCAATACTACTGATCTCAACCTTTATGTTCTCCATATTGATGCTGGTAACACCACATGTCGGCAATATTGAGCAATTGACTGCAATCCGGTTTGTTACAG